>TARA_R100000789_G_scaffold48506_1_pt1 | contig 28313 bp, 23 predicted proteins | sample TARA_R100000789 | Tara Oceans TARA_R100000789 (sample SAMEA2623403) | marine metagenome | biome: marine biome (ENVO:00000447); feature: mesopelagic zone (ENVO:00000213); material: "saline water (ENVO:00002010), including plankton (ENVO:xxxxxxxx)" | depth 450 m
TGCGCCGCCGCGACTCGTCCCAGTCCCCGAACTCCTCCGCGATAACCAGCGTGTCGGGTGCAACCACTGAGATGTTCGTCCTAAGAAGGCGCTGAAGATCACGCCGCTCCTGCAGCTGCATCTGGCTGAACGTGGTCCTGAGCAGGGGGCGGATTTCTTCGCTGGCAAACTCGTAGATTGGCATGAGCTCTTCTGACCTTATGAAAATTACTGCTATTCAATCGCGGTGCAAACCCATGGGCAAGCGCCATCGTCACTCTCGGCCCTTTGCGGCCATTGACCAAGACCAATGACGCTGCGGTGCAGCTTTCGCATTTCTGCCGTTTGTTCATCCTGCAGCATTTCCAACGGGCGAATGACGGCAGCGCGGGACTGAGCGGCGCTTCACCTCACACCACGAAAAGGTTCGCCTCCGAGTGTGCAGGACCATAGAAAATGCTCGAACGCAGTGGCCCGGGCTGATGTCAGGGAAATCCTTCAGGAAAGATCGTGGGTGAATCATGAACCTCCCAACTCGGACCTGGTCACGTTTGTTCATGCCTTGCGAAGTCGATCTGGTCGGCTCTTATGCGCCACTGTCGTTCGCCCAGAGCGGGAGAGGTTGTCTCAACTGCCCTTACCTCTCGAACATTCCACCGCGACTGAACCAGACTGGCGAAGCAGACCCAGTTGCGACCGCCCTCGCCGTGTCCTGCAAAGAGTGCGTTGCGGCGGTTCATGGCCGGGCTCGGAATCGATCGCAGCGCCGCGAAGCGCGGACAATGAGTGTGATGGCGATGGAGGTCGGGTGCGGGCAACCTGAGCCCGAGACTCTGGAGCGGGAATGCCATTGGTTACTACCGTTGAGCAAGGTAAAATATTGAATTATGTGACAGAACAGTTTCGCAATCCTTGGAAAAGTTGACTATGGAAACGGGCGATCACTATAGTAGTCGACAAAATGTCGGAGCAAATTTCAGATGATACTAGGCCAAAATCAGCAGCCATCAAAGCGTCGGGTATTTTTTTCGTTTCATTATCAGAATGATGTTTGGCGAGCTAATCAGATCCGACAGTCATGGCGACATCAGCATGAAAACACGCGCCAGTCATTTGGTTTTTATGATGGAAGCATCTGGGAGAGGTCGAAGCGTGAAAGCGACGATTCCCTGAAGGAACTCATAAGGCAAGGAGTAAAGAATACTAGCGTGACTTGCATCTTGGCCGGTTCGGAGACTTACGAACGCCGATGGGTGCGCTATGAGATCGCCCGCAGCATTCTGAAAGGTAACGGCTTACTTACTGTTCGCATCCACAATATGCGGAATTCTAAGGGCCAGATCAGTGTCAAAGGAGAGGACCCACTTGACTGTATGGGTGTATACTTGGCCGGACCCGACAAAATATTACTTTGCGAGAAAAATGGCAGCACTTGGGAGCGGTATGAGGACTACCAGCAGGCAGTCACCCTTCCAGCAAGCTGGCTAAAGCCGACGTCCACAAATGTTATCCGATTGAGCACCTATGCTACTAACCACTGTTACGCGACCCAGTCCGGCAGTCACTATTTCGGACAATGGGTGAGAGATTCTGCGGCATCGGTAGGATAAATAGAATGATTGATCTAAGCTCATTGCTGAACTATGCGCCTGACACAGCCATCAATAAGACTGAACGTGTTGTTGAAGAGGCACGTGCTCGTGGGGATCAAACAGCATTTCTATCCCACAGCCATACAGACGCTGTTTATGCCAAGCGTGTGCAGGCATTTTTGGAAGCTCAGGGTTGGCGCGTCTACATCGACTGGGAAGATGCATCAATGCCTTCCAAGCCCGACAAAGAAACAGCACGTAAAATCAAGGATAGGATCAAGCGGCTTGATTGGTTCCTATTTCTAGCAACCAAGAATTCCATGAGTAGCCGCTGGTGTCCATGGGAGATTGGGATTGCCGACGGCGTCAAAGCCAACGAACGGATCATCGTAATCCCGACGCGTGATGGATACATAAACTATGGAAGCGAATATCTTGATCTTTATAGATACATTCATTCTACAACTGTCGGCGGGTTTGCAACTTTTGACGCAGGGCAAACACAAAATGGAACAGTTTTGAGAAACATGAGGAGGTAATTGTAATTAGCAGATCTGAATCGTATGCCCTTTCAAATATTACTTTGCCATCCTGCGTAACAATGGGTCGATTTGATCATAGAGCCTGTGTTTTTCTGTGACCTTAAGAGCAAGGCTGTTGAGAGCAAGACGGCTTGAAAGAGTTCAAGCTCAAGAAAGGAACTTTCCGACGGTGCCCCACGAACATGCCGATGGGATCCATATGCACCAGTATCGAAAATGACCTGCTCCCCTGAAAAGTCCGGTGTTTTGAGTTAGCCTGTTCTCCAACTGAGGAGACAGAAGATGAAGAGAAGCCGTTTTAGCGAAGAACAGATCATTGGGATATTGAAAGAGCATCAAGCTGGGCTTGGCGCGAAGGAACTCTGCCGCCAGCATGGTGTCAGCGATGCGACGTTTTACAAATGGCGGTCCAAGTATGGCGGGATGGAAGTGTCTGACGCAAGAAAGCTGAAGGCGCTTGAGGTTGAGAATGCCAAGCTCAAGAAGTTACTGGCCGAGCAGATGATGGATGTGTCGACGCTTAAGGAAATGCTGGGAAAAAACTTTTGAGGCCCGGATCGCGGCGCAACGCTGCGACCTGGGCCATGAAAGAGAAACGATATAGTCAGAAACGGGCCTGCGCTTTGGCCGGGATTGATCCACGCGTCTACCGGCGCGTATCGAAGCGGCCTGCTGACACTGATCTACGGGAGCGACTGAAGGCGCTGTCATCTGAACGACGGCGCTTTGGATATCGTCGGCTGCACATCTTGCTCAAACGTGAGGGCTGGCAGGTCAATTGGAAGAAGTTGTATCGGATCTACCGCGAAGAAGGGTTAACGGTTCGTAAACGTAGCGGTCGCAAGCGTGCAGTTGGCACCAGAGCACCGATGGCGATCCCTCAGGGGCCGAACCAAAGATGGTCTCTGGACTTTGTGTCCGACAGCCTGTCCTGCGGCCGCCGCTTTCGCATTCTGAACGTGATCGACGACTTCAGCCGTGAATGTTTGGCTGCTGTGGTCGACACATCGCTCTCAGGCGAACGTGTCGGTCGTGAGCTGGACCGTATCGCTGAGATGCGAGGATATCCCTGTATGGTGGTCAGCGACAATGGGACCGAACTGACTTCGAATGCGATCCTGAAGTGGCAAGAAGACCGCAAGGTTGACTGGCATTACATCGCGCCCGGCAAGCCCATGCAAAACGGTTTTGTGGAAAGCTTCAACGGCAGGATGCGGGATGAATGCTTGAATGAACATCTGTTCGACAGCCTGCGGCATGCCCGCAGTCTGATCACAACGTGGCGCGACGACTTCAACCATCGCCGCCCGCACTCAAGCCTCGCTGGCCTGACGCCAGCAGAATATGCTAACCGGTCAAAGGAAGACCAAAACCTGAACAGAGCGAACCTAAATTAGCGGACTCAATGGGGAGCAGGTCAAAAAGTATGAAATGTTTACTTGCTTCAATGTAATCAAGGCAGGAATCGGTGATTTCCAGTTGATCGATGCCGTGATCGGGGTTCAGATGTTTGGCGTCTCGTTCAGCGACCCACACCCGCCCATTAATCCCCCCTCGAGAGGGTCGTTCTCGAACCGTTGCCCGATGCGGGCGCGAAGCTCTGTTCTGTTCCTGCTAGAAGGTCAAGATTGCGGATGCAGTCAAGCAACCCTTGTCTGATAAAGAGAGGCGCAGGCTGGGACTTTAAGTTAGACATTCGTCATGTAGGTGAGTGCTACGGCTAACACAAAGTAAGTTGTGGTTGAGTTGTGCGGCTCGGCCCAATGACGACCTCGAGCATGGTCGTCAAGTACTGTGCATGCAAGCTGTATAGCTGTCATTCGTGGAGAATCTGCGGCTAAGTACGCTGTATGCCGTCGCTGACTAGGCTCCAAGAAACTCTTTACGTGTACAATAATGCCAGCTATCCTCGCAAAAGTTGTAGTTGGATTTTGTAAGGAAGCGGTCGATTGGCTCGGAAATGTTTTTATAGTTTTCACTATATTCCTGATAATTGGCGCGTCTCAAAGGTTCGAAACATTGGCGCGATTGAGGGGAACAAGCCCGCTGCCGATAATGACTGGGAATCGGTCAAAAAAGGTGGCGATGAAGCCATCAAAAAATGGATTTCGGATCAAATGTCTGGCCGAACGTGTACAATTGTGCTCATCGGATCTCAGACTGCCAACCGAAAATGGATCAATCACGAGATTATCAAGTCTTGGGACGATGGAAGAGGTGTTGTAGGAATTTACATCCACGGCATTACGGACAGTAACGACAACACATCCGCAAAGGGAAGCAACCCCTTCGATTATATCGGCTACGGAAGCTCGGGGAAGATGTTATCTTCGATTGTGAAATGTTACGATCCTCAGGGGGCTGACAGCAAAGCGCGGTATAACTGGATTTCCACCCACCTTGCTAATGCTGTTGAAGAGGCAGTAAAAATTAGGAAAGCCAACTAGACGACCGGCTCTGTTGATGGTGAAATTGTAAAAGATCATGACTATTCATAACGGCGTCCGAGTCGGCAGAAATGATGTCCAGCAGGATAGAACGCAATGGCACTATATGAGATCCTCATAATCGGGTCGCCAAGGGTGGGGCAGACGGACGCTCTTACCAATCAACTAACTGATGTAGCCGCAGCATTCTCTTTGGCATTTCCTGAAGAATTGGCAATACGTACGGCAGCCGATTTGTCGAATAGAAATCCGAAGGCCGCAACAGTAGCGCTCTACTTTGGTGGCGATCCGACCGTTGATGTAAATATCGTCGATCAGCTCGAGGCAGCAAAAATACCGATAGTGCCTGTCGTAGAAAAGGGTGCATCCGTTACTGAAGCCGTACCGACCGAAATCGCGCTTACTAACGCTTGCTTAGTGGACGCCGACGACGCCACTTTAGAGGCCCTTGCATCGGTTGCGCTCGAGGTCTTGGGACTTTTGCACCGTCAGCGGCGCATTTTCATCAGCTACAGGCGGTCTGACTCACGGGAGGCCGCCCTCCAACTCCACGATGAGCTTTCCAGCCGGGGATTTGATGTATTCCTCGACACGCACGATATTCGTCCTGCCGCAGCGTTCCAAGAGATGCTGTGGCATCGCCTTTCAGATTGTGACGTGACCGTCATGCTGGATACAAAAGACTATTTTGGCAGCAAATGGACCGCCCAAGAACTGGGGCGGTCGCAGGCACTTGGAATTCAAATTTTAAGAGTGGTCTGGCCTGATCACAGTGGCTCCCGGCATTTGTCTCTGAGTGATACTGTGACGCTGAGCAATGCCGATCTCGATGGATCTAATAGGCTCAGACCCGATCTTCTTGCAACCATTGCCAAACGAGCAGAGGCACTCCGTAGCCGCAGCATCGCAACGCGCCACCTCGACTTGGTTGGGCGTCTGAAGACCGAAGTGATGCGAATAGGTGGCCAGTTTGAGGGCATAGGCGCATATCGCTCAGTGAGCTTAACTCTCCCAGGTGGCCGGGCGCTTGAAGCGTACCCAATGGTGGGGGTGCCAACTGCGGAGATGTTGAATGACATTCAAGAAAAAGCTGGAAAGGCAGGTCACGGCAGATTCCCTTGCTTAGTATATAATCACATTGGGATACGCCCAGCGTGGATCGAACACCTGCGGTGGCTCGACACTCAAATCACCTCCGTCAGGACCTTAAAAGTGTCTGATGCAGGTTGGGAACTGGTGGAGTGGGACCAATGAAGCAGCAACGGGCAATCTTCCTCTCAGCAGGAGTTCCGGACCCAGCCGCAAAGCACTTCATGGGTGAAGGCGATGCGGCTGCAATCTCAGCCTTAGTAAGCGCGTTGCTGTTTGTCGCACTGGGACGGCGTCCAATTGTATGGGGTGGACACCCTGCGATTACTCCAATGGTTTGGGCGTATGCCGAAGCACTCGACATTGACTATGGAAAATGGGTTACCCTTTACCAAACTGATTTTTTCAAGGACGATTTCCCAGAAGAAAATACTCATTTTGGAAACGTAGTTGTAACCAAGGCCATACAGGGAGATCGAGAGCGGAGCCTTGAAATAATGCGACGCAGCATGCTTTCCGAAAGCTCGTTTGATGCAGCCGTCTTTGCTGGAGGCATGGGCGGTATCTTTGACGAATATCGTTTGGTCACTGAGCTAGCGGCTGGTGCAGTAATTCTTCCAATAGTGTCAACCGGCGGTGCGGCGGCCGTCCTAGGCGCAGAAGTCAACGCCAGCAGTGATTTGAGCGACGAGTTAGATTACGTCGCCTTGTTGTTTAACAGACTGTCGATTGACCCTAACGAACCCCGAGGGAGCGTGAGCTCCTGAGCAGACGATCGCGGCATAGTTGCTTCCTAAATTCCAACAGCCGCTATTGGTCCAGGCTGCAAGCGCAATGTTGCGGTCAAAGATCAGGTCGTCCCGCCGCACACCGGGTGAGGCGGCTTCTTGCCATATGCACCGGTGAATGTCAGCTATTGCCTTGGACATCGGATGCGTTTGCAGCTGCCGCGAACGGCCGGAACCCGCCCTTGTAGAGGAAAAACTTGCCGCTGGCGCAAGATGAGTTCCTTCTGAAACCCAGCAATGCCAGATCTCATCAGGTCAATATCTTGCGGAAAATGTTGGTTTACTCGTTATCATTCGACGAAGATTCTTCGGCGCACCAGCAAGGGGTTTGTGTGAGCCGCCCCAATTGACCTTGAAAACACGTTTTTTTCAGCAATATCCCTAGGTAGACCTAAGCCATCAGATGATGGAAAACTAAAAACAGGCACCGTAGGTATGGGCAAACTAGCACTAACTGTTGAACTTCAGGAGGGCGAAACAGCATTCTCCTTTATGTCGCGGCTTGCCGCATACAACGGTTTGGAAGCGCAAATCTTTAGCAATGATATGGGCGTCGCCTTTAAGTCAGTGATCGATGCCGACTATGCTACTTTGGAACATGTCAGCGCCATTTCTGGCACAGAGATAGACAAGCTGCTTGCGTACACGCCCAGGTACCATGGCAAAAGGCTCCACGAATACCGAGGGTACCCATTCCACGCCAAAGGTATCAAACTGAGCACTGTTAAAGGTTGCCCAGCTTGTCTTGCCGACGATCTCAAGGGTGGGGCCGAGACTATGTACCTTCGCGGGCATTGGATGCCTCTTCATGCAACCATCTGTCCAATCCATCAACACCCTCTAGTGCCTCTTTGGGGCGATACCTCACCGGTTCATCGGTATGATACGCAGCCTTACTTTCAAAAAATGATTTCACGGGTAAGAAACGGCTCCTTCGAGCAACAAAAGCGCGAACCCACACCATTCGAGTTTTGGTTTTTAGGGCGTCTAAACAATACTGAAACATCAGATTGGCTAAACAAATTCGATCTTTATGCAGCTTGTCGGTTTTGCGATTTACTTGGCAGGGTCACGTTACGAAAAGAGATGCCGTACCGCCAACTTGTTGCTCCGGAAAACTTATGGCGCCGTTGCGATGCCGGTTTCAACATCGCCAATCAAGGAGAGGAAGCCATCCAAGCGAGCTTCATGAAGCTGCAATCGGATGACGACGCTCCGAGAAAGGGCTTCCGAAAAACCTTCGGCGACCTTTACGATCGGTTATCCTTTGATCTCACGGGCGATGAGTACCGCCCCTTTCGTGAGCTATTACGTTCGCACATCGTCCAAACATGGCCCTTAGGCCCCGGTGATGATTTGATGGGGGAACCCATTACCAGACGAAGGGTGCATTCCGTTCTGACCGCGGCTCAGGAGACAGGGATCGACACCCGCCGCATGCGAAAGCTCCTTTCCGAGCAGGGGATCGTTGCTCCTGTTGGGGAGGGCAAGCTAGACAGCTGGGAACTCTTCGACGCACATAAAGCCAAAGACTTTCTGGCGAGCCTTGATCACCATGTTTCCGCCATAGGGCTCCAAAAAGCACTGAATATTTCACGGTCTCAATTTGAACTACTTCGTTCAGACGGATGGTTCCCTCCGGACCTCCGGGGCCCCGACCACAAACCGCTTTGGAACTTGATGGAAGCCCGTAGGCAACTGGAGATGCTTATGAATGGCGCGTTGCCTGTTTCGGGAACAGGGCAATATTGGGAGACGGTTTCAAAGGCCGCTCAGCGCCTCAAGACACGCCCCGCAGCAATCCTAAATCTTATTATAACCAAATCACTTTCAAGGATCGGAAAGCTCGGCGACACCCCAGGCTATGCTGGCATAGTTGTTGATATCACTGAGCTTCGCCTCCACTTTGAACCAGACGAAATGCCGGGTATCAATATTGAAGCATTTTCAAAGACCGTTGGACTTCGTCCTATACAGGCAGGCAGGTTGGTCAGGAATAATTTCACAGCCTCGACAAAAACAACCAATCCAGTGACGAAGCTCCAGCAACAGGTCCTGTCGCCTGAGGACATCGCCAGCTTTCACAAAACGTACATCACCCTCAAAGGCTTATCAGTTGAATTGCAACGTAGTTGGCAAAGTCTGATCCCGGACATTGAGGGGCGTGGAATCAAAGCATTCTCCCCTGACGGGGTGGATTACGGGCCTTTGTTTCTGCGGGACCAGATAACCACGCTGACAAGCCGTTCTTAACTCAAGAGCGGACCATCCTTTTTAGAAAACCAGAATACAACAGACGGGGCCACGACCCCGCCTGATATCATTGTAATCAGTCACTCTGCAGCAGGTCCGAAACTTATAGCAAAAAGTTTGCGCACGCTTTTAAGTTTTCTCTGCGCACGCTTCTCCTTGGACTGCCTCAACATGACCTAGCGTTTCATTAAGAACACTTCGAATGCCCGCAAGACCCGCAGGTCATGCACCCCTCCACCATGCGTAGGTCGAATTGGCCACAGTTTGGACAGGCCGGGCCACGGGGTTGTTCGAGGTTCACGACCTGGGCCTGAGGGTCGCTTTTCAGACCCATACCTTCGCCTTCCAGAAACCCGGTCGCGATCATGTGCCGTTCGATCACGCCGCCGATCGCGGCCAGGATCGAGGGGATGTATTTGCCCTGCACCCAGGCGCCGCCGCGCGGATCGAAGACGGCCTTCAATTCCTCAACCACAAAGGACACATCACCGCCGCGCCGAAACACTGCCGAGATCATGCGCGTCAGCGCCACGGTCCAAGCGAAATGCTCCATGTTCTTGGAGTTGATGAACACCTCAAACGGGCGGCGGTGGCCTCCGACGATGATGTCGTTGATCGTCAGATAGATGGCGTGCTCGCTATCAGGCCATTTCAGCTTGTAGGTATTGCCCTCCAACGCTTGCGGACGATCCAAAGGCTCGGACATGTAGACGACGTCGCCATGCGGCTGGCGCGGTTCGGCGGCATCGGTGGCGACAACGTCGGGGGCTGCGGCAGCGTGCATAAATGCTGAGAGGTCTCTTCCAAATACCGATGCGATGGCGACTGCGTTTTCGGCACTGGTCGAACTGCCATCACGGTGCACCAACTTCTTGACCACATCAAGGGAAACGCCTGCGGCATTCGCAATTTCGGCTGTCTTTTTGCCCGTTTGCTTCATGTGCCAGTTCAATGCTGCGTTGAAGCTACCAAACTTTTCTTTCGGCGTCTCCTCCGACACACTCAACACACTTCCCGTCACCGCATTCGGCCGGTAGGTCGTGCAGCCCTTGCAGCCCGTCTCGAACGCCTCAAGGTACACATCCTTGAAATCCTCGAAAGAGATATCCTCTGGGCAATTGATGGTCTTGGAGATCGACGAATCCACCCATTTTTGCGCCGCCGCCTGCATCCGCACATGTTCCAGCGGCGCCAATGTCTGGGCGTTCACGAAATACTCGGGCAACTCCGCGTCCGCGCCGTACATCTCGCGGTACAGCGTCACGGCATAGTCGGCGATCTCTTCCTCGGTCCGCGTTCCGTCCTTTTGCAGCACCTTGCGGGTGTAGGAATAGGCAAAGACCGGCTCGATCCCCGACGACACATTCCCGGCATACAGCGAAATCGTTCCCGTCGGCGCGATGGAAGTCACCAAAGCGTTGCGGATGCCATGGGCGCGCACTGCCTCGCGGACATCCTCATCCATCGCCATCATAGTTCCGCTGGCCAGATACCCTTCGGCGTCGAACAGGGGAAACGCCCCTTTTTCCTTCGCCAATTGCACCGACGCCAGATACGCGGCGCGGGCGATCCGCTTCAGCCAACGCTCGGTCTGACGCGCCGCCTCCACTGAGCCATAGCGCAGCCGCACCATCAGCAGCGCATCGGCCAACCCCGTCACGCCCAGCCCGATCCGGCGTTTGTTCATGGCCTCAAGGCGCTGCGCCTCCAGCGGGAATTTCGAGGCGTCGACCACGTTGTCCATCATCCGCACAGCGGTGGCGACAAGCTCGTCCAGCGCGGCCTCATCCAGATGCGCATCTTCGGTGAAGGGATCATTCACCAGCCGCGCCATGTTGATCGACCCCAACAGACAGGCACCATAGGGCGGCAAGGGCTGCTCCCCGCAGGGGTTGGTGGCGCTGATCGTCTCGCAATAGTTCAGGTTGTTCGACTGATTGATCCGGTCGATGAAAATCACGCCCGGCTCGGCATAGTCATAGGTGCCGCGCATGATCTTGTTCCACAGGTCGCGCGCGGGCAGCGTGTGATAGACCGCACCGTCAAACTGCAGTTCCCAAGGGGCGTCCGCCTTGACCGCAGCCATAAAGGCATCGGTCACCAGAACAGACAGGTTGAACATGCGCAAGCGGGCCGAATCAGACTTGGCGCCGATGAAATCCTCGATGTCCGGGTGGTCGCAGCGCATGGTGGCCATCATCGCGCCACGGCGCGACCCCGCCGACATGATGGTGCGGCACATGGAATCCCAGACATCCATGAATGACAGCGGCCCGGAGGCATCCGCCGCCACCCCCGCCACCGGCGCGCCCTTGGGCCGGATGGTGGAGAAATCATAGCCGATGCCCCCGCCCTGCTGCATGGTCACAGCGGCCTCTTTGAGCATCTCGAAAATGCCGCCCATATTGTCGGGAATCGTACCCATGACAAAACAGTTGAACAGGGTGACAGAGCGGTTTGTCCCCGCGCCCGCCGTGATCCGCCCGGCGGGCAGATATTTGAAATCCTCCAGCGCGGTGTAAAACCGGTCTTCCCACAGGGCGGGATCTGCCTCGACAGAGGACAGCGACCGGGCGATCCGGCGCCATGTATCCTCGACACTTAGATCAATGGGCGTCCCGTCCGCCTGTTTCAGGCGGTATTTCATATCCCAGATCTGTTCGGCGATGGGGGCGGCAAAGCGCGTCATGTCAGGCGATTCCCTTAGGTGGCAGATCGGCAATCTAGCAAATCCACGCAACAGGTTGAATACGGGGAATGTGAGTATACCACATCATGAGGTTCACCAAAACGCGAATGGTTTATGTCCGTCTCTGTCGTTTTCGCAGCAACACCCGAACTTGAACCCCGCCTTTACCCCGCTATGATCCCCCGGACACGAAAGGCCCGTCATGCCCGGAACAACCCATCTGCTCAAACTCAGCGCTGGCACCGAAAGCGTCGACAGCCTGATTGATTGGCAGGGCACGCGGCGCGCCCATGGTAACGACGGTCTGCCCCGGCATGTCACGCGCATGTGGCCCCGGCGGGAGGAGGAGGTGCTCAACGGCGGGTCGATCTACTGGGTCATCAAGGGACTGATCCAGTGCCGCCAACGCATCCTGCGGTTTGATCCGGTCACCGGACAGGACGGGATCAACCGCTGTGCGCTGGTGCTTGACCCCGAATTGATCCGCACCGCCGCCGCACCCAAACGCGCTTTTCAAGGGTGGCGCTATCTTGCCGCCGCGGATGCGCCACCCGATTTGCCCAAAACCCGCGCTGACGAAGAGCCGCTGCCGCCGGAACTGGCTGGCGCACTGGCACAAATTGGTGTCCTCTGAGAACAGGATTGGCCTGTATCAACGTGTCCGCCGTCCTGATCTGATAAAATTCGATTGTTGAACACAGTCATGAGGAGGTTCAATTGAAACGTCTTTTACTCGCCCTGACCTTGGTGCTTGTCGCGCCGCTGGCCGCTCAGGCCCAGCAGCTGATGGGATCCTACAACGCCTTTATCGGGCAGCAGGATCTGTTCAATTCAAACGGTGGGCGCCTGTCATCCGCCGCGCAGGTATTGCGTCAGGACCGGGCCAATTATCACCGCTTTGGCATCTCGCAGTACGGCGATGACTGGGATCCGTATTTTGGTGACATCAACAACCGTGGTCGGCTGGAACAACTGGTCAATAACGGCGGCCTGCCCCCCTATGTCGCCAACGCCATCATGGGCGGCAACGTGCATATCGTCGTAAACGTCTACGGTCAGAACGGCTGGATGCAATATGTCGAGATCATTGTCCCCGGTTGATCGCTCGCCCCTCTGCGGGGCAGCGCCCTAGCGCCCTGCCCCGCGCACCCAGTACCAGCCCAATGCCACGCCCTCCCGCGCCCAGGCCCGCACCACGCGCCACAGCGGGGCCCCTGTCAGTTGCGGGCTGTCTGTCCGAGCACGCAATCCGACACGCCGCGCCACAAGCCGCGCCCGCGCTGCGTGATAGCGGTCTGTCACCACAATCACCTCTTGCGCGCCCAATGCCATCAGGATCGGCCGCGCCAATCGCATGTTGTCCTCGGTTGTCCTTGCCGCCCGTTCCAGAAAAAGAACCGCGTCCGGCACCCCAGCGTCGCGGCAAACCTGCGCCATGACCTCGGCCTCGGACGGTGGATACGTCCGCTCGCCCCCGGACAACACGATGCCCCGGACCATGCCTGCCTTCCACAATGCCGCCGCATGGCGAGCGCGCCGCTCTAACGCGGGAGAGGGTGTGCCTCCGGGCCGCACCGCCGCACCCAGTACCAATGCCACCGGACTGTCGTTTCGATCATTCATGTGCGCAGAGTCGCACAGACCTTGTGCGTCGCCCAGTCCTGCTCTGGCATTCCGGGCCAAGAGTTGTACGGTCTACCCAACGCGACAGGAGACACTGCATGACCGAAAACTATACCCCCCCGAAAGTCTGGACCTGGGACAAGGAGAATGGCGGCGCATGGGCCAAGCAAAATCGGCCCATTGCCGGTGCCACTCACGACAAGGTCCTGCCAATCGGCGAACACCCCTTCCAGCTGTATTCACAAGGCACCCCCAACGGGGTCAAAGTGACCATCCTTTTCGAAGAGTTGCTGGCCGCAGGTCATGACGCGGAATACGACGCCTGGCTGATCCGCATTGGCAAGGGCGATCAATTCGGATCCGGCTTTGTCGAGATCAACCCGAACTCCAAGATCCCTGCCCTGCACGACCGTTCTGGCGACACACCGATCCGAATTTTTGAATCCGGCGCGATCCTGATGCATCTGGCCGAGAAATTCGGCGCCTTCCTCGGCGCGCCGGAGAAACGCGCCGAAATGCTGTCCTGGCTGTTCTGGCAAATGGGCAGCGCGCCTTACTTGGGCGGTGGTTTTGGCCACTTCTACGCCTATGCGCCTTACCCAATGGAATATCCGATCAACCGCTTCGCGATGGAGGTCAAGCGCCAGCTGGACGTCCTCGATCGGCACCTTGCCGAGAACCGTTTCATGGTAGGCGATGATTATACCATCGCCGACATGGCGATCTTTCCGTGGTATGGGCGCACCGTACATGGCGAAAGCTATGATGCAGGCGATTTTCTCGACGTCACAAGCTATACCCACGTCCGCCGCTGGGCCGACGAAATCATCGAACGCCCCGCCGTACAACGTGGCCGCATCGTGAACCGGACCGGCGACGGAATGCTGGAAGAACGCCACGCTGCATCAGATTTTGACGGTCTGGTCTGAACACATCTGCGCAGCGTGTTCGACAGGACAGGTCAGAGGGCCGGGAAAGTGTTTTTCCGGCCCTCTGACCTGCCAGCGGACAAGCCGTCGTGCGTAACCGCCCCTCGCCGCAGCACTTACAGGCCCAACCGGTCCTCGACTGCGCGCAGGGTCGCGCGCTCTGCCTCTGACTGCGCCGCAACACGTGACCTGAACAGGGTCGCTTGCGACCGCAAGACCGGCTCTTCCGCCAACACCTTGAGGTGGTTCGCCCGCAGCGTCTCGCCAGTCGAGGTGATGTCGGCAACAGCTTCGGCGGTCAGATTCTTGACCGTGCCCTCTGTCGCGCCCTGACTGTCGACCAGCTGATAATCCGCAACCCCGCCGTCATGCAGATAGGCCCGCACCAGCCGGTGATACTTGGTCGCGATCCGCATCCGGAACCCGTGCCGCGCCCGGAAGGCCGCCGCCGCGGCGTCCAGATCGTCCAGCGTGTCCACATCTACCCAGCAGGCCGGTACGGCTACGATCAGATCCGCATGGCCAAAGCCAAGCTCTGCCAGCGGAGCCACCTTTTGATCCCATTGCACCAGCTTTTCCTGAATGAGATCGGTGCCGGTCACCCCCAGATGGATGCGCCCAGCCGCAAGTTCACGCGGGATTTCCCCGGCGCTCAGCAGCACCAGTTCAACATCGTCGACACCGATCACCGCCCCCGAATACTCACGCTCGGACCCGGTGCGGGACAGGCCGATGCCATGCGCACCGAACCAGTCAAAGGTTTTTTCCATCAACCGGCCCTTTGAGGGCACGCCAAGCTTGATGCTCATGTCTCGGCCTCCTCAAGATCGACCAGCAGGCCGGGACGGATAACCCCGCCCACCGCCGGGATCTCACGCCCCTGCCCCAACTGCCGGGTCAGCGCGTCATAGCGCCCGCCCGAAGCCACCAGCGGCCAATCGGGATGCCCCGGCGCGGAAAAGCCAAAGACAAAGCCGTCGTAATATTCCATCGAGGTGCGCCCGAAATTCGCATCAAACGGCAGGTTGTTCACATCGACGCCCCGCGCTGCCAGTGCTTCGCAGCGGGCGGCAAGCCGGTCCACCGCTCCAGCAATCGCTGGCATGTCCACCGCAATGTCGCGCAGCCGTTCCAGCGCATAACCGCAGGTTTCCGATACTCGCACCAGCGCCTCGATCAGATCGACCTGACCGGCAGGCAGTGGCGGCTCGGCGGCATCGGCGCGCAGCGCGGCCAGACGTGTGGCAATTTCATCGTGGTCGCGTAGACCGATCACCGGACCGGCCTCTGCCAGCGGATCGGCACACTTCAGCAGCGCGGCCCGTGTCGTCGGCACTGGCGCGCGGCCCGCGTAGCGTTCCAGCAACGCGCGGAACCGCCGCGGCCGCCAGATGTGCCGCATCATCGCGGCTTTGCGCGCGGCACTGGTGTCCAGACCGGACACTGCCGCGATCAGGATACCAATATCGCCAACAACGGCCCGCAGGCCGTAGGGGGCCAGCACATCGGCGAACCGGGCAAAAACCTCGGCATCCGCACCAGCAGGGTCAGCTCTGTCAAAGACCTCATAGCCGACCTGATGGTATTCTGATGGCCGCTCTGGATGCTCTTCTTGCCGCCGAAAGATTTCGCCTGCATAGGTATAGCGCGCAGGTTCTGCCCCCTCGGCCATGTGCCGCTGCACCACCGGCAGGGTGAAATCCGGGCGCAGTATGACCTCACCCCGCACCGGATCGTGGGTCAGAAAGGCGCGTGTCCGGATATCCTCGCCGTACAGGTCCAACATGGTCTCAGCCGGCAACAATACCGGACAATCGACAGGCATAGCGCCCGCTTCGGCGAAGCCGGCCTTCAGCGCCGCCGCCTTGGTCTTGATCGCGGCAAGTGTCATTTGTGCAGGTCCAGAATCTCACGCACCTTGGCGACCAGATCGCCGCGCGGCACCTCATATTGGCTGGGGTGATCTTTCCACTCTTCAAGGCTCGCATCGGCTGCTAGCTTGGCACCAAGGATCAGATCCTTGATCTGCACCACGCCCTTTTCCTTTTCGTCGCCACCTTCGATGATCGCCACTGGAGAGCCGCGCTTGTCCGCGTATTTCAACTGGTTGCCAAAGTTCTTGGGATTGCCAAGATAGACCTCGGCTCGCAGCCCGGCATTGCGCAGGTCTGCCACCATCGCCTGATAGTCCGCCATGCGGTCCCGGTCCATCACCGTCACCACCACGGGCCCCTGCACCGCGCCGCCAATGCGGCCCTTTTCGCGTAGCGCGGCCAGCAGACGGTCGACGCCGATCGAAACCCCCGTGGCAGGCACCGCCTGCCCGGTAAAGCGCTTGACCAGATCGTCATAGCGTCCGCCCCCGGCGACGGACCCGAACTGCCGCTTGCGGCCCTTTTCATCAAAGATCTCAAAGGTCAGTTCGGCCTCGTAGACCGGCCCGGTGTAGTAGCCAAGTCCACGCACAACAGAAGGGTCAATCTTGATCCGGTCCGGACCATAGCCCTGCGCCGCCAACAGATCAGCGATCTGCTCCAACTCAGCCACTCCCTCTTCTCCAATCGCCGCGCCTCCGATAGCGGCACGCAAATTGGCTAGGGTCTCTGCCGCATCCAACCGCCCAGAGGTCAGGAACGCCACAACCGGCTCTGCCTGCGCATCGCTCAGCCCCACGCCGTCGATAAACGCGCCAGAGGCGTCCAACCGCCCCTTGCCCAGCAGCTCACGCACACCGGCCTCACCAACCTTGTCGAACTTGTCGATGGTCCGCAGAACCGCATCGCGCTGCGCGTCATCCGACAGGCCCATGGTTTCCAGTACACCGTTCAGAACCTTGCGGTTGTTCACACGGATCAGGTAATCGCCGCGCGGAATCCCGACCTTCTCCAACGTGTCCGCCAGCATCGCGCAAATCTCGGCATCTGCCGCCACGCTTGCCGCACCCACCGTATCCGCATCACACTGGTAAAACTGCCGATACCGTCCCGGCCCCGGCTTTTCATTGCGCCAGACCGGCCCCATCGCATAGCGCCGATAGGGCAAAGGCAACTCGTTGCGGTGCTGCGCATAGACCCGCGCCAAAGGCGCTGTCAGGTCATACCGCAGCGCCATCCATCCGTCGTCCTCGTCCTGCCAGGCAAAGACACCCTCGTTCGGGCGGTCCACATCCGGCAAGAACTTGCCCAGCGCCTCGACGGTTTCCACCGCAGCACTTTCCAGCGCCTCGAACCCGTACCGGTGATAGACCCCGGCGATGGTCTGCAACATCTCGGCTCGTTCGGTCACTTCCGATCCGAAATAGTCGCGGAACCCCTTCGGCGTCTGCGCCTTGGGGCGAGGAGATTTTTTCTCTTTGGCCATGGATCGTCCCCGGTTGTCGCTGCGTTCGCGCTTCCTCTAGCCCTTCGGCTGCAAAGGGGCAAGCACGCCCCCTTGCAGCTTCTTCTCTGTGAAAATACTCACAGCCCAGACCAGCAAAGGGGCAACCGCCATGAACGACAGAACCGACCTGCTCGAAGAACGCCTCTCTCATGCTTTGCGAACCCTCGACGACCTCTCCGATATGGTCGCGCGACAGGACAGGGAGATCGCCCGCCTGACCGCGCGGGTCGAGATGCTGCTGCAACGTGAGGCCACGCGTGAGGCCGATGGCACCGGAGGGATCGTGCTGGGCGATGAACGCCCCCCTCACTACTGACGCGCGCCCACATGGGACGGCGGGCGGGGCGATATGCGGTCCCGCAGGGCCGCAGGAGCGCCGTGCGGCGTCCCCGCCTAATTTTTCAGATCGACGGCCTCCACTTCACCGTCGTGCAGCAGGATGTTCTTCCAGCGCGGGTTGCTACCGAACCGCTCATAGACGCTGACAAAAACCGTATCGCGCGCCAATGTGCGCATCTTGCTGCCGCAGGGCTTGCCCTTGCGGACGCGGCACACCCGGCTTTTGACCTTTTCATAGGCCGCATCTGTCGAGGACACCGGCAGTTCCGCGCCGGACGGCCCATAGTGCAACTGTTCATAGCTCTCGGGCGCGCCAAAAATCACCAATGCCGCCGTGAATTGCCGCGCACAGCGATCCTTGAACCCTGTCAGGTAAAACGTCCGCGGCGCAGTTGTGCCCGGAACGCTGTCATACAGGACGTATTGACTGCCCTTTTCGGGATAACCTTCGATCTTCTTGCCCAGCTTGCGGTTCGGCACACCGCAGACCCGGGCAAGCTCGCCATAAGGCAGGGTAACGCCCAAGGACACTTCGCGCGCGTCAGGCGCTCCGGGGCGGGGTGGTCGCCCCGGCGCATCATCATCGCCCGTGGCCGCCGCCGCCTTGGCACCAAAGAGCCCCAACAACCCGCGCTGCGGTGCGTCATCGGTCACGGGCGCGCGCGGCGCGTCTGGCGCCAGCACGTCCGCTTGCCCGGCGTCATCGGCCAAAGGCACGTCACTGTAGCGTGGGACATCGGACAACGGATCGCCACAGCCTGCCAGCAACAGCCCCAGACAAAGGCCCAGACCCAAGGTCACTCCGGCTTTTGAAACGCCTGCGCGCATGTCGTTCTCCCGGCAAATCCACGGGGTTGTAGCGCGTGCAAGGGGCCCGCGTCCACCATCCGTCACGCCAACAGGCTGAGTTCAGCCCGCAACGGCCTCAAATTTCCTCAACCGCAAGCACCCCGTCCAGCGATTTCACCGCGCCCTTGATCTCGGGCGTCACCGGATAATCCAGCCCCGCATCCAGTTCCACCTCACCCGGCAACGCCGGATCGTTGAGGCAGAGCGTGATCGGCCCACGCGCAGCCTTGGGCATCTGTTCCGCCGCCCGCCCGAGGACGTTTGCGATATGGCCAAAGGCATCCGCCGTCTCGACAAAGATGCGCAGTCCGGTCACGCCAGCCCCGGCCACGATCACATCCACCGGCGCAACAGACCGGCCCAGCAGTTTCAACTGGTCCGATTCCATGGTCGCCTCGACAGTGACCAGAACCTTGGCGCCGCTTTCAAGAAACTCACGCGATGCCTCCAGAGCCTCTGAAAACAGCGTGACCTCAAAGGCCCCGGTCGGGTCCGACATCTGGCAAAAGGCAAAGCGGTTGCCGCGCGCCGACTTGCGTTCCTGCCGACCGGCAACCACCCCTGCCAGCTTGGCCACCATCGCGCCATTGCCCTGTACCTTGTGGGTCAGTTCATCCAGCGTCATGAAGGCCCCCGTGCGCTCCACCCGGCGCAGGCGCGGCATGTAATCGTCCAGCGGATGCCCCGACAGGTAAAAACCCACTGCCTTGAACTCTTCGGCCAACCGCTCGGCGGGCAGCCAATCGGCAACCGGCGACAGGCGCGGTTCCGGCAGATCCTCACCGGCCTCACCAAACAGCGACACCTGCGCGCTGGCCTTTTGTTCATGGATTGCCGCCGAATAAGCCACCAGCGCATCGAGCGAGTCAAAGATCCGCCGCCGGTTCGAATCCAGCACGTCAAAACATCCGGCCCGTGCCATCATTTCCAGCGGCCGCTTTCCGACCTTTTTCAAGTCTACACGCCGTGCGAAATCAAAGATCGTGGCATAGGGCCTATCCTCGCGCGCGGCGGCCACCATCCGCATGACCTCCAGCCCGACGTTCTTTAGCGCGCCCAACGCATAGACCAACTCGCCATTCACCACATCGAATGTCGCCTGAGAGCGGTTCACGCAGGGCGGCACCCACGGCAGCTTCAGCCCCTTACGGACCTCTTCGAAATAAACCGCCAGTTTATCTGTCAGGTGGATATCGCAGTTCATGACCCCGGCCATAAACTCGACCGCGTGGTTCGCCTTTAGCCAGGCGGTCTGATAACTGACCACCGCATAGGCCGCCGCGTGCGATTTGTTGAAGCCGTAGTTGGCGAACTTTTCCAGAAGGTCGAACACCTCGGACGCTTTCTTGGCGTCCACACCATTCTCACCCGCGCCCTTTTCGAACTTGGGGCGTTCAGCGTCCATCGCCTCCTTGATCTTTTTACCCATGGCCCGGCGCAACAGGTCAGCGCCGCCCAGCGTATAGTTCGCCATGACCTGCGCGATCTGCATCACCTGTTCTTGGTAGACGATGATGCCTTGGGTTTCTTCAAGGATATGGTCAATCAGCGGATGGACCGAGGTGATCTTTTTCAGCCCGTTTTTGACCTCGCAATAGGTCGGGATGTTTTCCATCGGGCCGGGACGGTACAGCGCCACCAGCGCCACGATGTCCTCAATACAGGTGGGCTTCATGCGCTTGAGCGCATCCATCATGCCAGAGCTTTCAACCTGGAACACCGCCACCGTCTTGGCGCTGGCGTACAGCTTGTACGACGCCTCGTCGTCCAACGGGATGGCGTTGATCTGGTTCTCGGCCCCCTCGGCGGGCTCATAAAGCTGGGTGCCATCGGCGGCGACGTGCAGGGGGCGGCCGGACTTAAAGATCAGGTCCATCGCGTTCTGGATCACGGTCAGCGTCTTCAGGCCCAGAAAGTCAAACTTGACCAGTCCCGCCTGCTCGACCCACTTCATGTTGAACTGCGTCGCGGGCATGTCGGAGCGCGGATCACGGTACAGCGGCACCAATTCGTCCGTCGGCCGGTCGGCGATCACCACACCGGCGGCGTGCGTGCCCGCAGAGCGCAACAGCCCCTCGACCTGCATGCCGTATTTCAACAGCCGGTCAACGACTTCTTCGTTCTTGGCCTCTTCCGCCAGTCGGGGCTCATCGCGTAGCGCCTGTTCGATGCTGACGGGTTTGACCCCCTCGACCGGGATCATCTTGGACAGGCGATCCACCTGCCCATAAGGCATCTGCAACACGCGCCCCATGTCGCGCACCGCCGCCTTGGACAAAAGCGCACCAAAGGTGATGATCTGGCCAACGCGGTCGTGGCCGTATTTCTCTTGCACATAGCGGATCACTTCCTCTCGGCGATCCATGCAAAAGTCGATGTCAAAGTCAGGCATCGACACCCGTTCCGGATTCAGGAACCGTTCGAACAGCAGCGAATAGCGCAGCGGGTCAAGGTCGGTGATGGTCAACGCATAAGCCACAAGGCTGCCCGCACCAGACCCCCGGCCCGGACCAACCGGGATGTGATTGTCTTTGGCCCATTGGATAAAGTCCGCAACGATCAGAAAGTAGCCGGGAAACCCCATACCCTCGATGATGCCCAGTTCAAAATCCAGCCGTTCCTGATACTTCTCGACCGTCACCGCGTGCGGGATCACCGCCAGACGTTTTTGCAGGCCCTCATTTGCAATGCGGCGCAGTTCGGCAACCTCATCATCGGCAAATTTCGGCAGGATCGGATCGCGCCGGTACGCCATAAAGGCACAGCGCTTGGCGATCTCGATGGTGTTTTCCAACGCCTCGGGCAGATCGGCGAACAGCACCGCCATTTCCTGCGGTGTCTTGAAATAATGCTGCGGAGTCAGGCGGCGGCGCGGCTCTTGTTGGTCGACATAGGCCCCTTCCGCGATGCAGATCATCGCGTCGTGCGCCTCATACATCTCGGTCTTGGGGAAATAGACGTCGTTGGTCGCAACCAGTGGCAGGTCCATCTCATAGGCCATCTCGACCAAGCCGCGCTCTGACAGGCGCTCTGCCTCGGGCGGGATGCCGTCTTCGCCCGCATGACGTTGCAGTTCCACATATAGACGATCGCCATAGATCTGAGCCAGCCGCGTCATCAGCGCCTGTCCTGCCCCGCGATGCCCCTGCCGCAGATGACGTCCCACTGGCCCGTCCGGCCCGCCGCTCAGGCAGATCACGTCCTCAGCATGCGCTTCCAACTCCTCCAGCGTCACATGCGGCAACTCGTTGTCGCGGCGCATGTAGAGGCAAGAGTTGAGCTTCATCAGGTGTTCATACCCGACCTCGGTCTGTGCCAGCAGAACTACCGGCGCGGGCGGCTTGACCCGTTCGCCCGGTTGCGGATCAACATACCGCAAATCCATCTGGCAGCCGACAATGGGCTGCACGCCTGCGCCTGCGGCCCCCACCGAAAACTCCAGCGCGGCAAACAGGTTGTTGGTGTCGGTCAACGCAACCGCCGGCATCCCCATGTCAGCGCAGAGGCCGGGCAGCTTTTTCAGCCGCATGGCACCTTCGAGCAGGGAATATTCGGAATGGACGCGCAGGTGAATGAATCGTGGATCTGCCATGGCGATATCCTATGCCGTGGCCGGCGCGGGCAAAACCCCCCATCCACCTCGTACCTGTCCAAAGGATGGACGCAGCATCAGGCAAAAAGCACTTCTGTCAAAATCGTGCCACATTCGACCGGCACTCTCCAGCAACAGTGCCAATGTAGCCCAATCTAGAAATAATCGTTGTCCGATATGCAATTGAACGCCGCCGACATTCTCGCCGCTGGGCCTGCGCCCGACCGGCCCGACGTCGATGACCTGTCGCCCTCCCCGCTCAAGGGGCCGGGGCTAAAGGCGGTGTTGCGGCGTGCGGTGCTGATGTCCGCGGCAAGGGTTGCCCCCCGTCTCACCGCAGACCGGCTTGCCCGACGATACCTGACCCCAAACCAGTCGGTCCTTGATGACCTGTCGACCCGCCGGCACGGGTATGAAATTTGCGACCTTGGCGCGGATACCGCCCTCTTGCGAACCTCAGCGCCCGCAGCCCCGTCCGGCGCGCCGCGCGTGCTGATCGTGCCGGGCCATGACGGCCATGTCCGTCAATTCACCCGAATCGTGCGCGCATTGCGAAAGCGCGGTGTGGCCGTCGATATATTGGTCTTTCCGGGCCATACGCACAACGCGCGCAGCGTTTGCAGCATGCAGCACATGGTCACCGCAGTCCGCCGCGCCGACGCCTTCAATGGTCACTATGATGGGATCGTAGCGCATTGCGTCGCGTCCAATGCAATGTTGCAGGTTCTGGAGCAGGGGATGTCCTGCCCCCGGCTGGCGATGATTTCAACCCCGCTCGACCTGCCCGCGCTGGTTCGTTTCGGTGGACAGCAATACGGCCTGTCCGGCCGATGTCTGGACATCTTCGTAGATCGGGTAAACGCAATCAGCGCCCCCTGTGCCATCGACAAACCATGGCGCCCGGTTGTCGAAACGACTCAAGGTGAACTATTGGTCGTTCACGCGCGCAATGACTACGCCGCCCCAATTGAAAAAACCCGTCCGCTGGCCGCTGCGTGGCCCGGTGCACAACTGGCGGAATTTGACCAAGGCGGACATAACGAGATCCTCAACGTCACCTCCGCCATCGACCGGATCGCCGATTTCATGGCCCCGGCCCGGCCATAGCCACCACCGGATTCAGCCTCACGCCTCTGCGAGAGGCTCCTCCCGCAACAGCATAGAGGCGACGCACGCCACCAAAGCGGCCACCGCCGCCGCCCAAAAGATCGGGTGCAGCGCATCAGAAAACCCATCCAACACCCGCGCCTGCGTTTCCGCGGGCAAGGCGTGGACCATACTGGCCCCCAGCGCGCCAATGCCGCCCGACACCTCTCCCGGCAAGGTGTCAGCCAAATTGCGCATCAAACCTGCACTGAACATCGCACCAAAGACCGCTGTCCCAAAGGATCCACCAATCAGCCGGAACATATTGGTTGAAGCGGTGCCAACCCCCATCATCGTCGGCGGCACCGCGTTCTGGATCGCCGCCACGCCGACAGCAAACACTGGGCCAAGACCCAGACCAACCATCACCATGACCGCCCCGATGACCCACAGCGCGCTGCCCGCATCCAGCCGCGACATCGCTAGCAGCGCCAACGCCAGCACCCCCGTCGACAGCGTCGGCATCAGTTTGTACCGCCCCGTCGCCGACATGATCCGACCCGCCACCATGGACGACAAGATCAACCCGCCCATCATAGGTACAAGGAACAAGCCCGAAACGGTTGGGCTGACCTCTTTCACCATTTGCAGGAACAGCGGCAAAAAGGTGATGGTGCCAAACATGCCCATGCCGACCAGAAAGCCCACCACATTGACCACCAGAAAAGTGTTGTTGCGGAACAGCGACAGCGGCAAGATCGGCTCTTCGGCGCGGCGCTCGATCAGGACAAAGCCAATCAACGCCAGCACAACGACCAGAACTAGACCAAGGGTCTGCCCCCCGCCCCAGCCAAAACTGCCCGCGACATTGGGGATCAGAACGACACTGCCCAGCAACACCGCCAGCAACAGCGCGCCAAGGTAATCCACCTTCTTTTGCGAACGCGTGACCGGCGTCGGCAGCGCCCGGTTCAGCACCACAAAGGCCACCACGCCAACCGGCAGGTTGACGAAAAAGATCCAGTGCCAGCCGATGCTTTCGACGATAGCACCGCCCAGCAGAGGCCCGATCACCGTCGACACACCAAAGGCCGCGCCAAGAAAGCCCTGCGCCTTACCACGCTCCCTCGGAGGCATCAGATCGCCCACCGCCGTCATGCAGGTCACGATCAGCCCGCCGCCGCCCAGCCCCTGCACCACACGTCCGGCGATCACTGTGTTCATCGTCCCGGCGGTGCCGCAGATCACAGATCCCACCACAAAGATCAGGATACCGCCCTGCAGGACAATCTTGCGACCATACAGATCCGACAGTTTTCCCGCCACCGGCGCGCCGATGGTCGAGGCCAGCAGATACGCGGTGATCACCCATGTGATATGTTCCATCCCGCCAAGGTCGGCGACCATGATCGGCATCGCTGTCGACACAATGGTCTGCCCAAGCGAGGCAAACAGCAATGTCGCCGCAATGGCCATCAAGGCCAGACGAACCGCCGCAGGGTCCGGGCGTTCAATCACGGGAATGGTCGGAACTTCGGCAAGAGACATGTAAAATCCTTGAAACATCGGACCCAGCCCCGCACACGGGACGTCCGGGGCAGGCGCAAGGATTGCATCAGGTCTGAACTGGGCCTAGATATGTGCTGAAGACAGATACATGTCAACAGCACGCTTTTGTCAAAGGCACGCAATTTTGCACATCGAGGGCGGCATGAGCGCACGGGATGACGAACTGAAAGCACAGTTGGCGCGCGCCGGCATCGACAGCGCCACGGCTCAGGCCGCGCTGGATGTCGATGCGATTCTGCAAGTCTGGCGCCGCAAGGTCTTCAAGCGCGAAATCGGCCTGCGCGCGATCTCGGAACTGGGGCTGGACATCGAACTGGCGGAACTGGACGTGCTGATGGCGGTCCGCGCCCCGTCCAATGAATTCGGCGACGCCACAGGCGAAGAGACCATGGTCTCGACCGTTGCCTCACGACTGGCTATCGACCCCTCCCGCGCCAGCCGCTTGACCAGCGCCCTAATCAAACGCGGCTTCCTGTGTCGGGCGGTCAGCCAGCAGGACGCGCGCCGCGCCGTTCTGCAACTGACCGACACCGGGGAACGCGCCATCGCGGCCGTGCGCAGCTACAAATTCATGGTCCTCGGATCGTACCTCAAGGGCTGGACGCCAGAGGAAATCGCCACGTTCCTGCCTTTGCTGGATCGCTTCTCCGCTTGGTCAGAAAGCGCCGCTTGTCCATCCGGCCCTGTGGTCGAGGAAATCGCCGCCCTGCGCGACACGCTGAACACCCCCAAACGCGACACCTGACCGACGGCCCCGCTCGCGCCGCACAGATCAGAAACAGACGGCACGCAGACCGGCCGACCGGCCCGACCGCCTGTTTTCACGCCGCTGCCCTCGCCCCTGCCCACAAAGGCAGCGATTTTCCCTTGCCAATCCGGGCGCGCGCCGCCTAGCCTGATCGCTGAACATCAGGGACGCGCGCTTTCTACGCCGCATCGAAGGCGCGCACCGCGGCACCTCGCCGAGGGACACTAGGTAAGGCGGCGGAACACTGAAGACATGGATATCTCCTTTCTTCTGAACGGAGAGAGCGTGGAACTGCGGGAGGTCCCGGCCACCGTCACGCTGCTCGACTGGCTGCGCGAACAGCGCGGCCTCACCGGCACCAAAGAGGGCTGTAATGAGGGCGACTGCGGCGCCTGCAGCGTCATGGTAACGGACGCCAAGGGCGCGCGCACGCTCAACGCCTGCATCCTGTTCCTGCCGCAACTGCACGGCAAGGCGGTCCGCACGGTCGAGGGCCTGTCCGCACCAGATGGCACCCTGCACCCGGTGCAACAGACGCTTATCGACTATCACGGCAGCCAATGCGGCTTTTGCACCCCCGGATTTGCCGTCTCCATGGCAACGGCCCACCTGAACGGCGACACCAATCACAACGACGCGCTGGCGGGCAACCTTTGCCGCTGCACCGGCTACGCCCCGATCCTGCGCGCCGCCCGCGCTGCCGCAGACGTGCCTGCACCGGATTGGCTCAAATCGGACCAAGATTTCTTCTGTCCTGAAATATCCTCGGGGGGGGCCGGCGCAGCCGGGCGGGGGGCAGACAGCCCCCCTCTGCCCGGTCTAGCCCCGCAAACCACCGATGAACTGGCGCAACTCTACACCGCAAACCCTGACGCCACGCTGGTGGCCGGGGCGACAGATGTTGGCCTCTGGATCACCAAACAACTTCGCGATCTGGACAAGGTCATCTTTCTCAACCGCTGCGCGGACCTGCAAGAGATCACCGAAACGGATAGCACAATCCGCATCGGCACAGGTGTCACCATGGACCGCGTCCACGCGTTGATGAAGGACCACCACCCCAGTTACGCCGAGATGATCCGACGCTATGGCTCTACTCAGGTGCGCAACGCGGCGACCATCGGCGGCAACATCGCCAACGGCTCTCCCATCGGGGACAACCCGCCTGCCCTAATCGCCCTTGGCGCGACGCTACACCTGCGCCACGGCGACATCCGGCGTGATCTGCCGCTGGAGGCGTTTTTTGTCGATTACGGCAAACAGGACCGCGCCAAGGGAGAGTTTGTCGAGGCCGTCTCGATCCCGAAACAACCCGATACCCTGCGGGTCTACAAACTGTCCAAACGCTTTGATCAGGACATTTCGGCCGTCTGCGGGGCCTTCAACCTGACCATCACTGACGGGATCGTCACACAGGCACGCATCGCCTTTGGCGGCATGGCGGGCATCCCCAAACGCGCCACACATGTCGAGGCCGCAATCACCGGTTTGCCATGGACAGAGGCCACGGTAGACGCCGCTGCGCCCGCCTGGGCGCAGGATTTCACCCCGATGTCAGACATGCGCGCCAGCGCCGATTACCGCCTGACCGCCGCACGCAACATGCTGCGCCGCGCGCTCGCCGAAGATCAGGGCCACGCCACCCGCGTGCTGGAGGTCCGTCCATGAGCGTGAACAAACCCCTGCCCCATGACGCCGCCGGCCTGCATGTCACTGGCCGCGCGCGTTACGTCGATGACATTCCGACACCGGCCAGTTGCCTGCACCTTGCCTTTGGCCTCTCGCCCATCGCCGCCGGTCGGCTGACCGCGCTGGACCTCGACGCCGTACGCGCTGCCCCCGGCGTCGCGGGTGTCTGGACACACGCGGACCTCCCGTCAGACTGCGATTGCTCACCGTCAAACCATGATGAGCCGATGCTGTCGGACGGAACGATCCACTATCAGGGCCAACCGCTGTTCCTTGTCGCCGCCGACAGCCACCTTGCCGCCCGCAAGGCGGTGACGCTCGCCGGGATCGAAACCGAGGCGACACCGCCAATCCTGACCATCGAACAGGCGCTGGCTGCCGACAGCCGTTTTGAAGAAGGCCCCCGCATCTGGTCGCGCGGCAACGTCGAAACCGCCATCTCCAGCGCCGCGCACCAGATCGAGGGCCGCATCGAAATCGGCGGGCAAGAGCATTTCTACCTCGAAGGTCAGGCCGCGCTGGTGACACCGCAGGAAGACGGCGACATGCATGTGGTGTCGTCGACCCAACACCCGACAGAAATCCAGCACAAGGTTGCCGATGCGCTGAACCTGTCGATGCACAACGTCCGAGTCGAGACGCGGCGCATGGGCGGCGGCTTTGGCGGCAAAGAAAGCCAGGGCAACGCGCTGGCCATCGCCTGCGCCGTGGTGGCCGCAGCCACCGGACGGCCCGCCAAGATGCGCTATGATCGCGACGATGACATGATCATCACCGGCAAGAGGCATGATTTCCGCATCGACTATCGGGTGGGTGTGGACAGCGACGGCGTGATCGAGGGCATCGAATTTCTGCACTACACCCGCTGCGGCTGGGCGCAGGATCTGTCCCTGCCCGTGGCAGACCGCGCGATGTTACACGCCGACAACGCCTATTTCCTGCCCGCCGTGCGGATTGAATCGCACCGGCTGAAAACCAACACCCAAAGCGCAACCGCCTTTCGCGGTTTCGGCGGTCCGCAAGGTGTGGTCGGGGTAGAGCGGGTCATGGATCACATTGCCCATGTTCTGGGTCGCGACCCGTTGCAGATCCGACGGGCGAATTATTACGACAGGTCAGAGGGGGGCGC
>TARA_R100000789_G_scaffold19866_6_pt1 | contig 28233 bp, 33 predicted proteins | sample TARA_R100000789 | Tara Oceans TARA_R100000789 (sample SAMEA2623403) | marine metagenome | biome: marine biome (ENVO:00000447); feature: mesopelagic zone (ENVO:00000213); material: "saline water (ENVO:00002010), including plankton (ENVO:xxxxxxxx)" | depth 450 m
TGCCTGCCAGCCGGATAGGACAAGGGATGCGGTTTGGTAAAGGAATGGAGAGCGGATGCTGACAATCGTGTTGCGGTACGGGATTCTGGCTGTGGGCCTGTTGTTCCTCTGGTTCGCGTCGCTGAGCGCCCGATGGGGTGAGCCGCCTCCGCTGTCGTTGTTCAGCCCGCGTGAAACGCTGACGGTGGAAACCGCCACGGTTGTCACGTCACCGGTGGGCAACGGCACCACGCGAACAGACCCAGAGCTCACCGTGGAATGGCCGCGCGACAGCGGCGCGCAGGTGGCCATCGACGGTTTGCTGGCGCTGACGCAACGGGGCGATGCTGACCGCGCGCGCGCGTTGGTGGCGGCCTATCCGCCCGGCTCGGACATCCGGGTGCGCATTGTACGCGGGCAGCCGATGGCCAACCGGCAGGATCTGTTCGGCACGGCGCATGCGCTGTTTCTTGGGCTGATGGGCAGTTTGATTGCCGGGTTCGGACTGGTCCTGAACAGGGCGCTGAAATAGGCGCGGTCCGGCGTTTGGCTGGTCACATGACGCGAATTGGGTCACAGATGGGGACCGGCACATCGCGCACAGCGGGCAGCCCGGTTCAGCAGGGGGGGAACAGGTCTATGGATGAAAGCAGCCCAAAAGGCGAATTGACGCTGCGGACGCTGGCAATGCCGGCGGATGTCAATGTGAACGGGGACATTTTTGGCGGTTGGGTTTTGGCGCAGATGGACATTGCCAGCGGCATTGTCGCGGGCCAGCGCGCACAGGGCAGGGTGGCGACCGTCGCGGTGGACGCCATGAAATTCATCCGCCCGGTCAAGGTGGGCGACGTGCTGTGCATCTACGCGCGCCTGATGCGGGTCGGGCGGACCTCAATGGCCATCGGGCTAGAGGCATGGGCCCTACGCGACCGGGTCGGCAAGCGCGAAAAGGTGACAGAGGCGGTGTTCACCTATGTGGCCATCGACGAGGCTGGCAACAAACGCGAAGTGCCGCCCGAGTCCGAGCTCCCGGGCGGCGCATAAGATCAGAGCAATTCGATATCCGAGGCGCTCTCGCGTCCGTCGCGGCCGGTTTGCAGCTCAAAGCTGACTTTCTGGTTGTCGGCAAGGCCGGTCAGGCCGGACCGCTCGACCGCTGAAATGTGGACAAATACGTCTTTGCCGCCGCCTTCGGGCGCGATAAAGCCAAAGCCTTTGGTGGTGTTGAACCATTTCACGGTGCCAGTCGCCATCGTGATGTCTCCATGTTCGTTTTGCGCCGCACGCGGAAGTGCTGCGGCCCGGCATAGGTCAGAGCAGTATCGATTGCGCTGACGCCGCAAGGCGGAGACAGGAAGACGATAGTGATAACGTAGCACGGAAAAAATCTCAGATTCGGGGATTCGGATCAAGTGAGTTCAGATGGTGGTCTCGACATTGCCGAGGGCGACCCGGGTCCGAATTGCCTCCGTGCATAGAGGAGCAGGCAGCGGGATACATTGCAGCCCCCGGCCGATTGCCCCATGTTGGCCCAAGGTTTTTGGGGGAGAGATGGATGGGCGTACTCATCGCAGGTATTCTGATCGGCATCGGCGGCACCGTTGCGATGGATCTATGGGCTTTGCTGCTGGCCCGCGTCGCGGGGCAACCTCGGCCGAACTGGGGCAATGTCGGGCGCTGGGTGGCGCATCTGTTCCGGGGGCGGGTGTTTCATGACGATATCGGTCAGGCTGCCCCGGTGGCCGGGGAGCGCGCGCTGGGCTGGGTCTTTCACTATGCGGTGGGCATCGCCTATGGCGTGATCTTTGCGCTGATCGCTGGACGGGCGTGGTTTGGCGATCCTGCCTTTGTCCCGGTCTGGATCTTTTCGCTGCTGACCATCACCGCAGGCTGGTTCCTGCTGCAGCCGGGCATGGGGCTGGGCTGGGCCGCGTCGCGCACCGCAGCCCCGTGGAAGGCGCGCGGCATGGGTCTGGTGGCGCATACGGTCTTCGGGCTTGGGATGTGGGGTGTGGCCCTTGTTGGTTAGGTCTCGGGCCGCCTGGTCCACAGCGTCCTGAAAACAGGACTGACAAAGAAAACAGCCAGCTGGCGTAAAACGTCAGCTGGCTGTTTGCTGATTGGATTGTCCCGCGCGATTAGTTGCAGGTGAACCGTTCGGTCCATGTACCCCAGTTCGACATGTCCATCCGGCGGGTTCGGAACCCATAAGTATTGGACGACCCGCGAATGTAGTAATGCCGGTCCGTTCCGGCCCAGTTGATCCGCTCGTTGATTGGCGCAATGCTCTCGCCATAGGTATAAAAGATCCGGTTGGTTGTTGTGGCGACAAAGGCCTGTTCACCGGGTTCCAATATATACCAACCCTTGGTGATCCAATTGCCGGACATGTCGCGGACGTGGATCGCTGTTTGAATGCGCCGCCAGCACTCGTTTTTGAAGTAGACGGCGAAATTGTTGTTTTGCGCAGCGGCCTCATGCGCGCCGCTTGCCATCAAGAGGCAAAGCATTAGCCAAAAAAATCTATGCATCTGGATATCCTGAATTTTAGAACGTGCGTCTCAGGTTAGGCGAGCATTTGCCATCGGGCAAGACCGGTTTCCCTGACCGTGGCCCGCCGTAGGGGAGGGGCGACTGGTCGGCGTGCCGTGCGCTTGGGGCGCGTGATGGACTGCGTTGCATTCCAACCGGAACGGCGACTTGGAAATACGCAATCGCTGTTGTTCGCGCTGCACAAGGCCGCGCATTTCCATGGCCAGAACGACGTCGCAATCACCATGTCCGACGTGTTTGAGGCGACAAGCGATACGGTCGAGGTATATCAAGCGACCACGGTCAAGCTAAACGACAGCTGCGCGCTGAATCCCTACGCCGTTGATGTCACAGAGCAGGTTGCCTCGTTCCTGGTGATTTGCCACTAAAAGATGCGCCCGGTCATGTCGCACGCGGCGGCGATCAGGTGCGCGTGGCTTCGGCAGCGCGCAAACCCAAAAATCGGGAAAAGGGTGGTCCGGTACGATAAAGATGTCAGTGGGAAGGGGCACATAGTTTTGCCTCTGAGCGTCAAAATTTCCTTTTGAATTCAGGGCCCCGAAATCTCAACGCTGAACTGCGCTTGCCTTTCTCGTCAGATAGGTTTGCCTTTGGGGCGACATAAAAAAAGCCGACATAGCGGTCGGCTTTCTTATAATCTTTGCATCACATACCTTATGAGGGGGATCGCCAAGATGTCCAACAGTCTTGTGTGGATATCTTTCGCATTTATCCTTCAAACAACATGTTTAGCAGCGTATGGGCTGAGATTTTCGAGAGAGCCCTCTTTGTAACCGCTATGAGCGGCAAGGTCATTCATCTTCGCGTTAACGAGTCTCCAGACATTCATGCGCATAGCGGTCACATGCTTCTTAAGTTCGGGTTGATCAATGCCGAGCAGTATCATTCCTGAAACATCTAATTGATTCCCCAGCTCCTCCTTGAATGTGCTGTTAGGCGGTAGCAACAGGCTCAGAAAGGACGCGCTTCGAATAGCCTCTATTTTCGTCTGTTCGCTAATCTGATGTCCGCTGGCAAGTATCTCGAGTGCTGAAAGAAGTCTAGATGCCGCATCTCTTATAGAAGTGAGCTCATCAGCAATCAATTTTGCCATACTGTTGGATTTTTCGATAGCCATGATAGCTTGCTTGTGTGTTTCATCAGATTGAAACTTCAACTCGCTAAGCTTATTCGATGCGCGTTCCAAGTCTAACTTTAGACGTGCAGCGCGATAGTTCATAAGTACTCCAAAGATAACACCAGAAAGAGTAATTGTTCCAGCTAGCGCACCAGCAATTACTCTTGGATCGCCTAGGGCTTTTAAAATTTCCATGCGTTACATCACCCTTCCTCTTGTGTGGTCTAAATTTCGGGTTGCTTATCTACACTGGCAATAGGCATTGCAGCTTTTCAGTTCGGCCTAACCAAGAGTTTGCTCCTAATTACATGAGGTGCAATGTCAGTCTACGTCGCGGCGGCGAAAGATGATCCGGTTCTCGCCGTTGAAAACGAGTGGTTCGACGCCGTTTTTGTAGAGCTCGCGACAGAGATTGGCGGTATCGCGTCGCAGTTCGCGAGCAAGATCGGCAGCCGAGATGTATTGCTCGCCAAACGTTGTAACGGACGTCTCATCGATCACCAGCCAGCGTTCGGAGGACCTTTCGGTCTTCGGAGCAGCACTCAGGTAGCCTGCGCTTACAAGGTTACGGATTGTTGCGGTGTCGACCACAAGTTTACCGGCAGCTTCCGACATGCTGATCGCACCAACTGAGCTTTGGCCTATCGCCGTTTTCGCCCGCTCGACAGATATCAGGAAATCGTTGAACCTTGGGTCTGTGCCCGCTGCGCAGCGTAGCGGAATGTCGTGTTCGAAAATTAGATGCAGGAGTTCGAGGGTCGAACATTGGCACGCGGGCGTGGCCGCAATGAGCGAGACCTCGTCATTGGCGGGCTCCAACTCGGGCCGTGTTTGGCGGTACAAGCGACTGAGAAAGGCGTCGAGATCTTCCCCCCGGAAATACGGCGCGTTTCGGGCCATCTCTCCGGCCTTCTTGACGAGCCCTGCCACGACGAAAATGCGCAGCAGGTGGATGTCCACCCCGAGATAGTCTGCAGCGTCGAACCCGCGGAGTAGCCCATTGGTCTCATCGGCGAGTTCCTGCAGCGTCTCCCGTGAGGGATAGCGACGATAGGTGATGGCACCAGATTTTCCCGATTTCGAGATGTCGCCACGCTCCAAGAGCTTATGGCGCAGCATCCGTTCGTCGATGCCGTAGGCCTTCGCGCCTTTACGAAGGGAATACACCTGTTGCCTGTTGCAACGTATCCGCAGGACTGTGCTACCGACGAGCACGGGATAGGTCCGCAGGATGTAGTCGAAGACCGTCTGACGGATGTCATCGAAGGCGGCATCATCCTCACGCTGGGATAGCCAGGTCAGGAAAGAACCTGCAATCGCACCGTAGGTGTGACAGCCAGGGCCTGCCTTTAAGCGAAGCTCTTCAAGCGCTGCGACCATCTGATCAGGCCCGTTGCATAGGACGTCGTATCCTGCGGCACCGGCCTCAAGCCATTGTCGTTCGGTCGTTTCCGTTCGGCTGGCTTTGGGGCCGTTGGTCAACAACAGGCCGAAGTTCTCGCAGAGCTGCGCCGCGACATGGAAATCCAGCGTGTCGAGCCAACAACCCGCGGAAGTGCCATCCAGTCGGCCAAGGAGGTAGCGTTCCAGAGATCGCGCTCCATCGGCAACGATCTGGATGTCGCCTATGTCCATATTGTCGACCATCCGTGCAAAATCATAGCTGTGCTTGTGATGGGACGGAGGCGGAACCTCGATTAACATGCAAGAATGCTGGGCGCAGGAACGGATTGAAGTGAGTTGCCATGCCCCAAGATGAAACGGGCCATGGACACCCTGCTCTGACAGAGCTCCGGCGGCACATTTCGGGCATCCTCTGATCGTACTTCGGCTGTAGGCCGTGAACCTCGGTGCTTCCGCCCCTAGCTGATAATTCGTCTTCGACGGGGCGTGGGGCGTCCAGGTGCGGAGTGTGGTGGGATCGCACGCGGCGAGTGCGGCAACTCGCTCGATCTCCACCGGGTCACCGACCTTCAGGGCGCGATAGGAAATGCTCATGTCGGCGCAGAAAGACTGCAGGCTTGCCGTCCCGTTCTTCCGCGCGATGCGGGACGCGAGCGACGTCGCGCTTTCACCCGGTACCGGGGTGACGTGGAGTGGAAGAGGTTTGAGGGGTAACAACGTCATGTGCGGTTCTCCCGAGAAAACACCTGACGGGCGTCGATGCGCATGAAATCCGGCACGACAAACGGATTGAACTCGGCATCGCAGGAGGTGCGGCGATAATATGACCTGATGAAATTGTGCCGGTTCAGTGTCTTCTGGCCCTGCAGGTAGGCGTCTTCGATGGCGTCCAGGATCAGGACGATGGCGATGCCGAATTGGTTTGCCGCAGCATGGACCACGCGTTCGCCGTGGGATAATTCCAGAACGTCATCCTCTGGTTCGAGCTGCGCCAGTTCACAGTAGTTCTCGAGCAGATCGAGGATATCATCACCATATGCGGCGGGGGATAGGCTCTCGAAGCGAACGGTCCTCATGCGTCGAGCGAGCTGGTGGTCGTGGTTGAGGATGTCTTCCAGCTCGTTTGTGCCCGAAAGAATGATCCCGACCGGCCATTCCGGGTCCGTCATCAGGGTCTTCAGCATGGATGTGACTGAATCCAGCTCGTGCTTGGTGCCCCGCGACGCAAGATCCTGCGCCTCGTCGAGATGCACGAACAGGACGCGCCGCTCCTTGAGGTGATGTTGGACCAGGTCCCAGATGTACCAGGCATGGCGATCGGCACCGATGGGGTAGCCGAGCGCCCGAAGCAGCATCTGCCCGACGAATTTCAGCGTTGCGGGCGATGGTACCCGCAAGCTGATGATGGTTGAATCTCCGTATCCCTGATCGGCCAGCCTCTGCCTTTCTTGGGCAAGAAGATGTGTGATTGCCGCGCTTTTTCCGGCCCCGGAGTGGCCGGACAGGGCAAGCCCTTGTGCCTCGCTGATACGGTCGGTCTGGATGTCTACGAGCCTTTTCTCGGCGAGGATGGAGAACCCTTCTGCCAGTGGAACAAAGCGCTCGTGATCGACGAAATACGCCTTCAGTTCAGCGACCCGTTGTGCCGCATGGGTGATCAGATCATTTCCCATCATTAAACCCCCAGCGTTTGCGGTTCTTGCGTCTCGTTCGACGCTCGGAGATCGGCCCGTTATCGTCGCTGTCCGGCTTCCGAGATGTGTCCGTTGGCGGAGTAATGGAGATTGCGTCATTGAGCAGGTCGTTGCTCGGCGGCATGAATCCCAACCGCTGCTCATCAGAGCGGAGCGGATAGTGCAGTGCCGAATCTGCACGGGCGACTTCCACGTCGGTCACATGGAAAGGTGTCAGGGCGCGCAGCGCGAATGCGCGGCGGTTCGCGTCCGATATCCGCGCGATAGCCCGCTGGACCTTGGGCGCGTCCAACTTAGCAGCACGCGCATGTGCGTGACGAACGGCCCGAACGCCTTCACGCAGCTCGTCGAAACTCACGCCCTCGAATCCGGACTGGTTGGCGAGCGCCGGATACCAGGTGGCTCCGACCTTGACGGCGATCCACCCGATGTCCTGCAGATCGACCCTGATTTCCACCTCCCGTATGGAGGAGTGCAGATAGGCCTCCCGCAGCGCCTCGCAGCTATAGCTAAGCCCCGAGAACAGTACGCCCTCGTCATTAAGCTTCCGGTGCATCGGCCGGCCGAATGCTTTCCTGAGGTTCAAGCCATCCGGTACCAGAGGCGTCCCGTGTTCGGTCACCAGCCGCTTCCAGGCGGCATTCGGGGTTTCCCCTTTCAGCGAGCCGTGTGGCTGGTTGTGATAGATATCAACGATATAGGTCAGCAGGACCTTGATCAGATCGTCGTCGCAAAGACAGGCGAGCATTTCTGAAGGATAGTCGCCGCGATCAATGGTGTCGAAAAAGGTTCGACCTGCCAAGAGCGGCATGAGCTGATGTCCGAGTGTGCGGAAGAAGGACTCGATGTGCCCCCGCATCCATGGGATGCCAGCGGGCGGCAAGTGCGACGTGACCCCAAGTGAAGCTACCGTTGCCTGGAAGGCGTCCGAGACGAAGGCAGGCCCCATGTCGGTCACAAGTGTTCCGATCCCGCCATGGTGATGCCATGTGCTTTCGCATTCGGCCGCCTGGGCCAGCGGGGTCTTGTCCTCGAAAATCTGCCGCAGCGCGCGGATCGCATCATCCGAGTTCGGATTGTCGGCCAGTCGCATCGACACGACACATTTCGTGGCGCAGTCGATCGCAAGATACATCCAGCGCCGTCCGGTCTCGAATTTCTTCTGCCGGTCCGGCGGCAGGTGCTCCCAGATTCCAGTCAGCGTCAGCAACGACATGACGTCGAGCTTGTTTTCATCCATCTCGACACGCTCCATGGGGCGTACGACATCGGGACCGTTGCTGCTCATGGCGAATTTCCTGGCAGCCGCAGACGTGCCGTGCCGTTTGGCGTAGACGTAGAATGGGTCAGCTGAGTCCAGTCGGCGTTTAACGCTAGAGGCCGAGGGGACCATGAGCAGCGCTGCGCCCGCGCTGGTTCTGCGCGCGTTCTCTTCTGCGAACAGCGCCCGCGTCTCCTGAATAGACTGAACTTTGCTCGGTCGCTGCGTGTCGGCGTAGATCTCGATGACTTGGTTCATCAGGGCTTCGGCCTTGGGGCACCAGCGCCGGGTTCTATTGCCGGATAGATGTGTGGCCGGAATGAGCGAAAGTGCGGAGAAGCCTGCGGCCTGATAGGAGCGGACCCACTGCAAGACCGTCCGGCTTGCCGGCAGCTTCCGAATTTTTATTTCCTTGCCCGGTCGGATCTTGGCAAAGGCCGCTGCGCCTTCGCCAACAAGCCTCTCCGTCACTGATGCAAGCTGCGCTTTGGCCTGCTCATATGCCCGCTGCGTACGTTTGATGAGGCCCGCAGCTTCGAGGGCCAGGAAGGCGTCACAGACGGCCTTCCGCCAGATCACCAGCCGTGCAATCTTTTCCGACAGCTCGCTGATGACCTCCACAGGTTTGTCGCGACGCACCTCTTGCGTGGCCCGATCGAAATACCCGGCAAAGTAGGTCGTGTCCGGCCGACGCATCATCGCGGCGAGCTGCTGATGTGAAAATGCCTCGATGATGCCGGGCTGGCCAACGCGCTCGAAGGTGCCGCCTTTGTCGTCGACTTCAAGCGGTCGCATGGCGACGCCTGCCGTTGTGATCATGTCGGAGTTCGAGAAGCGGAAACGTAGGGTCATGCCGCCACCTCCGTCAGAGAAGGGCGCGACCAAGCCAGCGTCCGGGCCGCTTCAGCAGCGGCTCCCCGGTCAATGTGCTGATCGGTGACCAGCAGCACACAGTCCGCGAAGGACTTGGAGACCGCTGCCGCGACAGCTTCGAGCTCGGAGGCAAAATTCAGCTTCAGCACGCGCTGCATAGGTTTGATGGCGACCGCGATGCGCTCGCCATCCGTCCTGGTGACCAGGAAGTCGAAGACATGTCGCGCGGGGCGGCCGTCGGTGCCGACATAGGATATCGCCGGGGGCTGCTCGCGGATGTGATGCACGTCTTCTCGCACCAGCATCAGACAGAGAAAGGCGTATTCGAGGGCGCTCTCGAAGTGGATGATACGCGGGCGCTCGAAGCCAGGCAGCATGGCCACCATCGAGCCGCGAAGGCTTCCCTTGGAACGGCGCGCAGGAACTCGGGTCGCGTGGCTCGGTTCCGGCCCGCGGTAGATCAGTTTTTTCTTCATGATGATTGGAGCGCACCTCACCTGGGCGCCGACCAGCGTGGATCGGAGCAGGTGCGGGGCGACATCCCCCTATGTTTGAGATGAGTTTGAACGCCCTGCCGAGAGACGCCCCGGCAGGTTGACTTTTCTTGAGACTCAGGGGATGAATAAGAAGTCGCGACCAACGACGCTTATTCGAAAAGGCCTTCTTGTTAGCGCGGGAAGGTCTTTTCTTTTCCCGGTGTCATGTTTGCTCGGTTGGACGTTCCTCCTCCGCTGGGTATCGGTCCGGGAAAAGCTCAGCCGGTGTCGTGCCGACCGCGTCGGCGAGGGCTTTCTCGATTTTCGAGGACCGACGCAGACCCTGGCTAACAAGCGTGACCGTCGAACGCAGAACTTCAAGCTCGCGGGCGACCGAGGCGATGGACCTACCGCGTAATCGCAGCTCCATCTTCAGGCGCTCGTGAGCAGGATTCACCGTGTGGGACATCGATGCTGTAACCATGGTTGCTGGGACTTCGTGATCCGGAGAGAATCAGTGATCAACGAATCAGTCAAGAAGAACTGTTTGAAATCAGGTGGTTAAAAAGTGGGGCGGAATTCTCGGCACTACCACTTCGAGAATTTCACCGGAGTTTTTAGTCAGAGGAGGGGCATATGGCGGACGCGAAAAATTACTTGGCGATATCAGGAGACACCGTCTTCATCTTCTCGGATGGCGCGGGGCAAGGTGTCCATCATTCTGAACTCATTGATCTGATGAAGCGCAGTCGGTCTCTGTCTGAAGTTCGGAAACGTTTCGCCGGCAGTCGGACCAACTTGATCAAGACGTTGGAGCACTTCGGCTATGATTTCGACGCGCTGCTCCAATCCCAGTTTCGGGAGGGGTATCGCGACACGGCCTTGGCGAAGTTACATCGCGTTGATCCGAAGTGGATCGCTCGCAAGCGGGAGGCACTGGGATTCCCGAACTCGCCGGGGCGGTCGCGTGTGGAGTTCTCATCTGAACAAGTCAGAATAGCATATGACGCCGCTGGCAGCTTCGCCGGTGCCGCAAGGTTGATGGGCATCAATAGGCAGACATTCAGAAGGTTGTACGCTCAGGCGTCAGGCCAGATGGAGCCGGCGTATGATGACAATATAGACCAGTCTCCGGGCAATGACCGTTTCGCAAAGGCGCGCGCAGCAACGCGCCGCGTCGGCTACAAGGTTTGCTTTTCAGAGGATGACCTGAAGAAGTTCTACGACGACGAGTGGGAGGAGAGTTGATCGTATCATGCACGGGGCAGTGAAGAGCGACCTTGGCAATCAAATTGATCAGAGGTGACTAGTCGGGCGTGCGATGCTAAGCTGGAGGAATGCGCAGGAAGCGGTCATGTCTCTTCTGGCGTCCCCCTTCGCGCGTCGCCCGGAGCTTCCGGCCCTGACCTGCCATTCATCGGGCTGTTTGTCGCTGCGGTGCAGCAGCCCGAACCGGTCCTTCAGGAAAATAGCAGCATTTCCTGTGATCCAAGGTCGGTAGCGCGGACTCCTGTTTTGTGATCACCTCGGTGAAACCGCCCTTTCGCAAGTATCTACTCCTTCAGAATTGGCGCAGGCGCTAAATTACGACGAGAGATTCCGCGAGGGCATATCAGTGAGCTCACTTAGGAGTTCGACGCCTGAGATGCTAAAAATCGAGAAAGTGAAATTCAACGATACTCCGGGATATCGCCATGTTCGAGGTAATTGATCATTTCCAAATTCGATAAAACAGCGTCATAGAATACGTGCTCCCAAGCGTTTTGCGTTGGAATTGACACCATCCCCCGGAAAAGGGTGAGGTTTGTCTCAACGTTCTGACCTGTCGCACGACTTTTTTGGACGAGTTTGAGCAGGCGCATATGTTGCCCACGAAAAAATCGTGCATAACGCTCGACGATGCCAAGCTCTTTCACGTGCCGCCTTACCAGAGCCATCTGTTGCACGCTTAAGCCATCTGCAACATCCAAACCGAAGGTAGGAGCATCGAACGGCGGGTCAATCGAAAGTTTGAGAACTTGATTCGCTATAAACACATCGAAGTAAGGATGCAGGAAGAACCTTGGATCATCTGCGTCACCGGTTTTGGCCAACTTTTTCCTCTGGCAGGCGTCACACATAGGAAACAAGTTAAGGGGAGTGACAGCGAAATGAGGATATTTATCCTTCGGAAGGTAATGATCGAGTGTGTATGGTGTACCGGCCTCGCCGCAGGCCGGGCATATAGAAAGTTCGTGATCTCGCAGCGATGACAGCATTTTGCCTTGAACTGACCCGTCCTGTGGCGAAAGGTATAAGTTCAGGAAGGTATTCTTCTTTTTATCGACATCAGTCCAAGTCTTCACAATCTCTGGCGATCCTGCCGCATCAATATAGGCTTGAACGCGGTCTCGCCAATCTTGTTTAATGCCTGAGAAAAATCCGGCATTCTTACCACCCTGCCGCTCTGCGACTACATCGTCGACCATTTGCAGGCTACAGTATGCGGGCGCATCAAGCTTCATTACCATTGGTCGCGATCCATAGCTTTGATCTGAACGATGAGCTCCTCGTTGATGTCATCTCCCATTTCCTGGATCAGGGCTTCGGCTGAACCCAATTCTTCAAGCTGTTCTGTGATCCACCGTTCAAATGGTTTTGAAACAGCTTTATCACCAAAGGCGTAAGACGAGATCCGCTGAAAGTCGCCACCAAAGGTTTGAAATGGGGGGCGTTTGAGAATGACATCGTCCTCGGTCTTCTCGAAGATATGAACGCATTCGGAGGGAATCTCGCGCACTGTTACCACCGAGTGTGTAGCCAGCAACGCTTTAGAGTTAAAACGAGACAGGATCGCCTTGAGCATGTCGATGAACTGGATTTCCAGGGTTGGATGAAGAAACAACTCTGGCTCATCGACAAGGATCAGGCTATTGCGGCGAGTCGCGCCGAGGATGTTTATGACGAGGTAGGCGAAGAGACGCTGCCCGGAGCTGAGCTCGATAGGCTGGCCGTTGAGAAAGAAGGTGACGCCTGAGTCAGCCTTGAGGTCGGCAGTCAACTGCTCATCATCCAGTTGATTGACCCGCGCGGACGCGATTGGAATGAAGCGTTGTCGTTCTTCTCCCTCACCAATGTCGATAGCGAGCGGGTCGATCATCATTGTATCGAGATAAAAGGAGCCCTTGGGCTTCTGCGGGCCGACCTCGACCGCCGCGTAGTCGAATGCCACTGCTGTCCGCAAAACCCGCTCCATAGTCGCGAGCTTGCCAGACCAGTCACGGATTGATCCAAGTCTGCGATCGTCGGCCAAGCATTGGACCAGAGAATGCGCAGCATTCCGCTTTGGGTAGTCGTGTGACAGCGTGATCCGACCACGCTTGCTGGCGTCTCTTGGAGTCGTGCGACCACGCAAGCCGAAGTATCGATAGGCGTCCTTGTCTCGCAGTTGTTTCCCCATAAGATCTACAGGAAAGCGCTCGAATGGACTGTAGGATACCACGACAAGCTGGCTGAGGTTAGGCTTCTCAATGAAACCAAATTTGTCCTCGTCCGAAGGCGAGATCCAATCTTTAACCATCTGATGCAGAAACTGCGATTTTCCATGGCCATTTGGCCCGATCAGGGCATTAACGTCGTGAGGCAGTCGGGTTCGAGGTTGGAAATTCAACTTTAGGGTACTGACGTTGCCGAAAACATTCTCGAACCGGAAGTCCAGATCGCGCACTGCGATCGCCTGCTCCTCAAAAACCTTCCACCCATCCATAAAGGCCTGCGTGCTGGCACGCTCGCGCTGCAATGAGTTGCGAAAACCCTCGCTGTCTACAAGCGTCTTGGCGTCTGCTTCGTCGGCCAAATGCACGAGGTAGCTCGCATCCCGGAGTGCCTTTGCCACCTTGATTGCGGCCTCAATGCCGAGCGTTCCTTCGATCTGCTCATAGAAAGTGATCTCACCAGGTACAGACAAGTAGTTAGTACCAGGGATTGGGAAAACGCCGTCCCAACCCTCGTTCCGAAGATTGTCCAAGGCGCTGCTGGATGTATGAGCGCCAGCCACCAACAGTCGAATTCCTGGCAGATTAACGATCTCGCTGTTAATTCGACAGGTGACCGGGAAGCTCGTCTTGAACCCATAGTCGTCCCAGTTGTTGGATAACAACTCGATGACGTCGCCTTCGACCTGCGGCGGCGGATTCGAGCGGCGGCTCGAACGCCCAAGATATATAACCTTCATTTTTTGCAGCCCATCCCGGATTCATGGTTTCAGTTAAGATCATCAAAACCGTATTGAGGTAAGTGAGAAGAGGTCGCGCTCGGCATTTCTCTCAGCCGGTCCGAGGATTTGTCGCCAATGACCTTCCGGTGCTGAGAATTCTCGAAAGGCGATGAGCTTCTCAAACACATATGTCATGGGGACGAGCTGATGTTAAGGTGGTGCCATGCATTGTATCTTCCGGAAGTTAGCTCGATGCCGAGTGAAGGTTGGAGAACTGCCGTCATTGTCTATCACCACATTCAGGTAGCGTGAACCAAGCCGAATATCCGCTCCCGTTTTGACGCAAGGATGAGTTCATACATGCAGAGAATGACCGGAATCCGCCCTCTTCGACCTCCGTGGACAGCGCATTGACCGGCAGCGCTCCGCCCGTTTCAGCTGGACATCTCACAGTCGCGGCATGGATCGTGCTGTCCCGGTAGTCTGCCTACTCGCGACCGTAAGAGGATCGTTCAACGGACGTTCTTAATTTCGCCTCGCGCTCCTTCTTCTGTTGGGGAAACCATGTCTCGATAGGATAGTACGGTTTGTTTATCGCTGAAGGGGGCTCTTGAGTTACACTTGCCCCATGACAAACCTCCGTATTGGCTATGCCCGCTGCTCCACCGACGCTCAGGACCTCGCCGCGCAGCGCGCGGCGCTGGAAATTCTTGGCGTCGCCTCCGAGCGCATCTACACCGACCATGGGCTGACCGGCCGCAACCGCGACCGGCCCGGGCTTGACCTGGCGCTGGCCGCCGTGCGCGCGGGCGACACGCTTGTGGTGTCCAAGCTTGACCGGCTGGCCCGCTCGGTGCCGGACGCGCGCGACATCGCCGACGGGCTAGCTGAGCGCGGGGTACGGCTCGCGCTAGGGAGCACTGTCTACGACCCGGTCGATCCGATGGGACGGATGTTTTTCAACGTGCTGGCGACCTTCGCCGAGTTCGAAGCCGACCTAATCCGGCTACGCACGCGCGAGGGCATGGCGGTTGCCCGTGCCAAAGGGAAGCTAAGGGGCAAGAAGCCAAAGCTCTCCAACCGACAAGCAGAGGAACTGACACGGATGCACGCAACTGGGGAGTATTCGGTGTCGGACTTAGCCGAACTCTTTTCTGTCTCGCGGCCAACCGTCTATCGCACGCTGGCGCGGCAGGAGGCGAAACGTTGATGGCCGATCTCATCCAGTCCGTTGCACCCGGCTTTACCAGCGACGAAGCTGGGGCTTCCTGTCGTTTGTTGCGAATGTGATATATGGTTGGGAATCTGGAAAAGCAGTCGCGGGCGGCAGGTTCGCCCCACTCGAGTTGCTGGCTTGGGAATTGAAAAGCGTCGTATCGGTGGTTCGATTCCGCCCCGGCTTCGCGTGGTATCATTTGGGTAGCACGTCAGGCAGCGCTTGGTGTCGGCACAATGCTTGCGACACGAGAAAACCCACATTCCAGATAGGATAATCTCAGAGCGATTTCATAGTCGCATGTTTAGTCTGAAACCGAGCGAACACTCGGCTCAATGCGGTGAGCCCGTGCTGGTTCTCGCTGTTCGTCTTGGAGGAACATCTGGGAAATCCGCTGTCCGGAAGCTTCCACAAGCGATCTTGCAACGGGAGGCATTTCGGCCAAAGCCCGGTCGACATTATCCATTCCAATCCTATTGGCGACCTCAGGGGCGTCGAGCCGAAGCAAATGGGGACGACCGATAAGCAATCCTGCTTGACCCAACGCGTTGTGCGATTGTGCCCTCATAGCAGAGGTAACAAATGCGCTTGCCCAGATGAATTTACCCCCGACACGGTGCCACCAGCGCATTCGATAACTTTCTTGACCACATCCGAGGCTCAAGAGCCTGATCTGGGTCCGATCAATGTCATAGCAGGTCAGTGCGTCTACAACACCGATCATGGCGGGATTGTTCGCCCAAATGCCACCATCTGCGAACACATATCCATTTCTTTTCACCGCAGCAAAGAACGTGGGCGCCGCCGCAGTGGAAAGCCCGACATCCACAAGTCGTTCATACTGGTCTTTCTTGTAGTCGGGGTGGTGAGGCGTCTTGAAAACATATGGCTCACCATATCTGCCATCGAAGGACGGTATGCAGGTTGCGACAGATGAAGAGCCGAAGAGACCATCGCCAAACTCTCGACGCAACTCGTTTTCGAGGTTGGTCCGGTTGTATGGGGTGAATGCCCAGCCCGCCAAACCGCGAAGCCACCGCGTAAGGCGATTTCCAGGAAAAATGAACCGGCCACGCTCAATGTAGAGTTTGGAGATTTCTTGAGCGGATTTCCCTTGTCCAAGGCCCAACGCGATAATGCCCCCGGTCGATGTGCCCACGATCATGTCGAAGTGCTGCCCGATTGGCTCACCTCCAAGGAACCGTTTCTCGACTTCAGCCAACACCATGCATGGAAGAATGCCCAAGATGCCGCCGCCATCGATGGAAAGTATCTTGAACGGCTTATCCGCAGGCCACGGCTGAACCGGTCTGAGAGTTTGTCTCGTGCCGTCAGAGCGTCGAGGAACGGTGTGGTCATATTCGCTGTCACGCGGCATGGCTGGCGCCCTTTTCTGTCCCAATTTCCTCGTGTCGCCCGCCGCCGATCCAACGCCCGGTCATTTCCCAGAACTCGTAAGCGGCGAGCCAGCGCACAGTCCAGCCAACGGTCGTTCGGCTGATGAGCATGGATGGGTCCCATTCACGAACCTTAGGGTCGAACAAACAAAGCGGAGACAACCTGATGTCTGGAAGCTCGAAGTAAACGTGAGGGAGTGGCGACTCCTCTTCGGCGTCCCAATTTGGGACTAGCGAGGGCCTCAGGACGCGAACCACGGGCATGCGCCGGTATAGTTCAGTTCGCCCGGTCAGGGGCAGGCCGTACTCGATGCTGATCTGAAATTTTCGATCTATGCCCTTAATATCGCCAAACCAGACAACGGACTGCGGCCCGAATCCCTTCGTGGGTTGGAACTGCGGCCAATCGCGCTGCATTGCGTCCACTTGTGCCAGGAGGGATTTCATCATTTCCAAAACCGCGTGCCATAGAATGTCGAAGGCTTCACCGCTGGTTTGGCCCGTGCGATGGTTGGGCTCATAGCCAAGCCGCCGAGCGTGCCGAAGCCATGGCGACCAGTGCGAATAGCCTCACCAATCTCGCGTTCCATGTCGTCCACGACTTGCTGGCCAATGTCTTCGCCGAACATGGCTTTCAAGGTGTCGCGACGTTCACGCAAAGTCCGTCGATCATCGAGAAGCACGCTGATTTGTTCCAAGAACAGCTTCATGTCCGCGATCATCTTGTCTTGTGCGGAGTGGTTTTCGGGCCAGCGATCAGTGAACACATCGCCGGGGCAACGCGGGTTCTCTACATGGATCAGTTTACCCACGCTTTTCGCCCACAGCAGGCGGTCGAGGATGTGCTGCGCGATGATCTTGAGGTTCTGACCAATGGTCCGCCCTGATTCTGCGACCTCCAACGTCAGACAACTCAGCATCACAGAGGCGGGCATGCGCCCGTCCCGGGTTGCCCATCGGATGTTGCGGTTCCTTTTGAGAAGTTGAAGTGCCACGGTGACCGCAGATTTCCCTCCCACGACAGTCGAGTGGGCTGGCACGGGCAAAGAGTCTGCATCCTTCTGCATGACGACCAAGCCTTGATCGGCTTGGAGTGCCCGCCGAGCGTACTCCTGCTGAAACGACAGATCGACCGGACAGGTCGAGTTGTATTCCTCGACAAACCCGAAACTGTTGGTCAACACCCTGTGGTCTTTGTTGCGCTGATCTTCAGGTTTCGAATGGAAGATGTAGCTACGGCGCGGGTCGATTTCGCTGATCAATTCGGCAGGAGACAGGTCAAGGTGCATCCCGTCAGCATAGTGGATCGTCACACACCGAGTCTGGCGCTCAGTCATGTCGTAGTAACGTGAGCCGCGCTCCCCCCGCATGGCCTCGTAGAGCAACTCAAGAGCCTCACACGGCGTCAGGCCCGGTGTATTCAGTTCGACAATGATGTCGATGTCGAAACCTTCGAAGCGGAATTTGGCTCGAATCGTTGCGCCGATGGCTACCGAGCCTTGCTGGTAGAAGAGACGGATCTTCCCTTTCAGCGGGCTTCCATCGCGCTCAAGGTACTTCTCGATGGCCGCTTTGCGCTCTGCCAGAAGTGCGTGCATGCTCGGTGGTAGTTCGATCTTGATGGCCACGGACGCCAACATCTGTTCCGAAATACTGTCCCACGGTGCGGCCGGGGTCCCCAAGTGCTTGTTCATCGTGGACCCTTTCTAGGTCGCTTGGCCGACCCTAGTTGTAGGGCTGGCCTATCGTCACTGCCCGATATGTTGATGACAGGTAAGAACGGTGTCATGCAAAATATCGCTACTCTGAACACAAAGGTGTGACCTGCCATCACGTTTGTCAAGGCGGAAAAATATGTCTACTCTGAACAAAGCACACGGAGGGCAGACATGACCACACCAATGGGCCAGCGGATTCGGGATCGTCGAAAAGGAAGCGGCCTCACTCTCGACCAACTCGCGGCCAAGGCGGGATGCAGCAAAGGTTACATTTGGGAACTCGAAAACAAGAATCCCCCTAGGCCGTCTGCGGATAAACTGGCTGCGATTGCGGCTGCCTTGGACACGACGGTCGATGTTCTTATCGGCACGCCAATTAATACCGCAGACGACTTATCTCCTGAGGACAAGGTTTTCTTTCGGAAATTCGTCGGATTGGACCCGGACAAACGTGATACGATGCGCAAGATGCTTGACCTCTGGGATGACGAATGAAGCAAGACAAAGGCCCGGAGCGGTGGGCGAATGACCTCTCAATCCTGTTGACTACAGCCTTTGGGGCCGCTCGCTTTCCAGTAGACGTGGCGAGTTTGGCTCAGAAATACAGCCAACAGGTATTTCCAGGCGATCCTATTACGCGCGTGCGTCCACGGGGATTTGACGGTTTTGAAGGCGCACTGATCCCAAAACCGGATGGGTCTGGTGAATGGGGCATCGGTTATTCCGATTCTCTCCGCTTGAAAGGGCGGGTGAATTTCACAATCGCGCATGAGTTCGGCCACTACTTGCTTCACCGAAAAAAATACCCCAACGGCTTTCAATGCCGTCCCGAGGACATGGTGAGATGGGATAGCGAATATAATCGTGTTGAATCCGAGGCCAACCGCTTCGCCGCCGGTCTACTAATGCCGCTGGATGATTTTCGAGCACAGATTCCCGCGAACCGCGCTGCTGATTTCGACATGCTGGGTGCTTGTGCCGAGCGCTATGAAGTCTCGTTGACAGCAGCAACGCTCCGGTGGCTTTCATACACCCAGAAAAGAGCGATCCTTGTTGTAAGTCGTGATGGTTACATTCTTTGGGCCAGGTCCAGCGAGCCGGCGTTCAAATCGGGTGCGTTCATCAAAGTTGCAGGATTGCCGCCGCGAAAAATCCCCTTGATGTCGCCGGTGGCGCGTAATGCCGGCAGTGTTGGGCTGATCGAACCGACTAGACTCGACGAAGGGACTTGGCTGAGGGAGCCTGTCACAGAACACTCAATGATCTCAGAGCGGTACGATCTTTCCCTGTCGCTCTTGACGTTGGGTGCGCGCGCGCCACTGGCGGATACTGAAGAGGAACGAGAGCAGGACGCAGTCGACTACTTCAGTCGTTTTTCTCGCTCTCGATAACAGCTCTGACTAAAGAACTGGTCGATGGGAAGCGTCGAAATGACTTTCAGCTCCACTCCTATGCAAAGGGCTGTATCGACCCAGTAGAAGCCCGCTAATGTGACAAAGGAGAAGGTCGCAGTGAGTATTACTCATAGACGAGAGCACCTAGCCTGGCAGACCGTGCGGCACGATGCCAACGATGGCCGGTTTGGGAAGCTGCGCTGTCGAGGGGCCCACCTAACAGGCTGCTGAAAAACTCCGACCATTGCCATCTAGACGCGAAATTGCGTCACATTTCCGGCTCTCTCGTTGATCTGATGAAAATCCCGCGCATCGGGGCCTGACGAGTGAGCCGAGAGGAACGCTCGTACAACCTTTTTCAGCGGTCTGTTAACGAATGTTGGGAATGGGCCGTCAACTTCAGGTAGTGGGGGGCGGGAGGAAGCCGCACGGTTTCTCCGCTTCAATAGGTTCTCCGTCCATCTGAAGAATCCGGTAAGCGCGCTAGTTGCGCACAGACAAAGTCGGCGCGTGATGCGATGTCGGTGCGCGGCAGCTCCGTTATTTCATATCCGAGCGCAAAGTAGGTCTCTCGCATGACGGTGCCTGTTGCTTCGGCCTCGGCGCGGGTCTGCTTGCGTTCGGTGTCCTGCGTGAAGATCTCATCCCAGTAGGGCGCCAGGAAGACGCGGGCGTTGTAGCGCGCTGCCTTGGCCGCTGCGGCGACGTGGGGCGGCACGGGGAGGCCGCAGAGGGTCAGGTAGCCCAGAACGTCAGGAATGCCGCGGTCGAAGATCACGGGGCCTGAGAGGGACTGTGCGGCGCTGTAGGCGCGCAGGTCATGTTCCAGCATCCGCTCGGCATAGGCCATGCGATCTGCCCAGGGGAGGGCGTCTCCGCCGCTGGCCACCTCCTCGCGGATGATCGCGCGGCCGGATTCGGGGATCGTGTGAAAGCCGCGGCGGGAGAACTCGGTGATCAGGCTGGTCTTGCCCGCACCAGGGCCGCCCGTCACGACAAAGAAATGGTCGCTCATGGGCCACCCTCGGATTTGACAGGGGAAAGCGCTGCGAAGCTATCGACACGCTAGGAGCGGCGATCAAGGCAGCATGGATTTTCGTAGAGAAAACAGCACCCGTCTGCGTGGCAGAGGCAAATCCTCTGACGAAAAAGGCAGAACTATCTGGTGCTTTTCAGGAATTGGCAGGGGTCACAAAATCCTGCCTCTCGGGCAGGGGAAATATCGTTTGAAAACAGAGATGCGGAAGCTCGGCTCCGCGCCGAGATTGCCTCTCTCGTCAGAAAGGTCTGCCTCTCACGGGCCGCGTGGCATTCGTCAGCGCCCGAAGCTGCCGTTCCTGCCCCATGCAGCGAAGGTCAGCTTCGAGCCCTAAGCCGTCACTCGAGGGGAGCGTGTGTTGGCTTCCACATGGCGATCCGAGTTGTCATGTCTAGGAACGTTGCATGGCGATCAAGGATGGCCTGTAGGCTCGGCCCAATCCGACTTTCATGCATCTCTGCATAACCGAGCTTCCTATACCAAGGGGCGTTCCACCTCGGGATACGGAAGGTAGCTAGACATGTCCCCGAAACGCCAGCGGCATAAGCGTAGTCCTCTGCCCATCCAAGCAACCGCTGCCCGATGCCTTTGCCTGACATCCCGTCATCGACCATAAGGCTTGCAATGTAGAGCATGTCATCAAGCGGCTGCACGATGATATAGCCTGCTCGGCGTCCGGCGTGCTCGGCCACCATTGTAGTCCCGGTTCTGAAACGTTCGGGGTTAATCGCTGAAGCCGCCGCAAATTTTTCGTAGCCTTTCAGTGAAAGGTAGCGCCGATGCGCTGCACGCTCCAGTTGGCACAGGTCATCAATTTCGGCCTCGTCGTAGGATCGAAGAAGAGTGCGAGTATTGTTCATGGTCATGATCATTGCATGGCCAACGCCTTAGGCGTGGTCTTTCCCGGACCTAATCCACACACATGCAAAAGCACGCTGCGAGGCTAGATGGTGGAACAGGGCGGGTACTCATGATGGTGGTCGTCGCAGTCCAGACCTCGCGACGCCGGGCGGCGACTGATTTACCCGGCGCCGTTCATACCGAGGCCGTCATCATGGCCAAAAAGAGATGTTTTATCGCGACCCATCATGACCATCGCTTACCCGGGGAGCCGTATTTGGACAAGTGAAGCTTCTGTAACGAGCGGCAGGAAAGTCCGCGATGCTGACCTTCCGACATGGCGCGGCGAAGGGTTGCTTTCGAGCAGTCCGCCCGGCCAGAGGCAAGGCTTCTGGCGAAAAGGGCAGAACTATGTGGTGCTGACCAATCAGAGAATGGTGGAGCCTAGGGGGATCGAACCCCTGACCTCTACAATGCCATTGTAGCGCTCTCCCAGCTGAGCTAAGGCCCCGTTCCTTGGGCGACGCCACTGGCGTCGTGCCGGGGTGATTACGCAATGCCGACGATGGGATCAAGCGGAAAATCGCGGCGGGTCGAGAATTTCACATCGGGGTCAGGCCCCGCATGGCCGCGCCGCCAGACCCACGAAAAACGCCGGTCGGAGAACCGACCGGCGTTGCAGTAAAATCCCGAAGAGTTTCGCGTCAGGAGTCGTCGTCATCGCTGGCGACGTCGGCGATTTCGTCCAGCGAAACATCGTCATCGTCGTCTTCGTCCTCAAGAACATCATCGTCCTCAAGCTCGACGCCGACATCATCGTCATCGACCAGTTCGGCCTCTTCTTCGTCTTTCTTCGTCTTCGGATTGGCCGCATCGGCGGCGTCCGCCGCGATCATGCTGCGCTTGCCGGTTTCGAGGTTGACCACCTCGCCGGTATACGGGCTGACGATCGGGTTACGGTTCAGGTCGTAGAACCGTTTTCCGGTGGTGGGGCAGACACGCTTGGTGCCCCATTCTTCCTTGGGCATGGGTGATCCCCTTCAACTCTTGTGTCTGTCGACAATCTATGCCCCCTGCCATATCAGATGGCGGATGTCAAAAGTTTTGACGGCAGGGAGCGAGGCTAAGGGCATATGGGGCAGATTACCTTGGCTGGCAACCCATTGATCGCGGTTCAGCTGCGCCGGTCGGCGCGCGCCCGCCGGTTGAGCCTGCGGGTCTCGCGGCTGGACGGGCGTGTGACGCTGACGCTGCCCAATGCGGTGCCAGAGGCCGAAGGCGTGGCCTTTCTGCGCGCCAAAGAGGCCTGGCTGCGCGGCCAGCTGGCGGATGTGTCAGGTCCGGTGATGGTGGGGCCGGGCGCGCGGCTGCCGGTCGAGGGCGTGCCGCATGAGATTCGCACTGGACCCGGACGCACCGTACGGCAAGAGGCGGGTGTGCTTTTTGTGCCCGGCCCCGAAGAACAGGCCGCGGCCCGGCTGAAAGGCTGGCTGCGGACGCGGGCGCGCGACCGCCTGTCCGAGGCGTCAGACCGCTATGCGGCGCGTCTGGGGCGGGGCTACAATCGCCTGACGCTGCGTGACACGCGCTCGCGCTGGGGGTCGTGCACCCATGACGGTGGCTTGATGTATTCTTGGCGGCTGATTCTGGGCCATCCACAGGTGCTGGACTATGTCGCGGCGCATGAGGTGGCGCATCTGGCCCATATGAACCACTCGGCCGCGTTCTGGCAGCAGGTCGAGGCGCTGTATGGCGATTGGCGTGCGCCGCGCAAATGGCTGAAGGAACACGGTACGGAACTGCACCGGTATCGGTTCGACTAGGCGGTGCGTGTCATGATCGCCTGCGTAGCAGTTTCGCAAATCTTCTGAACGTCGCCGTATTTGCGGTGCGCCTTCTCGGCAAGCTGGTTGCCTGGCCCCTGCCGCACGACCAGCGCGGGGGCCTGTTGGTTTGGAAAGGCCGCCTCGCCGGTGTCGTCGCGCGGGGCGGATGTATCGGCCGTAGGCGTTGGCCGACCCGCGCGCAGGGCATCCACATGCCGGGTCCGCGCGGCGCGGGCTTCCTGTCGGCGTTGCGCCTCTCGCGCCTGATGGATGCGCTGCTTTTCCGGGTTGTGCCAGCGCAATGAGTCGTAGGCGTCATTGATCCGCGACAGCCGCCGCGTCGCGGTTTCGATGTCGCCGCCAAGGGCATCGGGGTGGTTTGCCTTGACCAGCCGAACCCAGGCTTTGCGGATTGTGGCAAAGTCATCCTCGGGCGTCACTCCGAGAACGGTGTAGGCCTGTTGGGGGGCGATGCGGGTCATGGCGAATCCTCCGGGCAAGAGCTGTGGCGCGCTCCACCCCGATCCTGCCCCCGCAGACCGGAAAAAAGCCGCTCAAACTGTTTATAAATTCGCGGCGAATGATTTTCAGCTTGTTTCTGAACAAAAGGTTAAGGCGTGCGGGGCCGGGTGTGCGTCTGAGCGCCATTGACCGGAGCGTGAAACGTGATCACAAACACATCCATGCAAGGAACCGTCAGATCAGATGTTGCCGTTTCGGCCCACGACCGCGTCTATCGCGGGCTGCGCACGCGGATCATGCATGGCCAGATCGCCCCCGGTCAGGCATTGACCCTGCGCGGTCTGGGCCGCGAATTTGGCGTCTCGATGACGCCCGCGCGTGAGGCGGTGAACCGGCTGGTGGCTGAGGGCGCGTTGCAAATGTCCAGTTCCGGGAGGGTCTCGACCCCCGAACTGTCCAACGAACGGATCGAGGAACTGGCGGCCCTGCGCGCCCTGATCGAGGTGGAACTGGCCTCGCGCGCGCTGCCACGGGCGCATATCGCGTTGATTGAGCGGCTTCAGACGATCAACGCCAGCATCGCCGATGTGGTGTCGAACCGCGACGCGGTCGGCTATATTCGGACCAATCTGGAATTTCACCGCACCCTGTACCTGCGCGCGCAGGCCCCGGCGATGTTGGCCATGGCGGAAACCGTCTGGCTGCAACTGGGGCCGACGATGCGGGCGCTGTACGGGCGGCTGCGCCGGTCAGAGGCGCCGCAGTATCACCGACTGATCATCGCCGCGCTGAATGCCGGGGATGAGCCGGGATTGCGGCTGGCGGTGCGCTCGGACGTCACGCAGGGGCTGCGGATGCTGGCAGGCTAGTATCCACGGGCGGTAGCCGCGCCCGCGTTCCAACCGTTGATCATGGTGGCGGCGCGAGCCCTTACGCCATCGCCGCACCCAGCGCCGTGTCCATCAACCCCTTGATCGCAGCACGCGATGTTTGTGCGACAACGCGGCCCAGCTCTGCCTCACCTTTCAGCACAACCAGCGTGGACCGACGCGGGATGCGCAGCGACTTGACCAGATCGGACTTGCCGTAGGTGTCCCAGTCCACGTCAACAAAGGTGATGTTCTGCTCATAGGCCGCGTTTTCATCCTTGAGCGCCTTGATCACCCGGTCCTGCGCGGCGCAGGTCGTACACCAGCTTGCCTTGAAGTCCAGAAACACCGTCTCCCCCTGACCAAGGCGCTGTGTCACCAGCCCGGGGGTGTAGCCCAGCGGGGCGGCAGCGGCGGCAAAAGGCAGGGCAAGCGCGCTGCTTGCGGTAAGCGTCAGAAACGTGCGGCGGTCCATGGGGGTGTCTCCTCTAGAAAGGGTCAAAGGGCGACCGAAAGGTCGATCAGCCAGCCGGGTAGAACGCCAACCAGCCAGCCCTCGATCAGGTGGTGAAAGTTGAAAAACAGCGCAAGGCCGACAGCGACAAAACTTGCGCCAAGGATCGGGCGGGCACGGATCGCCAGCGCGCGCATCCGGGCATTGTGACGTCCAATTGCGCCGCGCGTGCCATAAGCCAGCCCAAGGATCAGCGTCGACACACCCAGTGCAAAGAACACCATGATCAGCGCAGCCCAGCCAAGGTTCTGCCCCTGACTGGCCAAGGATATCGCCCCGCCCAGCGTTGGGCCGATACAGGGGCTCCAGACCGCGCCGAGCAGCATCCCGCCCAGAAACTGACCGCGCAATCCGCTGCGATCGACTTGATCCATCTGCGCGTCCGCGCGCGCCGCCAGCCCAGCGGTGGCCGTTTCCATCAGGGCCGCGCCTTGCGGCAACAACAGCGCCAGACCAAACAGCACCATCAGGACCGCGCCCGCCTTGGCCACGGTGTCAACGTCCAGCCCGATCAAATGGCCAAAGGCGGTTATGCCCAAGCCAAGCACGACAAACGACAGGCTCAGCCCGGCGGCCATTGCCAGCGGCCCAAGGCGGCTGGCCTGCAACGCCGTGGCGATGACAATCGGCAACACCGGCACCACGCAGGGGTTGATCAGCGTCAACAGGCCCGCGCCATATGCAAATATCAGTTCCATGGACGCGATATTGCCAAAGTTCCGCGCGCTGTCACCCGACAAAGCCCTGACGGGGCATCACGCTCGCGTGGGGGAATATGACAGGTCAGCGCCGCAGCAGACGGGCCAGCGCACCCGGACGGGTGGCAAAGCGGGCAAGGTCGTGGGCCGTGTCGGGCAGGCCGCAGCGGCGCATCAGGGTGGCAAACATCGCGTTGGGGGCATCCCCGGAGATCCAGTCGCCCTGCGCGGCGATGGCCTGTAGCGCCTGCCGGTCAAGCTCTGACAGCATGGATCTCCGGCGGTCCCGAAACAGCCCTTCGATGGGGGCACCTGCCGCCAGAGTCGCCAGCAGGGCGCGGGTCTGTCCGGTGGTCGCGGCCCCCGCAGCGCGGACCTGCGGCAGGGCGGCGATGATCGCCTGCGTGGTTTCGGTCCGCTGCGCATCGCCGCCGCGCCAGCGGGCCAGACAGGTCGCGACCCGGTCCACTGTCCAGCCGGGGCGCGGGAACAGCGCCCGGTCCGCCGTGTCTGATTGAAACAGCGCATCACTGTGGCGCAGCCCTTCCAGCAGCACATCGCGCCGGGCCGTTTCCTGCACGGTCATCGACAGCGCCGCCTCGATCCGGATCGGCAGTGGCTGCGCCGGATCCAGCCAGCGCCGCAGGATCGGATCGGCGGGGTCGACTTCGACAGAGCGCGACAGGTGGCCCAGTGCCGCCAGACCGGCGCGTCGTGCCGCAGGTTTGTCGGTCCGCTGCATGGCGGCTGTGATGCGTTGGGTGCTGTCGGTCCCGACGGACGGAAATTCGCCCAGCAGCATCAGCACAGCGGCCACCTGCGCGGGGTCGTCGCTGTCCAGTAGGGACAAGAGGGAGGGCAAGGCGCGGGCGACGGCGACGTGGCATTCGGCCTCGACACGCGTCGAGGTGCCGGTATGGTCGCGCTCCGCCGCGCTGTGGGCCGCATCAGCGTAGTAGCCGCGCGTGGTCCGGCCCTGCGCCAGCATCCGCGCGCAGGCAGGTGCTGCGATGGCGCGCAACAGGTGCAGCAGGCCGGGGGTGCGCGGCCCGGGCCGCAGTGCCAGTTCCGCCACAAAGGGAATCGCTGCGGCGGAGGCGGTGTAGCAGCCGCCCTGATGGCAGAGCGTTTCGTTCAGCGTGGCAAGGGCGCGCGCGGCCTGCGATGCGCCGCCAAGCGCCAGCGCCCGCAGCGCGGCGGGAACATCCGTGGCCGGGCCGCGGCCATGTGTCAGGCCGGCCCAATCCACGCGGTCCAGCCCGTCCAGCATCGGATCAGGCCGCCAGACCCTTGGACCCAAGGTTCAGGAACTTGGTCCGACGAGAGCGGATCAGATCCTCGCGGCTCATGCCGTCCAGATCCAGCAACAGCGCATTGACCGCGGTCCGCACCGCGTCGATCGCGGTTTCGGGGGCACGGTGGGCGCCGCCCAGTGGTTCGGGAATGACGCGGTCGCAGACACCCAGCTGGTGCAGATCCTGCGCGGTCAGGCGCAACGCCTCGGCGGCTTCGCGCATCTTGTCGGCGTCTTTCCACAGGATCGAGGCGCAGCCCTCGGGCGAGATCACCGAATAGACCGCATGTTCCAGCATGGCGACGCGGTTGCCGGTGGCAAAGGCCACCGCCCCGCCAGAGCCGCCTTCGCCGATCACCACCGATACCAGCGGCACACCGATTTGCAGGCATTTTTCGGTCGACCGCGCGATGGCCTCGGACTGGCCGCGTTCCTCGGCACCCTTGCCGGGATAGGCGCCCGGCGTGTCGATCAGCGTGACCACCGGCAGGCCGAAACGGTCGGCCATGTCCATCAGACGCAACGCCTTGCGATAGCCCTCTGGCCGGGCCATGCCAAAGTTGCGGGTGATGCGCGAAGTGGTGTCATGGCCCTTTTCGTGACCGATCACCATGACGGGCCGGTCATCCAGCCGTGCCAGACCGCCCATGATGGCCTCATCCTCGGCAAAGTTGCGGTCCCCGGCCAGCGGCGTGAACTCTGTGAACAGCGCCTCGATGTAATCCTTGCAATGGGGACGTTCGGGATGCCGCGCGACCTGACATTTGCGCCACGGAGTCAGCTTGGCATACAAGTCCTTGAGCAGTGTCTTGGCCTTGCCGTCCAGCGCGGCGGCCTCGGCCTCGACATCCATGTCCTCACTGTTCCGGGCCATGGCGCGCAATTCTTCGGCCTTGCCTTCGATGTCTGCCAGCGGTTTTTCGAAGTCGAGGTAATGGGTCATCGGCGTCTCCTTGCACGGCGCTATATGACCTTGCCGCGTTCCGGATGCAATAAAGCAAGATTTGTCGATCTGTCCCGCGTTATGCAGAGGACAGGCCCGGACGCGCCATGGGAGTTGAGTATTTGGACCAAGAAGAAGCCAGAGGGGCGCATCCCTATGAGGACCGTTTGCGCCGCGTGATCCGGTACATCTTTGACAACCCGGCGGGCGATCTGTCGCTGGATGCGCTGGCCGATGTGGCGGCGATGTCGCGATTCCACTGGCACCGGGTGCACCACGCCATGACCGGAGAGACCTGCGCCCAGGCGGTGCGCCGCATTCGGGCCCATCGCGCTGCCTGTTGGCTGGTACAGACCGATTGGCCGGTGACGCAGGTGGCCGCGCGGGCGGGCTATGCCAACACTGACAGTTTTGCCCGCGTGTTTCAGCGGCACTACGGCATGACGCCCGCAGCGTTTCGGGCCGCTGGGC
>TARA_R100000789_G_scaffold98855_2_pt1 | contig 28218 bp, 24 predicted proteins | sample TARA_R100000789 | Tara Oceans TARA_R100000789 (sample SAMEA2623403) | marine metagenome | biome: marine biome (ENVO:00000447); feature: mesopelagic zone (ENVO:00000213); material: "saline water (ENVO:00002010), including plankton (ENVO:xxxxxxxx)" | depth 450 m
TGCGTGCTCGAAACGCATCTGCCATTCTCAATCCCCCAATGCCCCCGCACCTTACCCATGCACATTCAATACCTAACACTGCGTAGCCCTAGTTGGTAGTTGGGTGGGAAATGAGGGATTGAGCCGAATCGATTTTCAAAGTCAGCTGAAACCAGGAAATTTCTTTACAAGCGTTGGACAATGTCTTTAAGGCGGGCGAATTGTTCGACGAGCCTTGGGATGGTGTCAATGCCCATCACGAACATCATCAAATAGCGGAAGACGGCGAAGATGTCGCCGGCGAGGATGCCGGGGATGCGGCAGATTGTCAGTAAGGCAAACGCCATCAGTCCCATGACGAAGAATTCTGTCAGGCCGGTGGTTCGAGCTTCGAGATCCGACATTTTCACCCAGCAGTTGGTCATGCCGTTGTAATGGGCGGCGACTTCTTCGTCGCTGGCTTTCTCGATGATTTCCACTTCATCTTCCCAGCGGTCGTGCAACACTCGACTGACACCTTTGACGCTGTGGCTGTAAATGTAATTCAACACAAAGACGGGCAAGGCGATGACGAGGCAGGCGATGACGATTCGCCAGTCGTAATAAAAGAGCATCGCAATCGCACCGACGCAGGAGAACAGGGACGAAACCAGTTTCGGGACCTGCTGTTCGACGAAGGTGATGAATTGACGCGATAAGGAAGCCCGGGCAGCGACGCGGGATGTCGGGATATTTGCTTCTCGTTGATTGCAAACGAGATTTGTGACACGCTTCGCATACATTCGGGAATAGACGCGAGTATCATACATTTGCCGTGCGAATTGCACGAACATGTGTCCGGCATGACCGGCAAGAAACCACCAGAGTCCGAGATAGGAGCTGGTCAACAATCCATTGACGGCTTGTCCCAGCAGAAATGGTTGAGCCAGCCTCAGCAGATTCTCGACGACGAGCAGCACATACGCCAGAATGACCGGCCAGCGGTTCTGATGGACCAGTCCGAAGAGTTCGCCGAATACGGTCGATTGTGGAGGCGGTGGTCCATCGGGAAGAATCGCGGTCGGGGACTCCATGAGGGTGTCGATCTAAGAAGAGGGCACAATGATCTTGACGATAACCGATTCAGTCATGACTCGGCTCGCCTCTTGAATTGTTAACTGAAGGCGATCAAATGGAGTTGCGTTAATCCCTTGGCGAATTCTTTGAGTTCTGCGGGATCAATTTCATCGGCCAGAGCCGCCCATTGCGAGAAGTGGCAGGGGGCGAGGTCGATGAGCCGATCCAATAAATTCTGCCCGGCTGGTTCGAACATGGCGGTGCGAACTTCGTCATCATCGGCATAGTACAAGGCTGAGACTGGCGGGTTCTCATCTTCATCGAGATACTTCTTCGATTTCAGATACGACCAACTGACAGCCGGGTTGACGTGAATTGTCAGTTCATCGTTCTCACCAAGTTGATCCAGAAGTTCAACCGCGACGGTCACCAGTTCCTGAAAGCGAATGTGCTTTGAGCGATTGGCGCGTGCCTGATGTTCGACCTCGTATCGAGCCCGTTGACAGGCGACTGTGTCCTGCTGTTCGAGTGTCAAATTCTGGGTTTCCTCGAGCCATTCGAGCATCGCGTCACACTCTTCAGTGCTCCCCTCGTAAGAGCGAACCTGTTTCGAGTCGGCAAACTGCATCGCCAGTTCCTCGAAGTTATCGAAGTCCTCGTCCTCTGAAACAAAAGGCATGAGCCTGATGAGCACATCGATTCGCTTATCGTAGTTTCCATCGATAAACATTTCGACGTGCTTCGCTTCATACTTTTTGCCGAGGTAGGGTAGAACATCATCGGTTCGATTTTGAGCAATCGCACGTGCGACTTTCTGAATCATATCCCGATACTGCATCTCAGCTGCTTCAGGTGATAGCGGCTTCGGTTTCTCGGTCACATCGTTTTCAGTTGTCTCTTTCTCGGGCGAATTCATCCTGCACTCCCTGCGAATGTCTGACCTTTCGAGGAGGCATCTGCGATGTCGTGCATTTTATGCAGTTCACGACGCCATTCTTCTTCACCCGGGAATTCGGCATCCCGCTCGATGAACACAGCATCGACTTTGCCTTTTCCTAGATTTAATGAGTATTCGTACAACTCCCAGACATCATCGGGAATCGGTTGTGAATGCGTATCGAAATACAGTTGTTGTTCTTCATCCCAGAAGCCACCGGCCAGATGCATCTGCACACGCGAAGCATGAGGCATCACTTCGGCGACGAATTCTTTGGCATCAAATCCGAAGTTGCGAGCATTGGCATAGACATTGGTGACATCGAGCAACCAGCCACAGCCGGTTCGTTTGAACATCTCGATCAGGAACTCCGGTTCTGTCATTGTCCCTTCCAATTGAAACAGATACGCGATCGTTTCAATATAAAATGGAAATGGCGCTATGAACTCCTGAACATAATTGATATTCCGGCAGGTCACATCCAGAGCCGCGGGGGTTAGTGGGACTGGTGCGAAGTGTCCCATTTCAACGCCGTCGTCTCCATCGCGGGTGAAGCCGAGATGATCGCTGATTGAGGTTGCGTTATTTTCAATCGCCACCTGCTTCAATGTTTCAAGATATTCGCGTCCTGGAGGATCGGGACTGCCTACGGAAAGCTTCAGGGCATGAACCGCAATGTAGTCAATTTCATCTCCACCAATGAAGTTTTTCGTCCAGAGGGGAAGGTCAGCATGTTCAAATGTAATTTCAGCGGCGTTCAGTTTCGGGTCGGTCAAAATGAACCGATTCTCACGGCGAACGGCATATCCGATGGCGGGCATCATGGTGGATCCCTCCTCAATCATTGAGTTTGTGGTGAAAAAAATGGCTACCATCACATTATTGAAATGGTAGCCGGAAAAATGCAAACCTGTTCACTCTTAACTGTAGAATTTCTCGAATTCATTCAGTTCTTGCGAATTTCTAAACAGATCACGCAAACACAAATTGAATTTTAAGTTCACTCAACGATCAGAGAATATCTGACTGTTGAGCGAAAGATCATCTGCATCCACAACCGCGACAATTACGGCATGAACGACACCGGCGGCAGTTACGACAACCGCGGCAATTTCGACATCCACGGCCTTGAGGTTGAAACTTGCCCGAGCGAAGCCCGGGAATTTCGCGAACCAGTGATGCAGTACGAGTTGATGTGGTCAACATAAATGTCTCCTCATTACTGAGTCGAGCGTTGCAGCCAAACAACTTGATCGGATGCATTCACATTTTGAATTGATGTTAAATTCTGTGAACCGCTCAATTATCTACGCGTAACTGGTTGAGCAAAGGGGACACCAATTTCAAGAAATCTGTGAATTATTTTTAAGTGTTTTCATTCGGTTATATTTGAGGGTGAGTTCCACTACAAGAATTCTCAGGAATCATGTTTTAATTTGAATTAATTACTAATTTTCAAATTGGGGTCGTTTTCGAATCATGGCCGAATAAAATCGAATTAAAATAGACAACATAGCAATTCAGGGAATCTCTGAGTTGATGATATTGAAGTGAAGGAAGAGAAACATCGACACATCAACTCTTAATCAGACTGCGACTGGAGTCACTCCTGAAAAAACTTTAATTCAGCGATATCTTTCGATTCGAAATCAATCCGCCAAACTCTGTGAAGGATTACTGCCCGAAGATCTCGTCGTTCAATCGATGCCTGATGCGAGCCCGCTCCGCTGGCACCTGGCCCACACTACCTGGTTCTTTGAGACCTTTCTGCTCAAGGAAATACTGTCAGATTATAAGCCTTGGAATGATCATTTCGAGGTACTCTTCAACTCCTATTATAATAGTGTGGGTGAGCAGTTTCCGCGTACAAATCGGGGGTTACTAACCCGGCCGAGTGTGCAGGAAATTTTCGAATATCGCCGAGAAATTGATGAGAAAGTTCTGCAGTTGATGAAGAGCAATTCGTGTCAAAACGACGCAATGCGAATTCTGGAGATCGGATTACAGCATGAACAGCAACATCAGGAGTTAATGCTGACAGACCTCAAACATCTGTTCTCCTGCAATCCACTTTTTCCGGAGTATCATCCTCACATTCAAGTCAACGAATCGGCGATTTCTTCAGAGCAGAAATGGATCACTCACGAAGAGGGACTTTACGAAATTGGTGCCAGAGAAGGGAATGGATTCAGCTATGACAACGAGCATCCTCGTCATCGAAAGTTTGTTGAATCTTTCTCACTCAGCAATCGTCTCGTGACCAATGCAGAGTATCTGGCATTCATGAAAGACGGAGGTTATCAGCGTCCAGAGTTCTGGCTTTCCATGGGATGGCAGGCTGTCCAGTCTCAAAATTGGTGTTCCCCTTTGTATTGGCATAAAACTGATGATGGATGGTCACAGTTCACACTGTCCGGTTTGCGACCAGTCTCCGAGCAGGAGCCTGTCACGCATGTCAGTTATTTTGAAGCGGATGCCTATGCTCGATGGGCCGGGTGTCGTTTGCCGGAAGAGGCCGAATGGGAGATTGCAGCCGAAGAGTCCATTGACAATTTTCCCGATTTAATCTCTCAGGGAAATTTTGTGGAGACAGAGAATTATCATCCGCGAATCTGCTTAAATGAGGGTGAAAAATCCACATTTCAGCAGTTATTTGGCGATGTCTGGGAGTGGACTCGTTCTCAATATTCGGCTTATCCGGGATACCGCACTCCTGAAGGAGCGATTGGGGAATATAATGGAAAGTTCATGTGCAATCAGTTCGTGTTGCGGGGAGGTTCGTGCGCGACACCGATGAGCCACATCCGCACTTCATATCGCAATTTTTTCCCACCCGAGGCCCGCTGGCAGTTTTCTGGCATACGGCTTGCAAAGTAATCAGCAACGAATTTCCGCTTGATTCCTTGAGGACACCATCGATGACAGAACTTACTCAAAATCTCAATCTTGAATCCATTGACTCCACCGAATTTTATCTGGATGTCATATCTGGGTTAAGTTCAAAAGCTAAGACTCTTCCCAGTAAATACTTCTACGATGAACAGGGAAGTCTGCTTTTCGATCAGATCTGTGACTTGGATGAGTATTACATCACACGCACAGAGAGTCAGATTATGGATCGCTATGCCCATGACATGGCACGCACACTCGGAGAGAAAATCGCTCTCATTGAATTGGGCAGCGGAAGCAGTCGAAAAACGCGATTACTGCTCGATGAGGTCTCTGAAAGTTCTGTGTATATGCCCGTCGATATCTCGCGAGAGCATCTTTACAAATCCGCTGAACAGCTGGCGTTTGATTTTCCGGATTTGACCATCAAACCCATCCACGCGGACTTCACTCAGCCGATCAAACTGGATAACGAGGTGGATAAGGATTATCGGAAAGTCGTCTATTTTCCAGGTTCTACCATCGGGAATTTCGAACCTGATAAGGCAGTCCAATTATTAAATAACATTTCAAATCTGGTCGATCCTGATGGAGGCCTGCTCATTGGGTACGATCTCATCAAAGATCTGAACATTCTCGAAGATGCCTACAATGATTCCGCTGGTGTGACGGCAGCGTTCAACAAGAATTTGCTGCAGCGAATCAATCAGGAACTGGAGGGGGATATCGATCTGGATGCCTTTGAACATCAGGCAATTTATAATCCTGAAGAACATCGGATCGAAATGCATCTGATCAGCCAGGAAGAACAATTGGTCCATATCGGAGAATCAACGTTCCATTTTGAAAAACAGGAGTCGATCTGCACCGAATATTCGCATAAATATTCGATGGACAGCTTCCGGCAAATGGCTCAAAAAGCTGGTTTTCATGAAGACCGCTGCTGGACGGATCCAAATCAGTACTTTGCGATCTGCTATTATCGACTTTAGTTGTTGAAATAATCTGTAAAATTTGAACCACGGATGGACATGGATTTTCACGGATATTTTTATCTGTGCTAAGAATGATTCCAGGTTTGGGGATTGCGCAAATATCAGGCGGGAAAATTGCTGAGTATTCGGGTCTTGGACGCTTTGGCAGCCAGTAGAATGGTAATGCTTTTGCGGTCTCGACACACTCACTTTCCTGATCATTATGCACCGCAGATAAACGCGGTTATATTGCATCCGGGTTTATCTGCGTCCATCTGCGGTTCAATTCCAAAATCAACTAAAGTTATGAATTAAGAAAATTGACGAACAGTTTTTTACTATTTCTCCGGTTTTCAAATCGAACGCGGCACAACTCCCTTTGTGTCTTCGTGACTGCGTAGTTCCAAAATTATTTTTTGAAAGAACTTCTTGCTTCCCTTGGCGTCTTGGCGGTTATTTTTTTTTAATTGCTGGTGATTTGGTTGCTGATGCGCCGCGTCAGGCTGATGTCCTTAAGGATGTTTATCCGGATGAAGCCAGTTGTTGGTCGTTTTTCTTTTGCTGCTGTGCCTGGAGTGCGGATTGCTTCCCCAGTGCTCCCATGCCGATGCGGCAGGAACTCGTGAGTTGCCACTCGGCCAGATTGGGTGTAAACACCAATAGGCACATGCCACAGACGATTAGACAAGCGGTTGAAGTGATGGCAAAATTTTGCCCACGATTCCACCATTGTTCGGAGGCCAAAGATACAACCGTCAGAATTCCAAGTGCGGGACTGTATACTCGATCGTAACTGGGGATGAGCAGGCGTCCTGTTCGGAGTCGTCCCAACAAGCTCAACGGTGGTAGATGATTATTGGTCATCGTAACGAGATACACTCCAAATGCGACGAAGATCATCATGCACATCATCGGAAAGTTACCAAAGGCGATATCATCCATGACACCGGGCTGACCAGATGCCAGGCTGATCACAGATAGTCCACTGTAGTAGAATGTGCCAATTAGAAGACTAATCATCACTCCATGCCAGCGCGGTAACTGCCAGGGAGGCAAATCGGGACGGAGTTGATCGAATGGATTGCCGAGCTTATTGGTGTATCGGGCTTCGGTTTCCGCATCCATTAAAAAGCTGTAATTGAAATTTGTTGTAAAAGTATCAGCCTGTACGGGTAGATTGATCAGAATTTCTCGAAACCCCAACCAGGCAACTGTATACAGCAAAACGATTGCCACTTCGGCATAGCCGAAAGGCAGGAACAGGAGCAGGGGAGTTGAAGTCAGTCCGAATGCCAAAACGTACATGACAAACCAGTGCCTTGCGACCACGAACGAAAAAATGGAGCAGAGGGTATATGCGAATAAAAATACAAACGGGATTCGTATGATCAGCTGGGGTTCAGGTGGTCGATACAATCCTAATATCACAAGAAACAGAACGATGAAAACATCCTGAGGAATGAGTCGCAAGGGCCCGAGCGGGAGAGGTTTGCCATATCGCCAGGGGGTTGTCAGTAACCAGTCGCGGTATTCATTCCGCAAAAACGGACTGAACGCAGATGCTCTAAAAATACCGTAAGCAAATGCACACGCAATCAGTAAGAAATCGCGAGGGTAATGGATTTCAACGACCGGATTTCGCCAGTTATTCATCAACTGATCATACATCGCAAAGGCTTCTATCGTTAGAATTGCCAATACGAAAAGACCAACATATTGAGAGGAAGGTAGAACCGTGCGCCACCAGCGTATCATGGTTTTAACTCCTCTCTGAGATAGTCTTCCAATCGAGAAAGTGATTCCGGATGCGTCAAGTTCTGGAGAACATCGTTCAAGCTGCCGTGACAATTGGCTAGTTTTCGCAATCCGACCAAAGAATCGTAAGCGACGACTTCGCCGCCATGCAGAATTAAGATTCGATCGGCCACTTCTTCCACAAGTTCCGCGACGGGTGTTGTGATAACGACTGTCGCTCCTTGAACCTGGACACGATGCCGCAGAATTTTCTTGAGCGTATGAATTCCAGCAGGATCCAAACCGCCCGAAAACGCTTCATCCAGAAGGAGTATTGGTGCATCGGAAAGCAGTGCGGCGATCAAAGCAATCTTGTGTTTCTGGCCATTCGAATAACTTTCGATGGTCCAATTGGCCTGTTCATCCAGATCGAATAGTTTCAGCAATTTCTCCAGATGCATCATCAGTCGTTCATCATCAACATCGTACAAGCGGGCGACACTCAGAGCAAACTCACGCCCTGTTCTTTTGATAGGCAGCCAGGGATGATCGGGAACATAGATGACCCGGCTGCGAATTTCGAGTTCCTCATCCACCGAACCTCGTCTTCGGTTCCCTTCAATCCTGACACTTCCCTTGAGCGGAGAAATTGTCCCGGCGATCACGCCCATCAAGGTCGATTTTCCCATTCCATTCGGGCCAAGAATCGCGACGAGTTCTCCTTGATTAATCGCGACAGAAACATCCTTTAAGACAGGACGGACTCCGTAATGCTGCCAGACATGTTCAAGTTCTATCATGAGCGGTCAGTTTCTAATGACAATGTCGAATGATAAGCCTTAACGTTATTTTAAGTGAGAGGGTTCATGGATAATGCTAATTTCTACGATGATTGAAATCTGCAGTGCATTTTATACGGAATTAAAAAACTCCCTGCCAAAATCGACAAGGAGTTCATATTTCGATTATTGATGAATTTCACGAAATGATTACAGGATTGCAATCTTTTTCATCTTGGTGAGACTGTCATTAATTTCCGCCCAGATTTTATCTCGGCTGGATTGACCTGCAATAACAGCAGCGGCTTGTCGTTCACGAACTTCCTGCAGATTACTAGTCCAATTGACGGTGGGCTGACCATACCCAACTCCTCCCCAGATATTCGCGTTGATATAGCCGGGATTCACTTTGTAATCGTAGACAACCGATTTATTTTCAGCTCCAATCTGAATTTGCTCTCCCCGCAAAGAACGTGTTAATGTTCGAAATTTGGCTGCAATGTCCAAGCCCATGTCAACAACTTCTTTCGGAACATTTCTCGTTGAAAGTTGTTCGATTTTCCTGGCATACGTTTCATGCCAGGCGATCGTTTTGCGATAGTTGTCCAGATTCATGCTGGCTCGCTGAAGATCATCAACCATACCAGAAACGGCACGCACGTAACGCTGAGTTGCGTTCTTCTCATCCTCTTTTTGATTGGCTGCTGATTCCTCGGTTGTCTGTTCCGGAGCTTCCGAACTGGCAAACAGTTTTTGCTCAGGAACCCGGGGAGGAACAATTAACGACAGAATTCGCTGCAAGCTCTGATCGGAAAGCGAGCAGGTTAATGTGACCGAATTTCCCGCAGGTGTAATGGTTGCTTTACTGAATTCTTCGATACTCGCGCCGGTATCATCTAAAGCCGTAATGAATAAGGTTTTAACAATCGCGGCTGAGGGACCGACTTCGTCTCCGAAATCGATAGTCACTACACTGTTAATCTGATCGGTGACGGAAATCTTCAAAGTCACGCCCTGCAAGCTTGTCAGCAGAGGTAACAGTCGTGGAATCAACCCCTGTTGAGAAGCGAATCGCTTATCCTGCTCCAAATGCGTTTTCACAAAATCGACATCAAACATATCGATCAGTTCAATGCTCATCACAACATGCTCATCAGCAGCGGCCGCTTTCATCAGGTAAGGACTCAATGAATTCGTGCCTGACCCTAGAGAACGAATCCAGGCAGCCGCATCCTGGCGATGACCGGGACGATAACCCGCAAGCTTATGATCGGGCAATTCGACGACATAGGCTCCTGTGGATGTCTGGAAGGCTGGTTGATCGGCCAGCGTGACCATAGTGGCATTCGTCTTGCTGGCAATCTGCTGAATTGTCATGTCCTCTGGAATATCCATGATTGCCGTCGCCCAGACTTCTTCCGGAACAGCCGGATGCACAAGAGAGGCCAACACAAATGTTTTCAACCAGGGGGGCAAACCGATATGTCCCTCAGAAAATAATTGATTCTGTTTATCGGTCCAGTCCTCTTGATTAGCCCGTTGTGAACTCAGAATCTTATCCATATGGACAACCGAAACGGAGTTGGCATCATTCGGCAGGAAGGTGGCATAGACCGCGGCTGTTTTGTCGGCTCGCGCAGACGCTACACAACCAAACAGCACGACAAGCGTCAGACAATATCGAATCACGGGAGTTGCTTTCTGTAAAAATCATCAGGAGTGCGATTGAACTCTCAGTATGTACCGGAAAAGTCATGTTTGCAAGCAGTTGACAGACATTCCAGAATTCCATTTTCCGGCATTGACTCGACATCCCCTCGGGAACGACTATTCTTCTACTATTCGTAAGAATATCTCATGAAATTTTAATTGAATCCCTGGGAGAAATCGTTCCCGTGCCCGCTTCGATCACTACACCACGCATTCTTGTCAATGATCTCAATAGCCAGATCACTTCTGCATTGGAAGTGACTGAGACTTATCTGAATCGTATCGAATCTATTAATCCCAAAGTCGGTGCGTATTTACAGTCAGATTCCAACGCGGTTCGAAACAGAGTAGGGGAGTTATCTGCAACTGATTCCCCAATGTTCGGAATGCCGATTGCCATTAAAGATAACATCTGCAATATCGGCTCTGGAACAACATGCGCTTCGCGGATGCTGGAAAACTTTCGCTCTCCATACGATGCGACGGTCATCAGGAAGTTGAATGAAGCTGGTGCTGTCATTCTTGGGAAAACGAATCTCGATGAATTTGCGATGGGATCGTCCACCGAAAACTCGGCTCTGGGTAAGACAAACAATCCCTGGAATCTGGAATATGTCCCTGGTGGCTCCTCGGGAGGTTCAGCCGCTGCTGTTGCTGCGGGTTTAGCACCTGTCGCATTGGGAAGTGATACGGGTGGTTCGATCCGTCAACCAGCTGCCTTTTGTGGTGTGGTCGGAATGAAGCCAACTTACGGTCGCGTCTCTCGCTATGGCCTGGTAGCGTTTGCCAGTTCACTCGATCAAATCGGCCCCTTCTCGCGGGATGTCTATGGAGCAGCAGCCGTGCTGCAGACAATCGCCGGGCACGATGAACTCGACTCGACATCACTGAACGAGCCTGTCCCCAATTATCTCGAAACGCTCGATCGACCACTGGAAAATCTTCGACTCGGCTTTATCGAAGAATGGTTGGGTGAAGGAGTGGAAGATTCGGTGAAAGAATCGGTCACTAAATCGGTCGACACCTATCGAAAACTAGGAGCTGAGATTGTCCCAATTGAATTGCCTCACTCGAAGTATTGCGTTGCAACATATTACATCATCGCTCCTTCCGAAGCCTCCAGCAATCTGTCACGATATGATGGCGTTCAATATGGACATCGCGCCCAGGATTTCGGCAGTCTGCAGGAGATGTATGAAAAAACACGAACTGAAGGATTCGGCGAAGAAGTCAAACGCCGCATCATGCTCGGGTGCTACGCGCTTTCCAGTGGCTATTATGATGCCTACTATCTCAAAGCGCTGAAAGTTCGCCGTTTGATTCAGCAGGACTATGTCAAAGCCTTTGAGAAAGTCGACCTGCTGATTGGACCAGTCACTCCTGGCCCGGCTTTCAAACGAGGAGAACTGGTCGACGATCCTCTGCAAATGTATATGGCCGATATCTTCACCATTGGAGCGAACCTGGCTGGAATTCCCGCCATGTCAATTCCTAGTGGCTTCACCGATGATGGTCTGCCCCTCGGCACTCAACTACTTGGTCCTGTCCTGGGAGAAGAAATGCTCCTGCGTGCTGCCCGCATGTACGAGCAGGAATGCAGCTGGCATGAGAAAATGCCAGCTCTGTAACTTCAAGTCCGTTATACGGCTTCAAAATATTTCACGAAACTGCTCTTTGCTTCGAATCGTTATGGTTTAACTTGAAATAAGGCCCACAAATAGTGGCCTGAAAGTTAGACACCACTAAACCATTCGCAGTAAAGGGACCGTCGAGATGAAACGAAAATGGACGTTACCGAATATTTTTGCAGTCGCTTTAACATCAAGTCTGCTACTTCCGCTCTCTCTTTCTGCAGAAGAAAATCCGGCTCTCAAAAAAGATGCCAATTCTTTTATGCCGATCAAGATTACAAAAGCATTTGAAGAGATCCTCGAAAAAGGCAGTGCTGACAAGTCGAAATTCAATCAGCGACAACTGGATCTGTTGCAGAGCCGTTATGACCTGAGTGACAATCCTTCCGAGACAATGATGTCCGGAAAACGCAAGCCTGTGCAACAGGGTGTTCGCGCATTACTTCCCGAAGATGTCTCCTGGAAACAACTGGCGGAGATGACGCCCGATCAAATGAAAGAGGAGGATCTCTTTCCGATGGGATTCCGACCGCTGCCGCATTCCAAACATGAAACGGGCGGGATGGTCTTTCCCAAGGAACAAATTGAAGCGATCATGAAAGCCGAGCATCGAGATCTGGAACGCTTTGATACCACATTCGATTTGCCAAAACATTTAACACCCGAATTTCCTCCTCCAATTTTTCTGACGACTCATCCCGAATTGGGCGATGTCTCAAATGGGGAAGTCCTGACGATCAAAAACTACTTTCGGCTCATGAATGGGAAACTGACACCCGTTCAAATTGAAGGTCTGCGATTGCTGCTCACACCGTTCCCTCAGCAGCAGTTCAATCAAACAGACGACCGGAAGGTCAAAGAGGCTCAACTGGGGGTGACCTGTCTGGATTGTCATGTCAATGGTCATACAAATGCCACGTTTCATCTGAATCCGGATACGCGTCCTCAAACCAATCGTTTCCGAATTGACACGGTGAGCCTGCGAGGGATGTTCAATCAGCAGATTCACGGTTCAAAACGTTCGCTCCGTTCCGTGGAAGATTTCACGGAATTCGAGCAACGAACTGCCTACTTCGATGGCGATCACATCACCGCTGCGAAAAAGGGAGTGCATCTACCGGATCGATCGGATTCTGTTTCCATGATGGCTCAGATGCAGAATATGTTCGATTTCCCACCCGCTCCCAAATTGGATCTCTACGGCAAACTGATCCCCGAGGAAGCCACTGAGCAGGAATTGGCGGGGGAGAAATTATTTATGGGAAAAGCCCGTTGTGCCGAATGTCATCCTGCTCCTTTCTTTCTCGACAACCAAATGCACGATCTGAAACTGGAACGGTTTTATCGCGCCCAGTCGATCAATGGGCAATACAACATTTCCGATGGACCCATCAAAACATTCACACTCCGGGGAATTAAAGATTCACCACCATACTTACATGATGGGCGTTTGTTGACACTCGACGATACCGTTGAATTCTTCAATATCGTACAACAACTCAAATTGACAAGTGAAGAAAAAGCAGATTTGGTTGCTTATATGAAATGTCTGTAAATCCATTTCCGTTTAATAATAATTTATCACAATAATCATAGGAACTTCAGACCGGGTGAGTGTTAAACTCAGTCGGTCTGTTTTCATTGCCATTCGTGAAACATTGCCTTCCAAGAGAACAAGCCGGTGCCTCCATATTGCCCATTATGCAACTCGATTTCAGAGTTCTATCATCGTGATATCTCTCGACTTTACTTTCAATGTCTGACATGCTCTCTGGTTTTTGTCGACCGGGAGAACCTGCCGACTCCGGAAACGGAAAAACGTCATTATGATCTGCATGAGAATCGTCCTGAAGATGCCGGATATCGCAAATTTTTGAGTCGCTTGTTTACACCAATGAATGAACAATTAAATCCATCCAGCAGAGGACTTGATTTCGGCTGTGGTCCGGGTCCAACGCTTTCGCTCATGTTTGCGGAAGCCGGTCATTCCATGGAGATTTACGATCCTTTTTATGCCCCCGATCAGTCAGTTCTCAATCGACGATACGATTTCATTACGGTCAGTGAAGCGGTCGAACATTTCCATGAGCCTCAACGAGAGTTGAGTCTTCTATGGTCGTTACTGAAGCCCCAGGGCTGGCTTGGCATCATGACAAAACGCGTTCGCGATTTGGACTCCTTTCGCAATTGGCATTACAAACAGGATCCGACTCACGTCTGTTTTTACTCACTCAAGACATTTCGATGGCTGGCTGATGCGTGGAAGGCCGAACTGATTATCACCGGGGATGATGTCATCCTGATAGGAAAACGACAAACTCAAGAATATGACATCAATTCACTTAACAATGTATAACCACGAAGTCACAAAGACACGAAGAGATTTTTGAAGCGTAGGACACCAAATAAAAAAAGTTGAGAGTTATTAGATGCAGAAAGTCAGATCTCTCTTCGTGCCTTTGTGTCTTTGTGGTCAATAAATTTTCCATACATTATCAATAAAAAGCTTGGAACAAAATGGTCTCTTCAATTCGGCTTCTTCTCGGAATGTCCTAAATCCCGTTCGGGTGCGATGACATCCCGTACGATCTGCTTGAGTACTTTAATATCCGGGAAGCCACCTTGTTCTGCTCTTGACCAGAGTAACTGGTTATTAATCGTGATTTCAAAGATTCCACCAGTTCCAGGTCTCAAAGCCACTTCGGTCAACTCATTTTCGAATGTTGTCAATAATTCCTGAGACATCCATGCCGACCTCAATAACCAACGGCATTGAGTGCAATACGTGATCGTGATTTTGAATTCCTGTTTCAAGAGCTGTTTTATCCTATGCGAAAATTATGGGTTGGTTCAATCTTCTGTATTGAAGGAATCGGAACGGGCAGTTGTCGTTTCGAAGTCGACCTTCACATTCGCTGACTGTACAGAGACTTCAACAGTTTCATAGACATTGGAACCGAGTCCACCGCCACTGACTTTAACTCGATAAACCCCATCAGGAACCTGGATACCATAGCCACCAACTGCGTTTATTTCTCCGTGGAATTCCTTTTCAGTTTCTACATTCACCGCAATTACATTTCCCCCGTTGACTCCTTCGCCAATCGAATAAAAGTCATCATCTTCCGCAGATCCATCTGAAGCATCGGTATAGACGACACCAGTAACGAAATGACCCGTCCGCAAGTTCGCTCCAAAAAGTTCCGTGACCATTGAAGCGTTGTAAGTAATTTTGTCTTCGTGTTTGTATCGTCCAAACAGAAAACCGATGCCGACTTCGCGAAACTCTTCTTTGAGAAGATTCTTACGATGCCCGGCACTCAGGAAGAGGCGTTCGTGTCGTTCGGGGACTTGCTCGTCTTCATCGATTTCTCCGGTAGAGCCTCCCCAGGAAATATTTTCTCCGACATGATTCCATTCATACCCGGCTTCTGTTGCACGATCACCGGGCTGGCTTCCTTCTGGACTTTCATGGGAAAAATAATCGTTAGACAGCATGTCTTCAGAGTGAGCGCGAGAGGCATTTGTCAGCAATTGATTCGGCGCTAAGGGCTGTTTTGGAGATGCAGAAATCGTGTTCTCCTCGAGGCCCGCGTTCAAATCAATACTGAATCGCTTCGCTTCTACAGTCGGATTAAGTCGGGCGCGGTTAATCAACTCCAGCAACAATTGTTCTTTAGCCGTGAGATTGACCGCTTGTCGAAACTCGACCTGGTTGGTCTGCTCAGTTTCAAACTCCTGAATAACTTCACGATATGGCACTGAAACCTGACGATAGATTTCTCGTGTGGGAGCAACCTGATTGTGCAGTAATGTGTCCAGCGTCGCCACAAGACCGAGAAGCCAGGTGACAACAACCAATCCAAGTTTTAAGAGCAAATTCATCATTTCAAATGCCTTATGAGCGATTATTCCGTACTTAAAATATCAAGGCGATGAAGAGGTCGTAATCAGATATTGTAGACATCGCAGATGTTCATGAGGAGATGTTCACAAAAAAACCGTTTCACATTTAAATGTGAAACGGCTCATTCCATTAAGTTACCGTTCATTCTCGAATTAACTTTTCAATGAATCACGGATATCTCGAACATTGTCATGTATCGACTTCACTTCTTCAAACTGTCGAAGCAGAATGTCGTTCATTGCTGAGCCTGGTTCTTCTTTTAAGGCATCTTTATAGGCGTCCTTAATTTGGTCTTCGCCACGCTCGACCTCGGCCATGATTGCATAAGTATCGCCGCCCGAAAATAATGATCGCGTTTTCATCCAGCAACGATGAACAGCAGCCGCATAGGAACCTTCATCCACGGGATCTTCATTGTTCACACAGACATATTCCTGCAGTTCACGAGCCTGTCGGTCTCGCTCGTTTGCGATTTGAATCAACTTTTCACCAAGAATATTCTCATCGAGTTCATCAGCAGCTTCTCGAAATCCTTTGGCACTGTCGAGGTTAATTCGAATCAATTCCTGTAGCTTATCGATGGTATTCTGATCAAGATTCAATTTTGACTCAGTAGACATTATTATTCCCTTTCATTTTGAAAATCAATTTGTGATCACTGAATAAATTCAGGAAAGACCACGTTTTTCATATCATGAAGCAATTCCAACCGTGTGATGAGTACGACGGGAAATCGCGGAGTTTGATTAATCGCTTGAAGTGGTTACTGGAGGTATTTCAACATCCTCTGGATCATTGGGATCATCTGTCAGTTTGTCTGTTGCCTTTTCAATCTCATCGCCAGCAGCTTCGATCATCTTTCCAGATTCTTTAGCAACTTCGCCAGCGACTTCTTTCGTTTTCTCAACTGCTTTCTCTACAGATTCCTCCGTCTTATCAACATTCTCTTCCACAGTGCCTTCACATCCAACAATGATGGTGGCTGTGAATAGTGACAACGCCAATACCAATAATTTGCTCATACTAGTCTCTCCCTGTGTATTACCATTTCCCAATAATTCAGATTAGCTAAGTGGGCAAAACATGTACCAAAAGTTCTTGTTCTCGTGATGGATCCTTTTTCCATGTCAAAAATTGAGGATTTGAGCCTTTGCAAGCTGATGATTGGGGTATTTATAATTAGGGGTTTGATCTGATAAGAATCCTTCTGACTGCTTTTCAACCAAATTGAGTCAAAAATTTGAGTGGATTGCAGTCGGCACGGTATTCGCTCTTTCCTACTTATTATTTTAAGAAAGGGCTGAAATGTCAGATGTCAATACGTTGACTGATCTACTCGATGATGTCGAAGAGGGTACAAACGGAGATCAAATCACGATTGGTGAGATGCTTGATACGATCGATACGCGCAGTTTCGGTCCTATTTTACTGTTGCCTGCTGCGATCGCGCTCTCACCCATTGGGGCAATTCCAGGAATGTCAATTGTTACTGGGACAATCATCATTCTGTTTGCAGGTCAACTGCTGCTTGGCAGAAGACATCCCTGGCTGCCAGGCTTCATAGAATCGGTTGAATTCCCAAGAAAAAAACTTAAAAAAACGTCGAAAGAGATGCGTCCTTGGGCAAAGTATGTGGACAGTGCATTGCATAAGCGTTTGACATTCCTAACCCAGCGACCGTTTGACAGCATTGTGGCCGGAATTTGCATCGTGCTATCCTTATTGTTTTATCCTTTGGCATTGGTTCCCTGGGGAGTGGCATTACCCAGTGGAGCGATTGTCCTGTTCTCGCTGGGGCTAACGTCTCGCGATGGACTCTTTGTACTTGTCGGATTGATTCTGACTGCAATTTCTCTCTATCTCTCATACACTTACTGGCCATTGTAAGTCAAAAATCAGTAATATTTCTGAGTTGCGCCGAAATCATAGATACCTCTCAAGTTCAACAGGAGAATTCTCCGGCAGCTTGTTAGAATCCTGATGAGGTTTCACTTGAATATCTCCGCAGATGGTTGCTCCATCCTGTGGAAATCATTAATTAGAATTAAACAATCGTTTTAGAAGCGACACTAGATGGATAACCAGAATAAAGAAAAATCATTGGTCCTGGTGATTGATGATGATCGTACAATTCGTCATATGGTCTCTCGATCTCTCGATCAAATTGGCTGCGATGTCATTGAAGCTGAAGAAAGTCAAAGTGGACTGGCTGTCGTGCTCGACAAGAGCCCGGATGTTGTGCTGTTGGACATCATGCTCCCTAAAATTTCGGGCCTGGATGTCTTTCAGCGGATTCGCGAAATCGACCGCAAAATACCGGTTATTTTCATCACGGCTGGGACCGACAGTGCCACAGCCATCAAGGCGATGCAACTCGGTGCTTTCGATTATGTGACCAAACCACTCGATCTGCCCAAGCTCAACACATTAGTGCTCTCAGCTATCAGATCAAGACGTTTAATGAATGTTCCAGTCGCAGTCGAAGCACTGGAATCTGTCGAAATGCAGGGTGATTTGTTTGTCGGCAGCAGTCCACAAATGATGGAAGTTTTCAAGCAGGTTGGCCGGGTTGCAACACAGGATGTGACTGTCCTGATTCGAGGTGAAAGTGGTAGCGGTAAAGAGTTGGTTGCCCGGGCGATTTATCAATACAGCAACCGTTCCAATGAACCCTTCATGGCGGTGAACTGTGCAGCAATTCCTGATCAATTGCTCGAGAGTGAATTATTTGGACACGAAAAAGGCTCCTTCACCGGAGCAGACAAACGTCGTATTGGAAAGTTTGAACAGTGTAACGGTGGCACCTTATTTCTCGATGAAATTGGGGATATGACACCACTGGTCCAGGGTAAAGTTTTGCGACTTTTGCAGGAACAGCATTTTGAGCGAGTTGGCGGCAACGAAACCATTACCACAAACGTTCGCATTGTAACCGCGACCAACCGCGATCTGGAACAGATGGTCGAAGATGGCGAGTACCGAGGAGATTTGTACTATCGCCTCAATGGAATTACGATCAATCTTCCACCGCTTCGAGAACGGGGAGAGGACCTCGTTAAGTTGATCGAATATTTCTTCTCAAAAGTACGTATCGAACTGGGAAAACACGAAGTTGTTGGCATCTCTCCGGATGCACTCGAGATTTATCGCAAACATTCCTGGCCTGGTAATGTGCGTGAGTTGCAAAGTGTGATTCGCCAGTCGTTGCTGAACACTACGGGAACGGTCATTGTTCCAGATTCGATTCCCGATGAACTCCTCGATGATGAACCAGTCATAGTCAATTCTACAGCCTCTCCCGAAGTGGAAAACGAGAACCAGGTTAACATTGAGCGGTTCATTAAAAAAAGGCTGGAGGAGTCGAGCACTGATTTATATGCAGAAACCCTTGAAGTCATGGAAAAATTGCTTCTGACACAGGTACTGCAACACACAGAAGGAAATCAGACACGAGCCTCGGAAATTTTGGGAATTACCAGAGGAAAAATCCGTGATCGTATTCAATCGTTTGGGATCAAGTTTGATAAAAATGTTCATGTCGACGAAAATACCACTCCTTCTCAATAATCACATTACTTAACCAAATTGCCCTATTAGATTACTGTTATTCCGACAGGTACAATATTTGCGTCAGTAAATATTTTTTAAGCCAATTTCAATTCAGCATGCAGGAATACATGCTGAATTGAAATTATGATACCTTCTAACATAGCCGTTTCTATGAATGTGTATTGAGGGGTTGACTGGGAATTCAGGATTCAAACCATCAAAAAAGTCGCAACAGGAAACTGCAAGCTGCAGCAATTTGACACTCCAATTGTTCGCTAAACAACCAACGTGATCGTTTAGTGGTCAATAACAACATTCCCTTTCTATTTCTTCCAGGAATTAAATCAACTTTTCACGCATTTTCCTTTTTATGCTGACTGGGTCGCAATCGAAACTACTTTCTTTCTATGACTGATCCCCTTGGAACTACCGTACTGGCACCTGCATATCCACTCTGGAAGGGTATTGTGATTGGGGTTACTACGGCTCTCATCGCGATTCTACTCAGAGAATTATTGGGATATGCGTATGACCAGGATGAAACACCGTTTCTTTTATTTCCTGCTTCAATAATTATCGCGGCTCGAATTGGGGGATTGCGGGCTGGTGTGTCCGCTCTGGCTTTGACATCGTTGTATTCTCTCTTCCGATTTTTACCTGCAGGGACCGCCACAGATCCCAATTATATTACACCTTTAATTAAAACGGGTGTTTTTATATTTGAGGGGGGGATCATTTGCAGCTTGATTGGCGTGTTACAGCAAACTCGCAGGTCAGCTGTGACCAATGAGGCCAAGGCAATTTTAGCGGAAAAGTTTTCCCGGGATTACTACGAACAGGTTCTCTCAACTCAGGAAGAACTCAATGCACTCGAGACCACTTACCGGGATTTGATTGATTCCAATGTCATCGGGATGATGCTTTGCAGTTTTGAAGGCAAATTTTATGAAGCCAACGATGCCTTTCTTGATTTGCTCGAATACACCAGAGAAGATTTAAATAATGACGAATTGAACTGGATTTCCCTGACTCCCAAAGATTTTCGAGACCGCGACCTGCATGCCATTGAAGAACTCAAAAAGCATCGTCGAATCCCTCCCTTCGAATTGCAGTTTATCTCAAAGACAGGGTTAATTCGAAATGTCCTCATCGGAGCAGCCTCGACAGGGACGGGAGATAAATTCATTGCCTTTGTTCTCGACCGCAGTGAAAATGCTCAGTTTCAGAGTGAATTGCAAACCGCTTTGAATCTTGCTGAAACTGCGAATCGTACAAAGACTGAATTTCTGGCAAATATCAGTCACGAGCTTCGCACTCCACTCAATGCAATTATCGGAATGACTGATCTCGCACTCGATGAAGACATTTCCGATGTGATGCGAGACTATATTCAAACCGCGCGCGATGCTGCTCAAACGCTAACCTTTTTAATCAATGACATCCTCGACTTCTCTCGGATGGAAACTGGACATTTCGAATTGGATCTCGATCCCTTTGAACTTCCGACTTTGGTCGAGCAGACACTTAAAACACTTTCTTTGCGTGCCCATCAAAAAGGTCTGGAGTTAATTTCCCATATTTCTCCTCAGGTGCCCCGTTATGTCAACGGTGACAAAAACCGGATTCGACAAGTCATCGTGAATGTTGTTTCCAATGCAATTAAATTTACCGAGCAGGGAGAAGTCTTTGTTGATGTCTCACTGACTGACGAAGCGGCCGAAAATGATCAGATGAACTGGATCAATATCAGTGTTCTGGATACGGGTATTGGTATCTCGAAGGAGGATCAAACCCGAATTTTCTCACCGTTTACCCAGGTCGATGCTTCCACAACTCGGAACTATGTCGGGACGGGATTAGGACTTGCAATTTGCCAGGAAATCGTTTCCCGCATGGAAGGAAGAATTGAAGTCAGCAGTGAACCGGGAGAAGGGAGTCGATTCGATATCATTATTCCTCTGGAATCTGCTGTACAAAGCGTGCCTCCGCCAACTCGTTCCATTACAATTGATGATTTTCATGGTGCCCGGGTGCTCATCGTCGACGATAATGAAACCAGTCTCCGCACCCTCAAATCGACACTCGAAAACTGGAGTATGAATCCTGAAACTGCAACAACGGCAGCAGAAGCAATCCAAAAACTTAAGAATTCCCCGCGTGAAGATTCAGAAGAGCAATTTCGGGTGCTGCTCGTCGATGGCTTAATGCCTCAGATGGATGGCTTTGAATTTCTGGAAAGTATCAAGAAAGATGGTATCCTTCCCGAAGCCTCCTTAATGATGCTGTCTTCAGCAGATCGAATGATGTTTGAAAGCCGCTGTGAATCGGCTCCTGTCGATGCCTTTATCGAGAAGCCCATCAGTCAGTCAACATTGATGGACACACTTGTCAATCTGCTCAGTGGTCGGGTACGTCCAAAAACGTTTGAGAAGCGTATTCGTCCCACCAAGAATGAACCGCTCACGATCCTGGTTGCTGAAGATACGCCTGTGAATCAGAAAGTTGTTGAACAGATTCTCAAAAAACGGGGGCATAATGTTGTCTTGGCCAATAATGGTCGAGAAGCACTGGATCTGTTTTTTGAGAACGATTTCGATCTGATTTTGATGGACATGCAAATGCCCACCATGGATGGGTTACAGGCCACTAAAGCAATTCGCGAGAATGAAGATCCTAATGTTCCCCCGATCCCGATTATAGCTTTGACCGCGCATACCATGAAGGGGGATCGTGAACGTTGCATTGATGCTGGAGCTTCAGATTATCTCTCCAAGCCAGTCGATGCCGAAGCCTTACTCGATATGATTGAAACATTGGTTCGGAGTTCCGGTCGAAAGTCGACAAGAATTCCAACGAAAACAGATAAACCTCGTGATGAATTTGCAATCCCGGAAAAGTTTCACGGCGCCCTGCAACGTATGGGAAACGACGCTGTGTTATTTAGCGAGATGATCACTATGTATTGTGACGATTATCCCTCGTTATTGGAGCAACTCCAGTCCGAAGTCGTTGCTGAAAACTGGGAGGAAGCCGGCCATCACGCCCATCGACTTAAAGGACTGGTTTACAGCTTCGGGACATCCCTTCCTCCCTGTGAAACGATACTGGTCATTGAGCAAAAGATTAAAGACCATGGGAGCCAACTTCTCGAATCGCTGCTCACTCGCTACGAAAATGAATTAAGTAAACTCAGTGACGAACTCCAGGATGTACGCGTAAAAATTCTGACCATTAAATCGTAGCTTCATTCTTAAATGATCCCGGGACGAGTGTGACAAGATAAGATGCCTGCAATCCGCTGAAGATTGCTCATGTCACTTTCTCAGTCAATCAGAACAGAACCCTGAGCGTTCATTAGGAAGTTGTTAGTGGTTGATCAACGACCACATATTGCTCAATTTTCTACAAATCACACAAGATCCAGCAATTTCAAGCCGTTTCGACTTTTTGGCACGCCTTCTGCATTAACTTAATTTCAGATGCAAGAGTTGTTCTGGCATCAGTCAAAATACGAGTTATTCAATGAAGGAGAGAGCGATGTTAAGCTGGGCATTGACATTTTTGGTTATCGCGTTGATTGCAGCTGTTCTTGGTTTTGGTGGAGTTGCAGGGACTGCTGCCAGTATTGCAAAAATCCTGTTTGTTGTATTCCTGGTGCTGTTTGTGATCTCATTGATTATGGGGCGTCGTACTGCCGTCTAGTCGCAATTCATTAACGATGAATTTGAATGACAGATTTGAACACGACAAAAACGAGGAGAATGTTATGAGTACAGCTTCTAAACCAGACTCAGTACTGGGCGACTTTGTAAAATTATTATTTTCGATTCTGCTACCTCCGGTAGGTGTCTTCTTTGAAGTTGGCCTGGGGATGCATTTTTGGCTGAATATTGTTTTGACTCTCTTAGGATATTTCCCTGGTGTCATTCACGCTGTTTATATTATTGCCAAGAAGTAAAGTAGGGGGATTGCTGTGAAATCATTCGCATTCATTTGTGTCACAGCAATCCCAATAAGTTGAGGAAGGAAATCAGGTTGAGCAATGAATACCATGCAAACCGATAATCTGGCCTGTAGAATACGTTTGCTTGAAGACCAGATTGATGTCGTCAAGAAAAAAGCAGAATACGCAAGTCGAGATAGTCGTTATGAATGGGAGCTTCTCATTGAAAAGATGGTAGATCGCCTAAACGATCTGTTGGAACTCGCTAATACAACTGCCCCTGGGCTGGTTGGATCCTCAGACGATGAGGGTGAAGATAATAAACATCATGGTCTGAATCCAAGTCGAGTTTAAATTGACTTAGTGACTATGAAATTACATCAGGCTGGTTTGTCTCATTCGATGAGACTCTCCAGCCTGGTGTTTTTTAATACCGATTTCATGTAACTTCTAGAGTTGGGCCGACCCAGAAATAGGGATTGTGAGCCACTTCCCATAGAAATCCATCAGGATCTTTAAAATAGCCAGAGTAGCCTCCCCAGAAAACTTTCTGCCCCGGTTTTACTAATTTACCTCCTGCCAATACTGCTTCCTCCAAAACCGAATGAACTTCAGCTTCGGAGGAAACATTATGTGCCAACGAGAAACCAGGAAATCCGTTTCCGTCTGCAGAGACCATCGCGTCGGCTGCCAGTTCCTGTCTTCCATATAAACTCAACCAGGTTCCATTTAAAGTGAAAAATGCGACCGTTGGTGGAGATTCCATTCGTGGGAATTTCAGACCCGACTCATAAAATTCAATCGAACGTGATAAATCACGAACTCCGAGAGTAATCATGCTGATTCGCGACTGCATTCTAAAATTCCAGTTCAATTAGATTTAATCGTCGAGAAACTTCTTGATTTCGACCAGCACCAAATCACAACCCGGGTTGACCATCGTGCCATGGTTGAAACCGTCCAGTTCATACAGCTTCGTCTGCTGATGCCCGGCTTCTTTCATCAAACGAGCCAGCAATGCATTTTCTTCATATCGTCCCCAGAGCTCTAACTCACGATCGCCCGTAATCAGAATCAGCGGAGGGCAATCTTTTCGGTTATGAAAAATCGGAGCGAACTTGTCACTGATTGGTTGGGAACGCGGAAGGCCTCGTTCCTCTCGGATTGTCGTATGCGTAATGGTCTGACCACTCAAAGGAAGTAATCCCGCAATCGCATTGGCTTCGATCCCGTAGACCTTGAGATAAGATGGATCTAAACCAATCATGCTTGTTAAATACCCACCAGCGGAATGCCCTGAGATAAATATTTTCTGGGAATCTCCACCATAAGATTCAATATTCTTGAACGTCCAAGCAACTGCGGCAGCGGCATCGTCAATAAAGTCTGGATTTTTAGCTTTAGGAAACAGTCGATAATTGACGGCTACGATCGCAATCCCGTGATTTCTCAATCGCTCTGGGAACGATCGCTCGCCCGACTTCAATCCTCCACCGTGAAACCAGACGATGGTCGCAAAACCAGCATCATTTGAAGGATACTCGACATCCAATCGACAGCGTTCCTGCATGTATTCTGTCAATACCTTGTTCGTCTTATGATCACGATAAGGAATATCCTTCACGATTATCGTCTCTGCAGAATTTCCTGTTTCTTCGGAGTAAAGCGAATGCTGATTTGATGTCCCGCAGCAAACAATAATAAGCGCGATTGTGATCCACTTTGTCATGGTTACTTTTCTCACTGGGATTTGTTTCGTTAAAGTGCTTGTCAAACTGATATTCATCTCGGAAGAATTGTAGTGAAACAGCAGGGCGGTCAAAACGGACATCTCTAAGCCGATCAACTCAAAATGAATCTGCTTTCGGTTGTGTGGTTTCACAGAGAATGATACGGTTCACTTGCATCAAACTCTACTTATCACACCCTGCTGAAGAGATCTCACAATGTTGCGTACGGTTAAGCTCTGCACTCTCTCTCTTTTCTGTCTGGCATTCTGCCATATTGCTGGAGATATTACTCCTGCAGTTGCTGCTGACGAATCGAAAAATTCTGTCTTTATAACACCTAAGGAAGCTGCTGAAAATTCCGACTTTAAAATTCAGGGAGAATACAAAAAAGAGGGGCAGGGAATTCAGGTTGTCGCGTTGGGAAAAGACGACTTCCAGTGCGTCATTTATGGTGGAGGTTTACCCGGAGCCGGTTGGGACTTGAAAACGAAACGAGTGATTGAACTCGATGGCGACACAGTGCTCGATCTCGTTGAAGATCATGAGAAGGTAGATCGTAAAAGTCCGACGATGGGAGCCAAGCCTCCCGCATCTGCTGTCATGATGTTTGATGGGACAAAGAAATCTGTCGAAGAACACTGGAAGCCGGGAGCCAGAGTCACTGACGATGGCTTACTGATGGAAGGACTCACCAGTATCGACACCTTTGGCGATTGCAGTATCCATATCGAATTTCGACTCCCCTTTATGCCAGAAGCTCGTGGTCAAGGTCGGGCCAATAGTGGAATCTATGTTCAAGGTCGCTACGAATGCCAGATGCTCGATTCTTTCGGCCTGGAAGGAAAGCACAACGAGTGTGGAGGGATTTATACAACGAAAGATCCTGACCTCAATATGTGTTTTCCTCCGTTATCCTGGCAAACTTATGATATCGATATTCGCTCCGCGCGTTTCGATGATGCCAGCCAGAAAACTGAGAATGCTCGCATCACAGTTCGGCTCAATGGTGTGATCGTTCAAAACGATGTCGAATTACCGAAACCGACTCCCGGCTCCCAAATTAAAGAAGACCCCTCTCCCGGCCCCATCCATTTGCAGAATCATGGGAATCCCGTTCGCTATCGCAACATCTGGGTCCAGCCTCGCGATTTCACTTCCTTGACATCCCGCCCCATCGTTCCAGGCTTTGAACGGTTTCATACAGGTCCGAATGCCGATCTGGCAGCAGGTGGAAATTTATTGCTGGGAGAATTGAACTGCACAGCCTGTCATCAGGTCGATGGACAGCGGAAGCAACAGATCTTAACTAAGCAGGCGCCACGTTTAAATGATGTTGGTAAACGGATTGATGCCAATTATCTCTTGAAGTTCATCGCCGATCCCCATGCCATTAAACCGGGAACGACGATGCCGAATCTGTTCGCAGATCTTTCTTCTGAAGAGCAGAGAAAAGTTATTGAACCGATCACTCATTTTCTCGCTTCAACTGGAAATATTGCACACAGTCCGATTGATCGAGCCTCCGTTAAAAAAGGCATGAAACTGTTTCACGAAACAGGTTGTGTTGCCTGCCACGCTCCTCAGGATGGTGAGTCGAAAACTCCCTCGGGCACTACTATACCGCTAATCCATCTGGAAGAAAAATACAGTATCAGTTCGCTGGCCGAGTTCTTGAGAAATCCCCATGCGATCCGACCATCAGGACGCATGCCTATTTTTAATCTGGAAAAAGAAGAACCTGTCGACCTGGCTCATTATCTTCTTAGAGACCGCGATGAGTCTTTGGATGATCCGCGCTGGCATTACGATCTTTTTCATGTTGCCATCCAATCCCTGGCTGATTTCCCGAAAAAAGAAACAAAAGTCAGCTCAGGGAAGTCCTCCAGTCTGGATGTGTCTGTTGCGGATAAGAAGGATCAATTTGCACTGCAATTCAGCGGATTTCTCAAAATTGAAAAGGAGGGTGACTATCGATTTCACCTCGGCTCCGATGATGGCAGCCAACTGATTATTGATGGCAAATCAATCGTCGAAGTTGATGGCATTCATCCTCACAGCGTGAAGTCGGAATCGACAAAGTTGACAGCCGGGATGCACAATATTGTCGTCAACTATTATGAGTACGGCGGAGAAGAATCTCTCGGCCTGGAAATTGAGGGTCCCGGGATTTCTCGACGCGATATTACTCCGCTCGTGTTTCTGTCAGAAAACCCGGAGGAAACCAAATCGTCAGAGGATGAAACGAAGAATGATAACCGTTTTGTCTTCGACTCCAATCAGGTAGAACAGGGCCGCCAGTTATTCTCCAGTGTCGGCTGTGCTGCCTGTCATGAATTGAAAATTGACAATAAAAGAATCGACTCCGAACTCAAAGCTCCGTCACTGGCAGCTATGGACTCGGTCAAAACAGATGCAGGCTGTCTGGCTGCTGAACCCGCTGCAAAGATTCCAGCTTATAATCTGAGCGATCCTCAAAAACTGGCTCTGGCCTCAGTCCTCAAGACAAAACCCGATCCTCAAGCAAATGAAGATGTCCAGAAGATTCATCAATCCATGGTCGCCTTTAACTGCTACGCATGTCACAGCCGCGGTGGAATCGGGGGTCCGGAACAATCTCGTAACCCACTGTTTCTGACAACAATTCCAGAAATGGGTGATGAAGGTCGTGTCCCTCCTCCACTTGATGGAGTTGCGGATAAACTGACCGAAAACTGGTTGAAGCACGTGTTGAATAACGGGGCCAAAGATCGACCTTATATGAAAACACGGATGCCCAAGTTCGGTGGTGAAGTTGCGAAGTTGACGGAATCTTTTGTCGCAGCCGATCAGAAAACAGAAGCGACAATCCCGGAGATTCCAGAAGCTGTGCACCGTGCCAAAGCAACAGGTCGTGAACTTGTCGGTGGCAAATCGCTGGCTTGTATCAAATGTCATACATTCGGCGATATCGAAGCGACCGGAATTCAGGCGATTGACCTGCTGACGATGAGTAAACGATTGCGGGAAGACTGGTTCTATCGCTACCTGCAGGATCCCATTAAGTATCGTCCAGGCACACGGATGCCGAATGTCTTTCCGAATGGAGTGAGTGCTGATCGTAAGATCTACGAAGGCGATCCTCACAAGCAGATTTCTGCGATGTGGCTCTACCTGGCTGATGGCAACAAGGCTTCTGTTCCTTATGGATTACTGCCAGATCCCATTGAGCTGATCGCTGAGAACGAGCCAATCATCTATCGCAACTTTCTTGAAGATGTCAGCCCACGGGGAATTGGAGTCGGCTATCCGGAAAAAGCGAATCTGGCTTATGATGCCAATCACATGGCATTACGATTGATCTGGCACGGTGCCTTTATTGATGCCGGGAAACACTGGCGAGGTCGCGGTCAGGGAAATCAAA
>TARA_R100000789_G_scaffold85303_1_pt1 | contig 28207 bp, 22 predicted proteins | sample TARA_R100000789 | Tara Oceans TARA_R100000789 (sample SAMEA2623403) | marine metagenome | biome: marine biome (ENVO:00000447); feature: mesopelagic zone (ENVO:00000213); material: "saline water (ENVO:00002010), including plankton (ENVO:xxxxxxxx)" | depth 450 m
GTGGGTGCACAGGCGGGCATGGATAGCTGGGCTCTGGCTGCATTTGCCCCAATGCGGGACTGATCGCCGAAGCGAGCATAATTGTCATTACGCTCGACATTTTTTGCACAGAGTAACGCATGTATTCGACTCCCCCGCCCCTGATCAACATTCCGAGTGGCCTCGAGATAGTTCGTCTTGAGTCAATCACAGGAGTAAATGCCCCCGTTGATTGAATGTCGTTCACGCAACGTCAACGACAGCGGAATCGCGCTGAACAATCCCACCAATCGTTATTTCGACATCTGCCAGAATAATCTGTATAGCAATTGCGATGATCTTAAAACGTAAAACCGATGTGGTCGTTATTAACGGCAAATATTTCCCATATTACCCATTTCGACATCTGTTATTCAGTTCAAAATTGAACCGCCAAGACGCCAAGTTGAGGAGAATGTGAAACTGGCGACTGTTTAGTGAAAATGCTTTTCCTTTGAGCAATTTGCGATGGGGACATGAATTCCAAAATTATTCGGAAGAATTGCCAGGGTCATGCGTTTCTTATTTTGATCTTTCACTCAAATGAAAATTTTCAAGACAGAAGAGGAGAGATCACTAAAGCAAAACTGTGAATAAATAAGGAAATCGCTGGAAATGAACTCTCAAATTATCAATTCGTTCCGAGCTCGAAGTCTCGTAGCAGAGTTGCAAATTGGAGTGAGTTTCTTAAAAATGGCTGGTATGAACATTCGTGCCTCAGCCCAGACGACCGATCTCGATCTTGTGCATGCCATTTCCAAAGGACATGCACAGGCAGAATCGGAATTAGTGCAGAAGTATCAGCGAAAGCTGGTCGCGTTTTGCTGTGCCCGTTCCGATGCCAATCGTGGACTCGATTTCGCTCAGCAGGTCTGGCTGAAAATTCTTCCTAAACTCCGCTCAGGAAAATATGACGGGAAGAATATGATGGCGCTCCTGTGTCAAACGGCTCGAAATCTGGTCATCGATCAGAGCCGCCGTGCCAGCGAAAAATCTCACAGTCTGGATAACAATCCGATCGAACCTGCTTCCACAAATTCTCGTTGCCCACTCGAACAAATCCTTGAAGCCGAAGAAATGACAGCTTTCACCGATTGTAAGCAATCACTCTTAGATAAAGAGGTCGCAGTGCTGGATGGGAATGAGAATTCGCCGGAATTGGAGTCGGTCAGCAAGCCAAGGATTTACAAATTGCGACATTTTGCAATTCGTAAGCTCAGGGACTGTATTCGCAAGAAATTGGAGCGAGGTGCATAATGTCAATTGTCATAATGGATATCCCGGATTCAAAAGAAGAACTCGGCCCCTGGCTGGATCGCAAAATTGTTGATTGTCAGTTGGGACAGTTCGTCAAAGAACTCGAATTCATCGCCGATGATTTCAATCCGCCTGGATATTCTCCAGACTCCTTGCAAGAAATTCTGGGATCTGATCGGGATGCCGTTCTGGATCGCGGATTGAAATCCCTGAATTATGATCAATGTGCTGCGTTTCTGGCGAATCCGCAAATGTTGCTGGAGTTGCAGGAACTTGTCCTGATTGAAGGTGGCAACTACTGGCAGAACATTCTCGATCAGGTAGAACTGCCATTAAGCTCGCCTCCTCGACAGAACAAAACAAAGTCAGACTCAAGCTCAGCACCGAAAGTTCATGTCCTTAAGCCGATTGAAGAATCGCCGAAACGCTCGAAGATGCCCTGGATTATTTCCGTGGCTGCATTAGGACTACTGGCAATCGTTGCTTATCAATATCAGGTGCATGTCGCAAACCCTGCGAACAATATCGTTGAAAATCCAAACGATCAGAAATCGGACACAAATCCCGACAAAAACTCCCCTGCTCCGACGATGCTCGCCTCGAACTGGGGGTGGGACAGTCCCGATGCTTTTAACGACTCGTTACCACCGGATGACTATCTTCATGAACTGGCAGATGCAGCCGGAGCCTGGTTCAATAAACGACCTGACTCCACGGACGATTTGAAGCAGCGACTGGCAGAATTCCGCCACGGATGTGAAACGCTGCTCACAGCCAAACACACGACTCTCTCCGAAGACGACCGTGAATGGCTGCGAACCAATTGCAAGAAGTGGGCAGGCGAAATCGATCAGATGCTGACGGATGTCGAATCCAAGGACATCAGCGAAGTTCAAAAGCAAGCCGATCAGACGGTCAATCAGTTGATTCGGGAAATCCGTCTCAAAGCAGATGAAGTGGCTTAATCAATTTTGTAGGACAGGCATCCTGCCTGTCTATGCCACGTAGGTCAGGCTGTGCCTGACGAATTACGTGCATTTCAATAAGAAGGTTGAAAAAGTCAAATCATCAAAACTTCTGGGGTCTGCGCTTCGCTCCGACCCCAGCCACCCATCTTTTTTGCTTAGGGCAGCTGGGCCTGACGAAACGCAATGAAAAAATTAGACGGGCAGGATGCCTGTCCTACCTTGCTTATTTGCCTTTCAAGCGGGCAGACAATTTGGAAATCATTGCCCCGCAAGCTTGTCGGGCTTCCTCAAAACCAGCTGAATTAATATTGCTGGAACGAAGATATTCCAAAACAATCTGCTCGGCATTAGCGATTTCCGCACAGACATCCGGCACCTCGCTGGCGATGGATATCGGAATGGTTGTCACTCCGTTGCAGTCCCCGTGAATCAATTCATTCGGACGAATATTTACACCGCCAACTGTCACAGGTACGTTGATATCCAGAATATGACAGTAACCATGAGCGGCTTGTGATCCAGAAGTGAAAACCGGAAAATCGAGTGCTTCCACCTGATCGAGATCCCGTCCGGTTCCCGACGTAATCAGACCGCAGGCTCCGAACGCCTGATAGGTGGTGCACATTACTTCCCCGAAAGTGGCGGCTGCAGTCGGACTATCGAGGTCCTGAAAAACAATGACCGCGGGCAAATCCATTTTTTCCAGAATAGCCGTTTGAGCGGAAAGACTCGAATAGGCATCTCCAGAAATAGGAGCAGCTGAGGAACGAAACGTTGAAGTCAATGCCAGTCCAACCATCGGCTGCAGACGAGGAAAGCAGGCTTGAATCGTTTCGTCCATGTACCCCGCTGTTCGAAGTCTCAAATCCCAAAGTTCAACAGCATTACAGATTGTCGGGGTATCGTACTGTTTGAGACGCGTAATAATTTCTTCAGTCAACATGTGGTATCATATCCCGTGCAGGAGTAGTGGTCAGTCTACAGAGCAAACATCATAATCAAAATGACGAAAATGAATACTGAGCAGTGAAAGTTGTAAAGCAGGCCACAAGGTTTACGATTTGAATTTCTCACGGTAGCCTCTATAAGGAGTCGTATTATAGAGTGAATGAAAGCAGAGGGATCATGACAAGCAGCCGAGATGAAATTCTGGCCACAATTAAGAAGAATCAACCAGCCCCCACCGAATTGCCGAGTCTGAATCAGGATTGGATTCAATATGTCAATCCCCTGCTCCAGTTTGAAACGGTTCTCAACTCTGTGGGTGGCCGACTGTTGCAGGCTGAGAATTTATCTCTAGGCCAGACTGTTATTACTGAACTTCTGGAAACTCTCAAGCCTCAGAAAATCTATTCCCGCGTACCCGACCTGCTCGGATCAAATTTTGAGGATTCACTCATTAATGATCCGCATCAGCTGGAAGATGTCGATCTGGCGATACTTCCCGGAGAAATCGCCGTCGCAGAAAATGCAGCCATCTGGATTGACGATCAGGCGATGCAACATCGAACGGTCCTGTTCATCGCCCAGCATGTGTTGCTCACTGTTTCAAAGAGTCAGCTCGTCAATAACATGCACGAAGCCTACGACCGATTAACCTGGGACAAGCGACAATTCGGAGTCTTCGTTTCGGGTCCCTCCAAAACCGCGGATATCGAACAATCCTTAGTCATCGGAGCCCATGGCGCGCGATCGTTAACTGTATTGTTGACAAAAGAATAAAACCTGTAGGTCAGGCCGTGCCTGACGAAATTCGACGTCAATTGTTATTCGCGTCAGGCACAACCTGACCTACGATTATCGGGCATCAATTGCCTGAGCGAGTGGTCGAACGACGCGATCGATCACATAATCCCGCAGGATTTCATCGCTCTCTTCCTGAAGTTCCAGCAAAATTTGTTCGTAGGTTTTTTCCGGCGGCAGGCTGCCATATTGACGGACTGTGAAATAAATGCTAATCGGCTCTTCCTGAAAATCTCCTCGTCTCACCTGATAGGCACTCGTGCGGGTCTCCACGAGCAGGCGAGCCTGGCGTCTGCAGGATTCTTCCAGCGCAATTGTCATTGAAGGTTCAAAGTTCAGCGGCAGAGCTGAAGGGATATCTTTGAGTGCCGAACACAACGGCCCACCACCAAAGACTTCAGAAACGATTTCATCGTGATTTCCGCGATAAGCGAAGTCAAAACCGATCATGAAATCGAGTGCCTCGCAATCGAGCGGGCTGACCGAAAGCATATACGGCACCAGTTGCAACACAAGCATGTGCTGTTCCATCGCAGTTTCTGCGGATGTCGGGTTCACACAGCCACTGCAAATGCGGCGGGGTTCAATCGAAATCCAGCGATGCTGCTCCTGGTCTTTATCTTCTTCGAGGATAAAATCGCCGTTGTCTCGGGTATAAAAATTCCGCATCGAGGGGTACGTTTTTTGAACCCGCTCGAAGAAGTTCAGCACGGTTTCTCGACCCGAAGGGAGTGCCATTTCCGTGTTCAGATTCATGTTGACGAAATAATCATCGCACAGGTTCCCGTATAAAGTTGACATCGGTCCCCCCTGGCAACACGTTGAGTGTTTTCTGAATGTGACTTCCCGGATATGATCAAGCATAACCGGACTGAACACCGGCAGGCAAGATTTGCCTGGAAAATTTGAATTTGTTATGAACTCGGCAAATAGTAACCCAGCAGAACGATCCGGTCAAAGTCGTCCGCATTTGCACTGACACATCCAGATGAGAAGAGGTTCCTGGTATGACAACTCCACTCTATTTCGATGCCTTTGAATCCTCACTCGGCTGGTGTGCAATTGCTGGACGAGAGGAAACAGTTTCTCGTGTCGTAATCGGCTGCAAATCTCGACTGCAAACTGAAGATTATCTCCAGCAACAATTAAAAACCTCAAATGAGAGAATCGACATTCGCGAAGAAAACTGGTTCGAAGAATGCCGGATTGCTCTCCAGAACTATGCCAGTGGAGAACCAGTCAACTTTAACCAGTTCACAGTTGATCTGAGTCACCTGACACATTTTCAACAGAAAATCCTGCGGCTGGTTCAGAAGATTCCGTCTGGTCATCTGGAAACGTATGGCAAAATCGCCATCAGAAGTGGACACCCCGGAGCCGCCAGAGCCGTTGGTGGTGCGCTGTCAAAGAACCCGGTGCCGTTAATTATCCCCTGCCATCGCGTCGTTGGATCGAGTGGAAAACTGACAGGTTTCACGGCTCCTCAAGGATTGACCCTCAAGCAACGGTTACTTGATCTGGAACAATTGGCGATCGCATAATCGATCTGAATCTCCCGAAACATAGACGGCTTTATTTCAGATCGTTACATTGATCATGAAATCCAAAAACGACTGAAACCAGGAATTTTTCCCTCATGAAATATGCACTCGTCATTCCCGATGGAGCCGCCGACGAACCTCAGGATCAACTTGATGGCCGCACACCTCTGCAGGCCGCGGTGACTCCGCATATGGATCAAGTGGCGCGGGAGGGAATTCTTGGCCGGACTGATAACATTCCCCCATCCATGCCTTCGGGGAGCGACGTCGGGACGATGTCTCTGTTCGGATATGACCCGCTGAAATATCACACGGGCCGTGCTCCTCTGGAGGCGGCTGCTCAAGGAATCGAATTAGGACCACATGATTGGGCAATTCGCTGTAATCTAGTTACGATCATTAACGAAATCATGGTCAGCTTCACAGCTGGACAATTCCCAAGTGATCTGGGACGCGAGTTGATTCACAAAATGCAGGAACTGGTTTCTGCCGATCCCCGCTGGGAATTTGTGGCCGGGGTCAGTTATCGAAACTTGCTGCTCTTCAGAAACCCGGAAACAACTGCTCCGTTTGATGAAACCACGCTCACCTTTCCTCCGCATGATTTGACGGATCAGTCGGTCACCGATCATCGCCCAACTGGTGCGGGCAGTGAATTACTGAACTCCTTAATGGGGATGAGCAAAGACTGTTTCCGCAACATCGAACGAAATGTCGCACGCGAACACGCCGGAACACACCCGGCTACCGAAATTTGGCTGTGGGGACAGGGAAGTCGCCCAGCCTTGACACCCTTCCAGGAACGCTATGGCGTTTCAGGAGCCGTCATCACTGCGGTCGATTTACTGCGTGGCATCGGTCGGCTGATCGGCTGGGACATTGTCGAAGTCGAAGGAGCGACGGGATACCTCGATACTGATTACGCTGCCAAAGGCCGAGCTGCAATTGAAACTCTGCAGAGCGATACCGATTTCGTCGTGGTGCATGTCGAAGCGACTGATGAAGCCTCCCACGAAGGCGATTGCGATGCCAAACTCGAAGCTTTGCAGCGAATCGATTCCGATATCGTCGCTCCCCTGCACGATTATCTGAAATCTCAAGGAGAATATCGTCTGCTCATTTCTCCAGATCATCCGACATTCCTGCGAACAAAGACTCATAGCCATGGTTATGTTCCGTTTGCGATTGCCGGCACCGGAATCACACCTGATGAAAATGATACCTACGATGAAATTCGAGCCGAGTACGGAGAGACGTTCAAGGAAGGTCATTTGTTAATGAATCGCTTCCTGAAAGGTTAAGTTAAAAACCTCAGTTGATTTTACAAAATCTCTCCATTTCGTCAGGCAGTGCCTGACCTACAGATGTAATTTTGCAGTTGAAACTTAGGGCACCGTTGTTGAAGAATCTGATCAAATCGTGTTGTCCTCGGGATTCAACAATCACGCTGTACATCTTACTGATGATTGCGTTCATGTTGAGAGCAGGATATGCGTTTACGCATCTGGAAGAATTAAGTGTTGATCGGGATTTCTATCTCGGGATCGGCCAGAATGTCTGGGAAGGACATGGCTTCAGAATTCCCGGCTCCAATTCGCCGACCGCTTTTCGTCCACCCTTGTACATACTGATTGTCGCCCTCATTCAAGGTCTGGCAGGGTTGAAAGGCCTGGCTCTGTTTCAGTGCCTGGCTGGTGTTGCAACCGTCTGGGCGACCTGGCATTGCGGTCGGAGATTGAAGCTCGGACGAGGCACAGTTCTCGCAGCCACTTTTGTGACGTTTGACCCAATTCTGCTTCGATACACTGCCTTGGCAATGACGGAAGTCACTTTCACAATGCTTGTTGCGTTGACCACGCTGCTGTGGCTACGAGTACCAAAATCGTTATTTTCAACGATCATTTGTGGAATCGCATTTGGAATCACCACTTTATGTCGTCCCTCAATCTGGCCAATGTTACCCGTGATCGTTGTCCTCGGATTTCTGGCGGAATGGATCGCAAGTTCAAAAACAGCAAGGAGATCATCGATTCCTGTTCGGGCCATAGTGGTGGGCCTGTTTGCTTTTCTGACGGTCCTTCCCTGGGGACTGCGAAATTATTATGAGTTGGGCCATTTCAAAATTACAACAACACACGGCGGCTACACATTTCTATTGGGGAATAATGCCACCTTTTTCGAAGCCGTCCTCCACAAGCCTCTGGGAACAACCTGGGGAGATTATCCGGTTGATCATCCTCTCAGTCAGACGAACTGGTATCGCGATTTAACGGATCAGCTTAATCAGCAAGGCTTAAAATCAGAATTTGAGCGGGATCGAGCCCAATACGAAATTGCATTTTCTGAAATCCAGCAGGATCCCACATCGTTTTGTCAGGCGATTCTTTTGAGGCAATTGCGTCTGTGGGCTCCGATTCCTCAAGGGCCTGAAGCAAATGGTTTGCCAAATTTTGTTTTCTTTGGTCTATGGGTCTTTTATCTCAGTTTGTACCTGCTGGCAGTAATTGGCATGTTTCGATTGATTCGATCACCTGAAGAATTGCCCAAATGGGTGTGGGTGCTGGCGATACTTATTACTTTCAGCACAATCCATTCTTTGTATTGGTCGAATGCGAGAATGCGGGCGCCCCTGATCCCTGCGTTAGCCTTACTCGCAGGACTGACGATTTGTGTGCGACAATCCTCCGAAAAAGAGAGCAGGTCAAATTGCAATACTGCTGTAGGTCAGGCATTGCCTGACGACAAACGGGGTGGCTCGCACATTTCCTCAGGCAAAGCCTGACCTACCCCTCTGAAGATAGCCAATCTACTTGCCATAGAGATCCCTGAGAGCAGATTCCACATCGGCATGCTCAAACGTAAAACCTTCCTCTTTGAGTCGTTTTGAGATGCAATATCGTCCATAGAGGCCTAATTCGGGATCAGTTTTCATGACAAGCGGAGCTCCAATGCGTACCATCCATTCATAAGCTGGCAAACCGATTGGCATCTTCAATGCCTTCCGCAAAGCGCGCATAAATTCTGCGTTTGAAACAGGATTGGGAGCAGTGGCCAGATAAATCCCCTGCATCGACTCATCTGAAATCCCCCGCCAGAACAGTCGGTTCATGTCGTGCTCGTGAATCCAGCTGATTCCCTGCCGACCGTGTCCGACTTTGCCCCCGAATCCCATGCGGACCAGAAAAGCCAATCGTTGAAGTGCTCCACCGTCTGAACCGATTACGAAACTTGTCCGCAAAATGACCTGACGCATTTCCGGCAGAACAGATTGAGCATAAGCCGCTTCCCAGGCACGAGCGACCGTTGGTGCCAATCCGTAACCGATTGCGGACTCTTCATCGCAGATCAACTCGGGTGGATCGCCATGTATATGAGCGGTCGACATCTGCACCCAGACTTTGGGAGGCTGCTCAACCAGTTTCAAAGCCTGACCGAGGACCATCGTTGATTCGACGCGGGAGCGTAATATTTCATCGCAATGATCAGGCGTCTTGATGCAATCCACTGTCCGGCCAGTCAAATTGACCAGAGCCGTCGCACCGTTCAGATGTGTAACCCATTCTCCTGGAGTTCGACCGTCCCAGGTTGCGTGTGTCCAATGACCAGTTCCCTGAGGACGTGAGCGAGAAAGGAGAACCACATCACATTGTTGGTTCTCCAGAAACTTCGCCAGGTTCATCCCCAGGAATCCGCTGCCGCCGGCAATTACAACTTTTTCAGTTGGGCTGAACGACGATGAATCGATGATCTGCTCCTACCTGAATTGGAAGGTAATAGACGCCCTGTGAAGAAAAGTATGTCACTCCATTCCGGGTTTCGCTCATCGCATTGAGCGGAAGACGTTCGACAATCGTCCCCGGACTCGTATTTTGAGCAATGGCAGGTGGCTGATAGGAATTGTTCTGGTTGGAAAACTGCTGCTGGGTATTTAATTGTTGAGGTGCCTGTGATGGCTGTCCATAAACCTGCGGAGGATTGGCTGGAACCTGCTGAATGACCGGTGGTGGATTCACATAGTAGATGTCGCGTTGGACAACCGGCGGTGGATAATACCCATAAGGTGGATAGGGCCTTGGACCATGATGATGAATGATGTGCCTTGGCGGCGGAGGAGGAGCCAGCATGGTAGCAACTGCTCCAATGGCAAATGCGACCGCAGCTGTCGAGCCTCCCCCGTGGCAGTGTCCATGATGTCCACGCCCAGCTAGAGCGGGTTGTACACAGAAAGTGATCAACAGTCCAACTGCGATCAGTGAACGAAACAATAATTGAGTCATCGGAACTCCCTTTCCCCGAATCCAGATCGATCTCCCCAGACCGTATCTGACCGTATGTCATCCCCTGACATACAGCATTTTTTCATGAATAGCCCTGAAATTTGGCCATTCCCCATGAGAGCGATTCTTATCAGATTTCCAGATTCATGGCGAGATCAGTTCCGAAAATCCCTGTCGACCTGAACATTTACCAACTCGTACAACCATAGGCATTTGAGATTAAATCAGGTTAAGAACGCTCGAATCCCAAAAAAAATTTGACAAAAGGACCGGGACTCCCCACACTTAAGCAGTTGCATATTTTTATAGGTCTGCAATCTATTCGTCTGAAGGCTCTTCTACCCATTGGGGATATACATGACTCTCGACCGGAACAACCGATCACAATTCCTCAGCTCGCTCACCTCATCTGCTTATTTCCCACACATTTCTCTGACACTACTGGGAATTTCGACTCTCCTCGTCGCCTGGTTATTCATTTTTGCAGAGAATGGAATTTACTGGGCCTCTCTGGGCCTGATTGCATTCATGGGTCTGAGTCTCGGGATCAGTCATTTGATGCTCAAACGCGAAGAGCAGGCACGGAAGAAATGTACTGAAAGAAATCCGGCAGAAGAACTGGCTCGATTACGTCAGGAACACAGCCGTAAGTAAAGCGGTTTCCAAATGGAAACTGGATTTCGGTCGTTAAAACTACTGATCGCAGTTTGGGTTAGCGGAACGTGTAATCCAACACTTTGATAAGCAAGTTCGCTTTTTTGAATGAGCCCTGTCTTGATGGGTTACGCTACGCTAACCCAGCCGACATCATAAATGAATCTGCGTGTTTACCGCTTCAGGCCACCAGACTGCAGCACTTTGCCTACGGTTACAATTCCATCGCATACTGGCCTGTGGCCTGCAAACCAGTATCTTTCGTGGGCATCAAGTCCGTAATGCGATTTTGAAGTTCTCATGCCTTGCGCAAAATTCTCTCTGAGTGACTGACGATAGCGAATTTGAGCATTGGAGAATCGTTGATCGTAGGAAATTCGTGATTGATATTCTTCACCTAGAATCAACCCAGGTGTCTGATGAGCATGATGCTGTCTGACAAATTGATCTAAAATCTCTAACGCAGGAATTTTCTCTCCGTTGGAATCGTAAAAATATATAGCCTGACCATCGCCATTGATCAGGCAGACCGATTCGAACTCCAGAGAGGTCAGCCCCGATTTTAACCAGTCTGTTTGATTGACAATCAGTTGCCGTTCAAGATCCACAGGAATCAGTTCCGGCTGAAATGAGCCTTGGGAGGACTCTTTGAGAACACGGAGAATGTCGATCAGAGTCTGATTGGAACTGAGAATTAGCATCTGCTCTGGAACAATTTGCTCATAATATTTCTGCAGGACTTCATGATAAATCGCTCTTCCCGCAAATGGGATTACCCCGCCTGATTTCCGGGCCTGTCGATTTGAAGAGATTTCTCCCAGTTTATGTATCGCGTGTAAGCTTTCCGCAGAAAGTGGCATTCCGCCTCTCCGATACAAGTCGACTCCTCCCACTTGAGACGACTCAACTCCAGTTGAAAGATACAGGCCAGCTTCAGAGCGAGTCTGGTCGACTAGAAAACTCGTGGAAGCTGTTGTCGCATTCCCAATATCAATAACCTGACACCCCTGCTCTGCTAGGCATTGAATCGCGACCGCTGTCATTTCAAATGAGAAGCCATGCAAATCGTGACCGATCACCACTTTCGGCTGAGTCACCAAAATCTGATCATCCCGTTGAATCCAGTCACTCCACAACGATTCCATGAAACCATTCAAGATGATTCTTAATTCCGAACGTTCGAATTCATTGTGAATCAATCCCCGAAAACCATCTGTGAATTGTGTCTGTTGCGGCCTGGAACGCTCCCACCAACTCTTCAGGTTCCGTTGGACTTCCGGGGAAAACTGCTCCAGATCATTCCGATGTGGGCAGATGTGACACTTCTCGAAGTGAGAGCGCAATCGAGCCAGATGAACAGAACGGGTAATCGGGCTGGTTTCATCGGGACAACAATAGTTTGCATCTTCAGCGACAAGTGATCTCAACAACTGCAGTTGATCGCTGGCTGGCGTTTCCGAATCCATTCTTTCTGGCCGTTCTTATGTGACGATCGGTTGAAGCTGATAAGACCTACCTTTTGCGAAGTCAACAATCAGAGGTTGAGTCAACTCAAGGGACAATTCTTGGAGTGGGAGCGTTGGGTAGCAACTTTGCCTCAGGTCCAAACGCTGTCAGATCGACGGTTAAATCCTGAGCGGAAGCAGCCATTTCCAATTCGGAATAGAACTTACTGACGGACCATTGATCCCATGCCAGTCTGGGGAGATATTCCAGAAAATCTCTTGGCAATTCCCGTGAATTGGTATCAAGTATTGTCGCTGAGGTGTTGGTCTCGGTTTCGATGGAATTACTTCCATTGAGCGTCATCAAATTTTTCCAGCCAGCCAGAATGTTATGATTTCCATCCCAATGTAGCAGACCTTCCAGAGTACGATTCTCCAGTCCTGCTGAAAGCTGAATCATGGGCTGATCGATACGCCCCAGGATTAAACTGTCTTCCGTTCGGATTTTTAAGTCGACAGGCTGACGGGGAATTGTCATTCCGAGATCCAGTCGAATTAATCCATCATTGAGCAATGCGGTCACGCGTGAGAGACGCAATGTGAGTAAGTCTCTTTCAGCTCGCATCGATTTATCACCATGAAACCGAATCAAGGCACCATCGAGAGTGAGTAGTGATCGGCTGACTTCTACAGTTGAATCATCAGAGGATTCCGTAGAAACCAAATCCGCAACACCACGGAAAAAACACTCTTCAAATTGAACAAGTCTTTCGACAGCTGCAGCCCCGGCCCCCTGACTCATTTCATCAATAATCTGCTGAGCCGAACGATTCATTTTCACGATGGAAGCATCCGTCTGATATCGGGAGTCGACGGTAAAGGTCGACTGAGAACAGCGAAGTTTTGAGGTTCCTTCCACCAGAAACAGAGACCAGGCTTGAGTGACGGCATCGGGAATGGCGACCTGCAGGTGCAGATTCTTGATCGTTAAAGAACCTCCATTGATGACAATAAAGTCCCGAGAGCGCGATGATGCAGCAAACTGCGAAGTATCAAACTGTAAAATCAATTCCGAACGTGTTGAACCACTGATCGTGATCGACTTATCGATGATTTTTAACTGATTGATTTTCTGGTAAGTGACCTGTCCCGGTTTGCCCAGAAATTCAATGACTCCTCCATCTGGAATGGCTTCCAGAGCAGATTCCAATGTCGACTGAAACCCAAGATCCTGGCCTTCCCGAGTAATTAATCGAAATTGTGAGCTTTCACCCAGAACGTATTTCTCAACGGAATTCATTCCGGTCGAGCCATCATCGTTCACTGAACTCCCCGAGTCGTCCTGCTTTAATTGCTCCGTGATATCAGCTCGTAGAATCCCGGCCTGCTGCTCTTCAAATGCAACCCGGCCCCAGTCAACTTCTATAGAACCGCTTTGAAAAAAACCGTCAAATATATCCTCGGAATGCACAAGATCGTTTGTAATTGGAGACGGATAGCCAGGAGGAATCTGGCTCAGCTCTTTACGATCATCGCCCAGCGTAAGATCGCTGGATTTTTTCGTGGAGTCGACCGAATTCGTCAATGAATTTAGAGGAGAATTTTCTGAACCTGATGGTTGATTCCGAATTGCGTCAGGAGACATTTCTGCCGGGAAAAACGTCTGCGTACTTCCATCATTTTCCAGAGTACTCACGGTACGATTGAGATCATTATCAATTTGTGCTGATTGCTCTAATGACCAGCGATCAAAAGTAATTGCGACGACACAGGCGATTGCAAATGTTCCCAGCCACCACCAGAACAGACGCATCGGAATTGTTCCCGTGCTGCCTGCCGTTGACGTTTGCCAGGTCAAGCCATCGGGATGAATTGCCCGTAACCCCGACTGGGCAGCCATTTCGAGGAGATCTTCAATCAATGATTGAGGCGACCAGTAGCGATCGTCAGGATCACTCGCCATCATTTTCTTGACGATCCTGGCCAGTTCCCGAGGAATGTTGGGATTCTTATCCCGTGGATCGGGGGTTGGCTTTCCCTGATGATCGAGCAGCTTCTGCAAGACCGTTCCATCTGCATAAGGGGGCACGCCGGTCAGCATGTGGTAGGCTGTGCAGCCGAGTGAATAAATATCGCTCCTAACATCGACATTGCGAGGATCACGCGCCTGTTCGGGAGAAATATAATCGAAGGTGCCGAGCGTTGTCCCTGAAACTGTTAAATCCAGAGATTGCTCATCGAGTCGTTCTTTTCGGGCCAGACCCCAGTCAACAAGTTTGACTTTTCCGGACGACATCATAATCAAGTTGGAAGGCTTGATATCGCGGTGCACCACCCCTGCTGCAGCGGTATGCTTCAATGCGACAGCGATTTGCAACAGCAGATTGACCGTCTCAAACGAATCAACGGAGCCACGCCGACGAATCAGTTCTCGAATCGTGATCCCTTCCACATATTCAAATGCAATGTAATGCAGCCCTTTGTCTTCGCCGATGGAATAAATTCGGGCGACATTTTCATGGTCGAGTCGGGCGGCTGATTTAGCTTCATTATGAAAGCGTTTGATGGAAGATGTATCGTTCGCTTGAGAAGGTGACAGGACTTTCAGTGCGATCGTCCGATCTAACTGCTCATCTCGAGCCTTAAAAACAGCCCCCATTCCCCCGGCTCCGATACGGGATTCCACCATATATTGCCCGAGCCGCAGATTGTCAGGTAAATTGGGTTGTTCCTCACGACCGGTTGTGCCAGGAAAAAGACGAGCCAGTAATGAAGAGTCGGGTGGAGTTGAATCAGCATCTTTCAGCTTGACCTGAGAAGACTCTGTGGGATTTGAACGAATAACCGTCACCGGATCCAGACTGTGGCCACGGTATGCCGTGCTCGGAATGTCCTGGGCCGATGATGACATAAATTCAAGTCTGTTAATTAATGGAAAAATTAAAGAGTCTAATCGACTTTGCGAATGTTTTACGTACTATTCCAAAGACGACAGGAACGTCGAGAATGTTCAGAATATTTCCCCGGAAATTGGGTCAGAAGTAAAAGCTTGTGTTGGAATGTATTATTGAATATGGAGTTATGATAATTTATAGTGATTCGCGTCTGCAGAGAATGCATGAAATATTATACCATGCATCTCGCCAGGAAAAATACGATTCCGTTCAATTTTGCGAAATGGCTCACAGTTTGATCGGGGCTGAATAACTAAAATTCCCTCATCTTTGAAGCATAAACATGCTTATATGAATCCGAAAAACCTCCAATAAAAAACTTACTCTCAACCCTCGGAGAATACACATGTACACAAGATTTTTAACTCTCGCTGCACTCATTTGCTGTATCGGTTGTAGTGAATCAACTTCACCACAAACTTCTACAAATGAAACGAATACCCCCGCAATCCCGACGACGCCCGTTAAATACGAATCGGGTCAAACCCTGACAGTTAATGTTCCTGACATGCATTGCCCGTTTGCCTGCTATCCTAAGGTGAAGCAGACCATTGCCGATCAACCAGGAGTCGAGAGCGTTGAACTTGTAGAGCAGGAAGATGAAAATGCGATCAACGATCCTCGGATCATTGTGAAACTCAATGGTGAATTTGATTCCACTTCTGCAATTGATGCGTTAAGCAAAGTAGGCTTCAAAGAATCGCAAGTTGTCGCGACCAAATAATTTTTGACACTTCCGCTGAAATCATAAAGGAACCGAAATCTTGTTCGGTTCCTTTTTTGATGATGAAATGCTGAGATACGTATCGCCTGATTGTGAAACAAAACAATTGTCACTCGGCAATGCAATACAAATGAGTCGTAGTTCTCATAAAGAGCTCATTGCCTTTGACGGCTGCGGAACCCATGCAGCCTGTATCCAGCGTATTTTCGGCGACCAGTTCGAAGGTTTTTCCCGACTTGAAGACGGTCGTCACGCCTTCTTTATTGGACACATAAATATTGCCATTGGCCAGGAGTGGCGAAGCCGAATACTGCCCGGGAAAACGCTCCTGCCAAACTTGATCTCCTGTTTTTGCGTCCAGCATTGTGGCAATGCCAGCATCTCCGACGAAAAACAGATCATTCTCAACTAGTAACAACGAAGGTGTTTTCGGGATTTGGCGATCCGCAGTCCAGACAACATGACTCTCAGTCACATCACCTGTCCCATCGTATTTCACCGCAACCAGACGGGATTGCATGAAACTGGTACAGACATAAGCCATCCCGTTTCCAACCACGGGCTTGGGTACTGTGGAAAATCCCAACTGTCCATACCCAGCTTTCCAAAGCTCTTTACCAGTAGCCGGATCATAACCATAAACCCAATTCGCAGCTGGAGAGATAATTTGATCCTTCCCATTCACGGCTTGAATTGTGGGAGTACCGTAGGCTTTCTTCATTTCTGGTTTGGGATTCATTTCCCCTGAGCGATCTGTTTTCCAGACGACACGACCATCGTCTTTATTCATCGCAGCCAGAAATTGAAAATCGATCCCATCAAAATGAATGATCAGCAAATCATTCCACAGGACAGGAGAACTTCCGGGACCATTTTGATGATCGACATGCAATTCCTGATTCTGCCACAACAGTTCACCTGACTCCGCATCGATACAGCAGGTACCATAGTCGCCGAAATGACAATAGAGCCGCCCTTCTGAAATGACAGGCGTTGGAGAGGCGTAACTGTTTGTGGCATGCTTGGGATTAGCTCCTGGAAACTGGAAGCAGACGACATCGTGAAGCATTTTTCCTGTCGCCACATCATAGGCAATCGCCTTGAGCGTCAAAGGTCCACCAAACTGAATCCCTCGCGGGTTTGCCAGTTGAGCTAACTTCGCCTCCTCTTCCTCTGCAGAGAGCGGCTCAACGATAGCCGTGGTCAACCAGATTTGATTCCCTGAAATCACTGGCGATGAAAATCCTTCTCCAGCCACCGGCACCTTCCAGCGAACATTTTCCGTTTCACTCCAATGAGTTGGCAGCTCGGCATTTTCTGCATGCCCGTTGCCGTCTGGTCCGCGAAACTGAGGCCATTCGTCAGCTGCCTGTGTAACACCAGCAGTGAGACAAAGAGTGAGCATCCAGGAGAAAAGACGATGCATGGTTGATTCCGATTCTCAAAATAATTCAGGCGGGAGGTGCAAGGGAATAAGTTCAGGAGAGTGTCTCAATTTCCTCAAGCTGAAATTTTCTTCATATCAGCCTCTCGGATAGACAATTAGGATAACTTTCTTTATCGTCAACATCAATCAACACCAACGCATGTGTTGTTCAGAATAACCAGCGTAGCCCCCAACTCAACCAGCTGATCAATATTCAATTCTCAGTGAAAGAGATCATTATGAATCAGAACAATCAAGAAACGTCACCATCAGCTCAGAAGAATGTCTCTCGCCGTAAGTTTCTCCAGACAACTTCATTAGCGACAGCTGCAACATTCGCGACTCCATTTTTTGTCCATGCCGAGAAAAAATCAGGCGGCTCTGAAACGATCATTGGATCTGGCGAGCATACCTATCGCTGCATCCACAACTGGGGAAACGATTCCCTCCCCGCCGACCACAAATATGGAAATGCTTCCCACGGAACAGCTGTCGATGAACAGGGATTGATTTACATCACGCACTATGGCAACCCGGGATCGGTGTTTGTGTTTGACGCAAAAGGCCAACTGGTCAAAACCCTGGGAGATATTCATGCCGGTCATGGGCATGGCATCGATATTCGCCGCGAAGGAAATCAGGAATTTATTTATCTCTCACCGAGTGAAAGCAATCTCTCATTTGCAAAAATCACTCTGGATGGAGAAGTTGTCTGGCAGCGTGGTAAAGTGGAATTGAACAAAGACAGCGGCGTTTATGACGCACCTGGCATCCGATATCGCCCGACCAACATCAGCTTCCGGCCCGATGGCGGATATTATCTCGGAGATGGCTATGGGAGTAACTACCTGTTCGAATACGACAAATCCGACAAGTTTGTTCAGGCTCTCGGCGGCAAAGGCAACGCAAATGGTCAGTTCAGCACTCCCCACGGGCATTGGTTAGATACGCGATCTGGTAAACCACAACTGGTCGTCGCAGACAGGGCCAACAAGCGTTTGCAATGGTTCAACCTGGATGGCTCCCATGCAAAAACCCTGGACGGGTTCTTATTCCCAGCTGATATCGATACCCAGGGCGACCTGATGCTCGTGCCCGATTTACATGCCCGTATCACCATTCTGGATAAAGACAATCAGACCGTTGCTCAACTGGGTGATGATGAAACCTGGCGGGCTGAAGTGCTCGATGGCAATAACAAAATGCGTGCCTCACCTGAGAAATGGCAAGCCGGAAAGTTCGTCCATCCGCACGATGCCTGCTTCGACAAAGAGGGCAACATTTTTGTAGCCGAGTGGGTTGTCGGAGGACGTGTTACGAAACTGGAAAAAGTCAGCTGAGTGTCGCACTCTTAATCAGATAAAAAGGCGAGCCGAGTAACGAAAGACTCAGCTCGTTTTTTTTGACTTGTGACATTTACTCATCGAGACTGGCGACACCCTGAGTCACGCGACGGGCAATTGATTCGGTGCCGGACGGATTCTTCACCGCTTTCACATTCGTGAACGCCTTGACCGGGACGTTGATAGATTCCTCCAGATTCAGGCAGGCTTCAATAATTCCCTCACCGACATCAGTTGAAGTCAACCGAAGTGGAATTTCAAAAGACTGACCTGGCTTGGGAACGTCGATCTGTTTGACCAGCTTGGGGCCGACTTGATGTTGCACCCCTTTCAGAAATCCAATCGTTAATTCAGAGGGATTGAAGGTTTTATCGCTGTTGTTTTCGACGAGAATCACAGCATCAAAATCCTGTCCACTTTCCACTTCAACGGGGACGGTGACTGACACTGAAACATCGGGAATAATGACATTAGTTGCGGTCGCAAGAGTTTCGAAAACTTGAATCAACGATTCTGATTTCAACATCCCCAGATCGGTAGGCGTGAAGCAGGTGACCTGCAAAGTTCGCGTTTCAGAGGGTTGCAGTTCTTCAAGATTCCAGAACAATGCGTCATTCACCAAAGTCGCGACTGGCGAGGTGGTGTCCACCAGATTCAAGTCTGCACATTGCTCTGTGACATAAACATGGGGAATCGCTCTGCATCCCTGGTTTGTGACATCCAGATAATAAGTCAGTCTGGCTTTCCCGGAAATGTGAGAGGGATATCGTTTACTCAGTTGCACAACACCTGAAGCGATAACCTTAGGTTGCAACGAATTACCAGAGTGATCGAGTGGCGACGGTCTACGTATTTCTTCTGGAGCCTGACGTTTTGCAGAAGTCAACCAGAGTTGACGTGGTGGCTGAAAAGCAAATCCGCTCTCATTAAAGACTGCAACTCCCCATCGACTTGCAGCCAGAGTCTTCATATCCACATTGCCCGAATATTGACTTTGTACAATATTCGACTGGATCGCCTCCGAATAATATGAGTCTGCGATCAATTCGGTGGATGAGGACTCCGCAAACAACTCCGGCTGCTGAGTCCATGTTCGTGGCGCAACAGGAACCGATGGCTTTTCATCGGGAGGAGGAGCAAACATCGCGAAAGGATCTTCAAACTCTTTGGGTTCTGGTTTTGGCTCCGGCTTTGGATCTGATCTTTCAACCACCGGCATTTCATAAGCAGCCTGCATGATTTCAATAGGGTATGAGGCTTCAATCACACGGGGTTCGATCTCTGTCACTGTATTAACTTCAAGTTCTACCTCCTTGGGTTTAACTTTCTGAATTGGCGCAGCGACAAATTGAATGGATTGAGTTTTCTGAGGCTTGGCGACAGTCTCTGAGTCCAATGTTTCCAGGAATAACAGAAACACTAAGAACAAAGCCAGATACCCGGCAACCGCAGTCAGCCTCCACGACTGATGTTCATCACCCTTGAGCAGTAAATACCCCTGCAACTGTGTACGACGACTGTAGCGCGTCCAGTAATCAAGAATATCTCGTGAGTCCCTGCGGGACCAGTCGGGGGGATATGGATTAGAATGCACTGCGCGACTCCCTTCGGCAGAAAAATTTCAAGCTCAAAGCCTGATTGTATTTTCTACCATTGGTTGAGCACAAGTTCAGTTTTTGAACGGAAACACCGCCCTGGACATGAACATGCAACCACTGTTTCTCGGAAATTTCAGAGAATTAACAAAAAAGTACATACTTATTCGACAATGTATTATATGTTCAGTTGCAGGATTCAAAAAACATCTTCAAATGAACAATACCTATCTGATTTTTCAAAATCACTATTCTTTTCGAAAGTCTTTCAATGAGCTTGATATCTCCCAACCCCAATTTGCGCCGCGCTTTTACATTAATCGAACTGCTGGTCGTCATTGCAATCATTGCCATATTGGTTGCTTTATTACTCCCGGCAGTCCAACAGGCTCGTGAAGCGGCTCGCCGCAGTAGTTGCAAAAACAATCTTAAGCAACTTGGCTTAGCGATGCACAACTATCACGATGTGCACAAACAATTTCCTCCCGCAGCAATCAATTTGACCCAAAATCCTGCTCCCGAGAACTGCCGTCATGCCGATTGGGGTGCAACATGGATTCTGATGGCACTCCCATTCATCGAACAGGGTGCACTTTACGATCAGTATAATTTTGAACAAGTGGCCCGAAATGGCAATGCCACTTCTGGCAATAATCAAGTCACTCGAAGAAGACTTGAAGCAATTCTCTGCCCCTCACATCCTACGAACAGTTCTCTACTAACACAGGATTTTACTGGATTTGAAAAAGGGAATTATGGTGTCAACCTTGGATCTGGCTACAATTTGGAAAGGGATCACTTCAATGACTCTAATCGAAGAGGTCCATTCAGTGTGGTAGGTATGTACGGCGCAAAATTCCGAGATATGACAGATGGAACTTCTAATTGTATCCTTATTAGCGAAATTGTGACTGGCATTGGTGGTGGAGATGATAAAGGAGCGTGGGGCTGGTGCTCAGGACCTACATTTAACGGATCAAGTGGTTGTGGAAGTAATCGAATACTGACACCAAATACAACGCTCAGAACTGATTGCTCACACTACGCTTCCAACAATAACAGTGATAATAATTTCAATCGTCGAAATAATCCTGATGCGGCAGCCAATGGTGGTGTTGCATCACGGTCCTATCACACTGGTGGTGTGCAATCAACTCTTGGAGATGGAACGGTCAGATTCATTTCTGAAAACATTGATCAGACAGTTTGGACGAATCTATTAGCCATTCAGGATGGTAATGTCCTGGGTGAATTCTAATCTGCTGATATGATTTTAATTTAGTAATTCACTAATTTCATGTTGGACTCAAAAAGGACGTTTCAGAAATGAGCCGTCCTTTTTTCGCACTACCCAGTTAACTCCCATGAGACTTGAGTATCTATCAAACTGTTCACATGCTGGCAAAAGTTGATGTGAAATCGTATGTTATTTCCTGATTTGAATTGCTCGGTATGATTGAATACTCCATCTACTTAACACCAATAAGGAAATAGCATGTCTGAATCGAATACCATCGGCGTGAATCGTCGTGATTTCATTAAAACAACGGGAACAGCGGCTGCGGTTGCTGCTGGGGTCAATGCGATTCCACTGGCTAAAGCACAGGCAGCTGGCAGCAACGAGCGGATTCGCATCGGCTTCATTGGACCTGGGGGACGTGGGTTTGGTGCCCATGTCAAAACTCTGGCCCAGCAGAAAAATGAAGGCTCGAATATCGATCTGGTCGCAGTCGCTGAAGTTTACAGCGAGCAACGCGATAAAGTCGCTGATTACATCAAAAAGGAAAACGGCAACGAACCTGCTAAGTATGTCGATTATCGCGACATGATCGAGAAAGAAAATCTCGATGCCGTCTGTATCGGAACTCCCGATCACTGGCACTGCAAGCAGATTGTCGACAGCCTCAATGCAGGTCTGCATGTCTACTGCGAAAAGCCGATGACGAAATTCGTTGAAGAAGCTCTGCAGGTAGTCGAAGTCTGGAAAAGCACTGGCAAGGTTATGCAGGTCGGTGTGCAGTCGACTTCCCTGCCCGTCTGGAATCAGGTTCGTGAACTCCTCAACGAAGGGAAGCTCGGAAAAGTTCTGCAGTTCCAGACCGAATACTTCCGCAATTCGGATATGGGACAATGGCGCTACTATGCTCTCGAAAAGCAGATGAACCCAAAAAATATCGACTGGAAACGCTGGCTGGGTGTTGAAGAAGGATTGGCGGAAGACCGTCCGTTCGACCGAGCTGTTTACAAGCAGTGGCGTCGTTTCTGGCCTTATGGTTCGGGTATGTTTACCGACCTGTTTGTTCACAGAACGACTTCGATGCTCAAAGCCACTGGACTGAATTTCCCGGGCCGCGTCGTCGGAGCCGGGGGATTGTATCTTGAATATGATGGCCGGGACGTTCCCGATGTGGCAACAGTCTGTGCAGACTTTAACGAAGGAGTCCAAGGCCTGATTAACGCCACGATGTGTAACCAGGAAACACGCATCACACAGTTAATCCGTGGACATTACGGATCATTTGTCTTCGGAAACGGCGAGCAGTTCGACAGCTTCAAGTTCATTCCGGAACGATCTCAGGTCACTCACGACAGTAAGTTGAAGGAAGAAGATATTCCCGTCGAAACGCCAAAGGAATCGACGACCTATCTGCACTTTAAAAACTGGGTCGATGCTATTAATGCTAATGATCCAAAAGCCTGTAACAATCCGCCTGACCTGGGAGCAGCAGCGATTGCGACTGTGATTCTGGGTGCTCGCAGTTACCGCGAAGGTCGTGTGTTCCACTTCGATGCCGAAACCGGCACGATCTCCGACGGCAACGAAAGCTGGGCGAAAAAGTGGGAAGCCATTTCCGAAGCCCGCGGCGAAGCCAAGCACATCCCCGGTTGGACAGCTGGCGATTATGGTTCCACTCTAACTGAGCCCGAATACATGAAGCTGGCTGGTCCGTGGATTGATGGGAAACCGCCTGAAAATACATAATTAAAAAATAAGGCCGATGAATTTGCCTTAACAACATATGATAGCCGCATGACTCCACTGTCATGCGGCTATTTTTGTGTCGGTATCTTTATTGCGATCGTTAAAATTTGCAAAACTATCGCAATCAGAAATAATATCACACTTGATTGAGTTGCTTCAGTTGGTGAGGCAGTTTCGACTTCTTCATTCACGTCACGAATAAGCTTCAACTTTTTGGTCAACAATAACTTCGTAACCTAAGCTACATCAAATAATATTGCATGATTACTGTAATTTAGAGGCTTTAATGAACGAGTCCATTCAAGTGCTGGTGATTGATGATGATCTTTCCTGGCAAAAAGTCATTTTGTATATGCTGGCAAAGCGGGAACAATGTGAAGTTTCCACCGTTACGAATTTGCAGGAAGCCAGGGAACAACTTTTAAGCAAACCTTACGACATCGTCATTGCCGATTTGGAACTGGCAACCAGCGATCGCTTAATTGAAGATGGCCTGGATGTCATCTCAATTATCGAAGCGGAAGATCTGGAAATTCCCGTCATCGCCGTGACTGGCAAGGGAGATGAAACAGCGGTTGTCGAAGCTTTGCAGCGGGGAGCAGCTACTTATATCCCGAAAATGAATATTCGTAATCATCTCCTAAATACAGTCGATTCCGTTCTTCAATCCATGGGAAAAAGAAAACTGAAGTCAAAACTTTTGGAGTCCATGACTGAACTGAAATTAAGTTATCGTATTCCCAATGATATTCGACTGATTTCTCCCTTCATTGAAGAGTTGAAAGGAAATCTAAGCTCACGGACCGAATTCTCCGGTAAGACGATTTCGCGGATTCTTATTTCTGCAGAAGAAGCCCTCCTGAACAGTATTGTCCATGGAAATCTGGAGATCGGTTCGGATATTCGCGAAACATCTATGAGCCAGTATCAAGCTTTGATTGAATCTCGAATGCAGGATCCTCAATTCGAGGATCGTAAAATCAACCTGGAGATCAGTTTGAATAGAATTCGATTCCAACTCCAAATCAAAGATCAGGGCCAGGGCTTTGAATCTGAAAATGTCCAAGATCCCCGCGATGAAAAATACATCAGCCGTGCGAGCGGAAGAGGATTATTATTAATGCGAACCTTCATGGATTCCGTCGAATACAGTGACAATGGACGCTGCGTTTGTATGACGAAACTGATGCCCCCAAATTTGCCAAGACCGGAACAGAAACAAGAAGCGGTGAGTTGTTCGTAACTCTGGTCAAGTTACCTCTCGTCCCAAAGGTCTTTAATATCAGGAGCCATCTTACTCAGTGAGTGTCCCTTTGGAAGAAGGCACTCCTGATTGTCGCGGATCGACCGTTGTGGCAATTCTCAAAGCACGAGCTGTGGCCTTAAAAATCGCTTCGGAAATGTGATGGCTGTTAGCTCCGTGATGCAGGACCACATGCAGATTCATCAGACTGTTCGCTGCAAAAGCCTGAAAGAATTCGGCGACGAGTTGGGTATCAAACTCACCGATTTTTTCAGTCGGGAACGCGAACCGATTTTCGAACCATACACGCCCACTCAAATCGAGTGCGACAGTTACAAGAGTTTCATCCATCGGCAAGGTCATTGAACCATAACGGGTGATTCCCTGCTTATCGCCAATCGCCTGATGAATCGCCTTGCCGAGACAGATTCCGATATCTTCAACCGTATGGTGATGGTCGACATGCAAATCGCCGACCGCTTTCACCGAAAAATCGAATAGTCCATGCTTGGCGAACAGGGTCAACATGTGATCGAGAAAACCGACGCCGGTCTCAATCTCGACATTCCCAGAACCATCGATCTCAAAAGCCAGTTCGATTTCGGTTTCGCCTGTTTTCCGCTTGATAGTGGCCTTTCGAGCCATTCGACTACTCCTACTATTCTTCTCTTAACATTGACTATTCGTACAAGTTTAAACTGTCCAGCCATGCTGTACGACTCTTGAGTGGAATTCTTTGATGGTTTTCGACTAAGCACTCCCTCTTTTGACGGTTTTGAGGCAAAATTGTTCGCAATTCGGCTAAATATCGAATAAAATAGAATTGATTTATCCCTCTACAATCCCACCAACTGATTGTTTTCTCCATGCCTGCACAGTATCTCATTATCATATCGGCCTTGGTTATCACAGTCTGCAATGTCATTCAGGCTGCTCCTCTCGATTTCAATCGAGATATCCGGCCCATCCTTTCCGACAAGTGTATTGGGTGTCACGGACCGGAAGAAGAATCCCGTGAAGCCGACTTGCGATTCGATCAACTCGAAACCGCTCTTGAAGATCGCGGCGGCTATGCCGTCATTAAGCCGGGCGATCCTGAAAACAGTGAGATGATGACCCGCATCCTCAGCGATGATGAAGATCTGCAGATGCCGCCGCATCATGCGCAAAAGGAACTGACGGAACAGGACATCGCGAAACTCAAACAATGGATTGAAGAAGGGGCCAACTGGGAGCCTCACTGGGCATACGTCGCTCCGAAAGCTGTTTCCATTCCAGAAGTTTCTAACCCGGACTGGTGCGACAATCTAATTGATTCGTTCGTCATGCAGGAATTGGATCAACAGAAGTTGACTCCTGCTGCTGATGCCGATTCCATCACCCTGCTCCGCCGTCTCTGTTTTGATTTGACAGGATTACCGCCCACGCCCGAAATGGCAAAACAGTTTCTCAACGATTCTTCCGAATCTGCTCACTGTAAGCTCATCGATCAATTACTGGGATTGCCTCATTTCGGCGAGCGAATGGCGATGTACTGGCTCGACCTGGTTCGCTACGCCGATACCGTCGGATATCACGGCGATCAGGATCACAGTATCTCGCCTTATCGCGACTGGGTGATTAATGCCTTCAATGAGAACATGCCTTTTGATCAATTCACTCGTGAACAACTGGCCGGCGATCTGCTGGAGAATCGTGATGTCGACAACTTAATCGCTTCCGGCTACAACCGCCTGCTGCAAACGACTCATGAAGGCGGCCTGCAGCAGAAAGAGTATCTTGCCATCTACGCGGCTGATCGCGTTCGAAATGTTTCAGAAGTCTGGATGGGTGCAACGATGGGCTGTGCTCAGTGCCATTCTCATAAATACGATCCGTACACAATCACGGATTTCTACTCCATGGCGGCATTCTTTGCCGATCTCGATGAAGCCAAACATTTCACCAATGGAGGAAATTCGCTGCCCACCCGACGGGAACCTGAACTGGCTGTGTTGTCTCCCAGCCAGCGAGAAGAACGTCAACAGGTTGAGCAGCACATTCAGGAACTCAATCGGGAAATTCTGCCAGCATTGATTTCTGGTGATGAACAAACATCTCAACTGCTCAAACAATTCACTTCAGCCGAATCCGAGCTGAAAGCAATCGAGAAATCAAAACGACTAACGATGATTTCCGCTTCCATCAAACCCCGCGAAATGCGTGTCCTTCCCCGCGGAAACTGGCAAGACGATTCTGGACCGATTGTCCAATCGGCGATTCCCGAATTTCTGGGCTCGCTCGATACTCCCGAACGAGCAACGCGTCTCGATTTGGCTAACTGGCTGGTCGATGCCGAGAATGGTTCCGGACTATTGACGGCTCGCGTGTTCGTCAATCGTCTCTGGAGCCTGATGTTCGGTCACGGACTGGCCGACCTGAATGATTTCGGAGGTCAGGGAAGCCCGCCGACGCATCCAGAATTACTGGATCAATTAGCGATTGAATTCGTCAACTCGGGCTGGGATATCAAGCATATGATGAAACTGATGGCGAGCAGCCACACTTATCGTCAACAGTCGCTCAGCAACACTCAACTTGACGAAATCGATCCCGAGAACAAACTCTATGCTCGGCAGTCCCGCTTTCGTCTGCCTGCGGAAATGATTCGCGATAATGCGTTAGCCATCAGCGGATTGCTGGTCAACGAATCTGGTGGCCGAAGTATTAAACCTTATCAGCCGGCAGGATATTATCGACATTTAAACTTCCCGACACGCAAATACACGTCTGATACAAATCAACAGCAGTGGAGACGCGGCGTCTACATGCACTGGCAGCGTCAGTTCCTGCATCCGATGCTCAAAGCTTTCGATGCACCGAGCCGGGAAGAGTGTACTGCTGAACGACCTCGTTCAAATACACCTTTGGCCGCTTTAACACTGTTAAACGATCCCACATTTATAGAAGCGGCTCGATGTCTGGCAGAGAGAATACTGATCGAGGGAGGAGATGAGGAACAATCTCAATTGAATTTTGCGTTCCAATTAACCTTGTCTCGTCAGCCTGATGAACTTGAACAGGAGATGTTACTCGGATTGCTGGATGATCAATTCCAATACTATCAGACAAATTCTAAAGATGCAGAGAAACTGCTGAGTGTCGGATTAAAGAAAGCAAACACTACCCTTTCTCAAAATCAACTCGCGGCCTGGACACAGGTCGCTCGTGTCCTGTTAAACCTGAGTGAAGTGACAACACGTAACTGAGCAACAAACTGACGGGTCTCTTTGTTCTTCACACATCGTAGGTTGGGTTAGCGCAGCGTAACCCAACAATTTGAGAAACCAGTTCGTAGGTTAGGCTATGCCTGACGAAATTCGACCTCGACAATTCATCCTGTCAGGCACAGCCTGACCTACGGCTAAATTATCCGACAATAGATTGTGAGAAAAACTATGTCTTTTGATTATCAATTTGCCACGCATTTAAACCGGCGTACATTCCTTTCACAATCGGGTGTCGGACTTGGTGCAGCTGCGTTTTCGAATTTGTTGAACCATGAGACTCAAGCGAGCACTGCGCAAAAACAATCTCAACAACCACATTTTCCGCCGCGCGTAAAGCGGGTTATTTTCCTCTGCATGGCTGGTGGGCCTTCGCATCTGGAGACATTCGATTACAAACCCGAACTCGAGCGACTCAGCGGTCAGCCGATGCCAGCTTCCATCACAGCCGGGCAGCCAATTGCCCAGTTACAAGGACAGGAACTGATCGCTCAAGGCCCGCTCACGAAGTTTCAGAAATATGGAGAAGGTGGCCTCGAAGTCAGCGATTATCTCCCCTGGCATGCGAAAATGGCCGATGATATTTGCGTCCTCAAATCGATGCACACCGAACAGATCAATCACGATCCCGCTCACACTTTCATGAACACAGGCACGGTCATTTCGGGTCGACCTTCAATGGGATCCTGGATCACCTATGGCCTCGGCTCCGAAACTCAGGAGTTACCGGGCTTTGTTGTGATGTCGAGTGTCGGCGGGCGAAATCCTCA
>TARA_R100000789_G_scaffold81517_1_pt1 | contig 27931 bp, 23 predicted proteins | sample TARA_R100000789 | Tara Oceans TARA_R100000789 (sample SAMEA2623403) | marine metagenome | biome: marine biome (ENVO:00000447); feature: mesopelagic zone (ENVO:00000213); material: "saline water (ENVO:00002010), including plankton (ENVO:xxxxxxxx)" | depth 450 m
CTTTCAACAAGGATTGATTTAACATACAAGACACAGAGGACACGGAGAGTCGTCTATTTGCAGTGTCTGATATCTGCTCGATTGATTTATAAAACCAATCAAAACCAGTTCATCAATCTATTAATCATCAATCATTTACGAATGCCGATTTATTGCAGTTCCTTGGGATTGCATGCTATTTTTTTCTCGTTGGGGAGCGGTTTTCTTTCCTTCTCCTTGGGGAGAAGGTGGCCAAAGGCCGGATGAGGGGATCCCTTCGACAATCTCATTTCAATCAACATCGATTTCCCCTCACCCTAACCCTCTCCCAGAGGGAGAGGGGACAAATTCTGTCTCTGTGGTTTTAAAAAAATCAAAACTCATCGACTGTCTCGCCTCCACTTTTCGTCATCAAAGCCCGCAGCACATTGGGTTCAATATCCTCACTGAGAAACCGCACCATTCCATCAACAAACGCAACGTTCGCACCTCCTTCGTGATCGCTCGAAATGCCTACTCCACCGCTATTTATTCGCTTGGATATCGCATTAAAGTCCAGATCGCGCGGTTCCATCCAGTGAATGTCGGAGTTAAGCAGTTCTCCAAACATGAGCGTGTTACTGGTTCCATCGCTTATGTCATGAAATTTTGTTGGATGGCCATCTGAAAATATGGTTTCATCGCCGATGATCCCCACGTAATCGGTCTCGGTTCGTGGATGGTCTCCAGTACGGAGGGGATTCTCTGGACAGAGAAAAAGAGTTAACTGAATGGAATTCATTGAAGCATTCGATGGCCCATTCCATTCTTCACTAAAATTGTAACGATCAAAAAGTTGACTCTCTTCCACGTAAGGCAGCAGAGCAATTCGCCAGCTGTAAGGAGGAAGTTCGTTCCCGAAGTCTCCTTTTGGCGATGGGAACATTTTGTGGTCGTCATAATAAAAGTGCATTGCCAATCCAAGCTGCTTCAAATTATTTTTGCAGATAGATCTTCGAGCAACATGTCTTGGAGTATAAACAGCCGGAATTGATACATGGATGCATAATCCTATCATTAGCAGCAATAGGAAGATCGGTAAAATAAAACCGAATCCTGTGACCCGTTTATTCCCAACATACATGATTTGCCTCCTGCACTGAAATGAAATATGAATATTCATTCAGCATACAGGCAGATTTTCAATCCCACGAGCTAATTCTGCTGGAAATCAGGCATAAGTCGAAGTCGATTTCAGCTGCGAAAATACTCTGGAAAATCGTGCTTTGAAATGTCTCTCAGCGTAGCGATCTCCTCATGGTTCTGGATAAGATTCCCAGCATGGAATCACCGCTCCTGCGAATGCGGTTCACGACACTTTCTTAAGAACTGCGAGCGTAACAATGACGAACGAATTTCCAGATGATGCCGACGGCGAAGCACTCCGCGAACTGGTCGATGCAGGGCATAATCTCTCGGAGCCGATGGAAGTCGATTTTCAGGTCGCTGCTGCCGATGAAGAATCCGCCACAAAAATAGCCGAGGCTGCCAGTAAACTTGGATATCGGACTGCCATCTACTTCGACGATGAAGAAGATTTCGATGAAGGGGATGACCTCTGGACGACCGAATGCACCAAAGAAATGCTGGTCACGCACGAGGATCTTTTAAAGGCTCAAACCGAACTCGATGAACTTGCCAAACCACTTGGGGGATACATCGATGGCTGGGGCACATTCGGCAATGCCGAAATCCTGGATGAACTCGAAGAGGATGACCTCGATGATGAAGATTTTGAGGACGATGACCTGGAGGAAGATTCCGAAGAGGAATAAGTTGCTCCTTACCCTTCAGGACTCAATTGCATACAATATTCAATATTCAAAGGGGTGGCTGGGGTCGAAGCGCAGCGAAGCCCCCAGTGATTTCTTCATCCAGATTATGATTCAATAGTAAAACTGTTTTCCCGATGCCGTTGAAGTCTCAAATTTCCCCGTTGAAACCGAAACGCCTGCCTCAGAGATTGATGCAGATGCGTCCGAAACGCTATTGCATGAAGGATCCCGCGGCTGCGATCACCGATGAAATCATTCGAAGGGAAATCATTCCCGGCAGCCGGGTGATTGACCTTGGTTGTGGAGATGGTCGCCTTCTACAATTGCTGCGTGATGAAATGAACTGCGTTGTGCAGGGCGTTGAACTGGATGAAGAAGGTTTTCTGGAATCGATGCGTCGCGAAATCCCCGTTATCAAGGGCGACCTGGATGAAGGACTGCAATATCTGCCCGACAACAGTTTCGACTTTGCCGTACTGAGCCAAACCTTGCAACAGTTGAGATATCCGGTGGAACTGCTCGAACAGATTCTGCGGGTTGCCAATCGCGTGCTTGTTGTGGTGCCGAACTTTGCCTACTGGAAAATCCGACTGCAGGTACTGATGTTCGGTCGAGCCCCGGTGACTGAAGAACTCCCCTACGAGTGGCATAACACGCCTAACCTGCATTTGATGTCGATGCAGGATTTCCGTGAACTGGAAAAAGAGCGGGAATTCCGGATTGTGAAGGAACTGCCGATTATCGGGGAAAAGAGTGTTCCACATGCAATGTGGGCGAATGTGCGGGCAAGAACGGTTTTATACATCCTCGAAAAGAAGGATTCTCAAAAATCGTCTTCTTAGTCGTTTGAAGCTCGTTACAATGAAATCACAGTGTTCTACATCAAACGAGTATCAGAAAACCGGGTCGATTGCTGCTCATGCATCCGGCCTTGAGGGGATGGCGTGAATAGTATTCTTTCCGCAATCGCGGAGCTTTCAACCTGGGTAATCAGCGTCGCAGCCTGTTTTCATCTGGCCGTGTTTGCTGTGCTCGTGCTGTGGTCGCGACGGGATATGAAAATTCTCACGGGCACCCTGCAGGATTACACGCGCGATTTACGGCAGCGAAGCGTTCTCGATCCAACCGCTCATCTGACCGAACAGATGGACGCCTTCATTGCCGATATCGAAGATGTCGTGAACGATCCCAGCAGAAAGCAGGAACAGCAGTTACTGCGGAATCGAATGAATCTGCTCGATGAAAAACGCCGTTATTTGCATGCGCTCAAATTTGAAACGATCGCCAATACGGCGCGGACGATGATTGAAGCGTATCCTCTGGCTGGTGTGCTGGGGACCATTGTTTCGATTGGAGCCGCCTTGAATGCCCCCGGCAGTGCAGATACCGAAACCGTTTCATTAATCGTGGCCCGCTTCGGGGATGCAATCTGGTCAACATTCGCGGGGTTAACCGCTGCCCTTGTTTTATTGTTTGTGAACAGTTTGCTGGAGCCCGCATTTCAACGGCTCAGTGAAACACGCAGTCATATACGTACAATGATTTCCACCATTAAAAGTCGACTGGGAGAAACCCCAGCGAATGAATAGATCTGTAGGTCAGGCTGTGCCTGACAGGAATAACAAGCGACGTCCAATTTCGTCAGGCACAGCCTGACCTACTGTTGAGAAGCAATGCCTGAAACATTCAACACTCAACCTTGAACCTTCAACCAGCACCGCCCTATGAAATCCATTAAACGCCTATCACTGCAGTTGACTCCTCTGCTGGATCTGTTGCTGATTGTGATTTTCGCTCAGTATCTGGAAATGGAACAGACGACCCAGGCGGTGACAGAAAAGCGGACGGATGATTTGGCGGTGCTGGAATATCGGCTCGATGAAGCTGAGCAAAATCTGATGTTCTCCAAAGAAGTGCTTGCAGAATCGCAGCGACTCCGGTTTCAGGCAGAGGAAGAATTGAAAGCGGCTCAACAGATGAGAGCGGAAGATCAGCTCAAGGCGGCAGCCGATCAGGATGAGATGTCAGGACGGCTTAAAGATGTGAGTGACCAGCGCGATAAAATTCTCACTGCGCTTAAAACCGCCTATCAGAATTCTTCGCAGGAAATCTCGAAAATTATCGAGGCTCTTTCCAAAGGGGGAACAACACCTCAGCCAATTGCTCCGGAAAAAGTCGAAGAGCTCGCTAAGGATGTCGAGCAGTCTCAGCCACGCGATCTGGCGACTTTTCTGCTGGCCTATGAAGAAATCCGCAAGCGGTGTGATATCTGGGAGATTCATATCAATTCTCAGGAAGTGATTGATGTCCACATCGGCGAAAAGACGTTTTCGATTCGAGCGGTTTCGGAAGATGATTTTCAGCAGAAGCTGTTCAACCTGTATAAATCGTTGCCGCAGACGAAAGGATTAGTCATCATACTGGTCAGCTATGGAGAAGTTCGGGCAGCGATGCGTCAGCAGGTGCTCTCCTCACTTCCGGCAGTAACCGATCGGATGCGATCCGATGCGGATGGACGGACCCGGTTTGAATATGCCGTCGTTGGCTATTTGCCGGAAATTGATTCCAAGACCGCTGAGTAATTCATACAGATAAGGATAGAGTCCGATGGGAATAACAAGTCGAAAAATCGTAGTGGCCGGGGCGACAATCGCGACTGTCAGCCTGGCATTGCTGTTTAGTCAACTCGGCATTCCCTTCGGTTTGGGAACCGGAACAGGTGATGGCAATAGTGAATCGTCTCAAAACGATTCCTCAGATTTGGAAAACACTCACGCGGTCGCTCCTTCTCCCACTGCACCGATGTTTCCCGATAATAAAGTGGTTGTTAAACCCGAGAAGCCAGATACCTCAGAAATGATTTCCGTGGTCGTCGTCGGCACAGGGTATCGCTGGGCGACGAATGAGCAGGCTCCAAAGTCAGTTGAGGAAATTTCGCTTGACCAGATTGTCGAGAAAGCCAAAGCTGCCAAAGGGAACGCTCAGGGTGTTCGGGCACGTATCTTTCATGCAGGCTCTGCGTTGCCTTCTGCGGAAAATCAGTTGATGGACGCTCTCAGGCAAGCCGGGCTGAGTGAAGAGTCGATTCTGTTTGACCAGCGAATTGTTGATCTCGATTCGTGAGCAGTCAGCCACATGTTGTAATTATTGGTGGCGGACTTGCGGGACTGGCCGCAGCCGTCGCATTGGCGAAACAGAACGTTCGCATCACGCTACTCGAATCACGACCAAGGCTTGGCGGGCGTGCAACTTCGATCGTCGATCAGACAACAGGCGAACTGATCGACAACTGCCAGCACGTCAATATGGGGTGCTGCGTAAACTTCCAGCAACTCTGCGAATGGACAGCCTCCCGCCAGCATCTCGTCACAGAAGAACAACTTCAGTTCATCGGACGCGATGGCGTCGTCAATCGCCTGCAAAACGGCTGGCTTCCCGCCCCTGTTCATCTCTCATCTGCCTTTACCCGTTTCAGTTATTTGAACTGGAGTGACAAATTGTGCCTGGCCAGAGGGATGTGGTCCTTGATGCGAAATCCATCCTGGCCGAATGACTCCCTGGTCGATTTTCTCTCACATACACGACAAACGACTCCGTCCATCGACCGTTTCTGGATTCCGGTCCTCGTCAGTGCCTTAAGCGAAGATCTCGCTCGGATTTCCTATCGATACGCCCGGCAGGTGTTTGTCGAGGGTTTTTTAAGTCATCAAGAAGGCTGGAAAGTACAATTGCTCAACATTCCGCTGGGACAGTTTTATGACGGAATCATAAAAGCCTGGCTGCAGTCACACGAAGTCGATGTTCGCATCAAATCGCATATAAAGCAGATCAATTTGAAGCCCGACGACAAGCCCCAAGTTACTGGAGTGACTTTAGCCAATGGTGAAGTATTGCCTGCAGATCATCTGATCCTCGCGGTCTCCTTTGATCGGGTGATGTCTCTTTTGCCGGAACATCTGGCCGGAAAGTTTCCATATAATGGAATCTCTCAAATCGAATCCGCTCCGATCACCAGCCTGCACTTCTGGTTCGATCGCCCCATCACTGCACTACGCCATGCGGTTTTAATCGATCGAAAAAGTCAGTGGATGTTCAATCGAACGGCCATCCTGGATTCTCATAACAGTCAAAAGCCAGAGAGATACGCCTATCAAATCGTGATCAGCAATTCAGGATCTGTACGCCAGAGATCTTCGGAATCGTATTTGTCTCAACAGGAGTTGATTGAGCAGATTCATCAGGAACTCAAAGAGATCTGGCCGGAAACGCGAACGGCTCAATTATTACATGCCCGAGCCATCACCGAGCATCGAGCGGTTTTTTCGGTTGAGCCAGGGATTGATGATTTGCGGCCTCCTCAGCAGACGGAAATATCGAATCTGCAAATCGCAGGTGATTGGACAGACACCGGCTGGCCTGCGACGATGGAAGGAGCCGTCCGCAGCGGCTTTCTAGCCGCTGAAAATGTTCTGCATCGAACTGGAGGCACCAGCACAACTGCTGGTTTTCTCGCGACGGAATTAGAATCCTCAGCTTTATCCAGCCTGCTCATTAAAAACGCTTAAGAATTGAAAATAATATTTTCCAATTGCCCTGCTCCTGACTCCAATCCTCCCTGCGATCAATTATAGCGATTATTCCGATTCACTCCCTTGAATCGCCTTCACCGACATCAGCGTCCCAATTCACACAGTCACGAAAGTGAATTCTGACCTATTGTTGCATAATTCCCTCATTCGGTTTGTATCAGGCGACATCGGCGATGACCAAATTAACTCCTCGCGAACTTCTTGAAGAGTTGAAAGCTCAACGAACGGCTACAGCTGATGAAACAATCTCTCATGTCAAACCGTCTTACGATGATGACGCTTCGAAGATTCAGGAAACCGATGAGACTGAAGTCTCATTGTTTGACTCCGTCTTCAAATCTTCGAGTTCCGGGAAATCTGGCAAGCCAACAGTTTGCCCCCCCGGCGGACAGGCGAATGAGCGGATTTCCAGTTTATTCAATCGTGTGAATTCGCTGCTGAGTGAAACAAGCTCCGCTTCCGAGAAATTTATCCCCCATGCTCCAACCAGTCTGGCAAAAGCCGGTTTGAATGAAGATGAAGTCGAACGGCTGATCTTTCGATTTCTCCTTGCCAAAGGTGTCGCGTCGGGGCGTCAAATCGCCGGTCAGCACAAGTTGCCTTTTGCGTTAATCGATCCTCTACTGAAAAAATGGAAGCACGAACAGCTTGTCGATTTACGAAACTCCGCCGAAATGGGCGATTACTATTATGCAATCACCTCACAGGGCCGCGAGCGTGCGCAAGGGTATTCGGAGTCCTGCAGCTACCACGGAGCGGCTCCCGTTAAATTGCACGACTACCTCAAAGCGATGGAGCGCCAGAGCATTGCCAAGCAGACTGTGTGCGAAGAAGATTTACGTCGTGCGTTTTCCGATCTGCTGATTGCCCCAAGCATGCTCGATAAACTCGGGCCCGCCATCAATTCCGGACGCGGCATGTTCTTGTTTGGTGAGCCGGGGAACGGAAAAACCAGTATCGCAGAGCGGGTCACCTCCTGTTTCGGATCCACCATCTGGATTCCTCGAGCTCTGGGAATCGATGGAGACATCATCCGCTTGTTCGATCCTGGCGTACATGAAGAAGTCGAGATGGATGAGAACGATAGTCTCCTCAGTTCAAACGGCATCGATCAGCGATGGGTGCAAATTGTCCGTCCAACTGTGATTGCCGGTGGCGAATTGACAATGAATGAACTCGAAGTTGTTCAGCACGCAAAAACAGGTATTTGCGAATCTCCACTCCAACTCAAAAGTAACTGCGGCACACTCGTCATTGACGACTTCGGACGTCAACGAATGCCGGTCGATGAACTGCTCAACCGCTGGATTGTCCCCCTGGAAAAACGATACGACTTTTTGAATCTGCCGAGCGGAAAAAAAATTCAGGTCCCTTTCGATCAGCTGATCATCTTCTCGACCAATCTTGAACCAAAAGATCTGGTCGATGGAGCCTTCCTGAGACGTATTCCCTACAAAATTGAAGTCGATGATCCTTCAAGAGCCGACTTCATCAAGCTCTTCGAAATCATGGCTCCTAAATTCGGCATGACAGTCGATCGCAGTGCCATCGAATATCTGATTGAAACTCATTACGAAAAAGTAAACCGGCCATTCCGCGCCTGCCAGCCGCGTGATTTGTTGCTGCAGGTCAGAAATTTCTGCGTATACAAAAACCGCGAGAAGAAAATGACCCCGCAATCTTTCGATTTTGCAGTCGAGAATTACTTCTCTGTGATGTAGACATTTTTTCACAATGATTACAAGCACGACTGCTCTTAAAGTTGGGGTGTATCAAGTTCAAGCTGGGCAAAGTGTATTGAGTTTTCCACCATTAACGATTCTATCGATTACAACGACTATTCCGGTTGTACGGCGGTTTTATCTCTCTAAATAGTCAGTAGTTACGCAAAATTGATGAATTCGTTCCGGATCGAAAAGAATGCCTCATCGAACGATTCGTTAGAAGCCGAACCTGAAAGTGAATCTTTGTGTTGATTGTCCTTTGAGAGGTCGTCATCACACTCCTGACCAGAGTCGCGTGAAGACCCCGGCAGGATGTTCAAACTCAATTGATATCACAGCCATCTCATCCGGGATATGGACGATGGCGGTGTGAATCACTGAACACTCAGTAAATAATTCGGCAGTATTCCGGCAGGGAGGTGGATTATGTCGCGACACTTACGTCTTGCGACCGTAGTAGGAACGATCGCCGTTGTGTTTTCGGCACAACATTCAGTGTGGGCACAATCTGAACAGAGCACCGCTGGCGTGGTGCGAATCGTCAGTCATGAGCAACCTTCACAAACTGCTCCAGGACTGATTCGAAATGCGACCAGTGCTAAACCAATCCATTCAGCGAATGTGATTCAAGCGACTCCGGTCTCAAAGCATCGCAACAATCATCCTTCGCAACTGGGACCAGTGGCTCAGGCTTACCAGCCTGGTTATCCCCAGTTGAATGCCCCGCTGTATCCTTCGCCACAGCCGTATACTCCGGTTTATTCGGGCGGAACGATGATTACCAATCAGGCATTTTCTCCACACGAAATGCTGTACCCACACCAGTACAAATCACTTTACGGCCCTTACTATTACAAAGTGAAGGGATCGTGGTACCTGACTCCTCTCGGCGTTCGTTCACACGACCGCTGGGAACTTCAGGGAACAGAGGTTTCTGTGAAGTACCGATCGCATTACAAGCCGTTCTCGTTCTTCATTCCCCCTTCAACACGTTAGTTGATACCGGGTGTTCAGAAATTTTCTTCATTCCACATTCAGTATGATCCCGCTCATTCAGGACGAACTCATGATCTCCAAATTCAAAAGACTAACTTTGGTCATTGCGATGATCGCGATGTCCTGCGGTGTCGCTCTCGCCGACGCTCCCGAAAATGTTAAACAGTCGGACTACAAAGCCGGTGCTAATGACTCCACCAGCGTGGAACAGGTCAAGCACGAATGTGCAACCGGAGACTGCACTCCCAACGGTTGTGCATACGGCACTTACAAAAACGACTGCAATTGTGAATATTGTCGAGTCGGTCGGGCTCATAAGGTTCGCTACGGTCACTCCGATGGTATCAGCCTGCGTGGCAGTGGCGGACATATCCATGGTGGCCGCGGAGATAATTGTAGAAAATCAATCTTCGGTCGTCTTTGTGGGATCCTCGATTACGGCATGGGCTTGAATCGTGAGCCGGGTGCCAGTGGCTGGGGGCCAAACGGATGTGGCGGCAAAGGTTGTCCTCCGATTGGCGTCTATCAAATGACTTACCCGGTCAATCCCGACTACTTCGATGGCCGCGATGGCAACGTGCATGCCGCTCAAGGTTACGGCGTTCCTGTCGCAGTCCCTTTGGCTCCTGTTGTGCGACATCAGTACAACTACAGCTGGGGTGTCCCTGCCAGCCGAATTACTCACATCTCTAACCACGCACCACAACAGATGCAGGGACCTAATGCCCTCTACGGCTATCATGGTTCCCAGTATGTTGGACCGGGGTCTTACTCTGGTCAGGGTGGATATGGTTATGGACATGGAACGGGTGGCTACTGCCCACAATGTCAACAACAGGCTACTGGTCAATAATATGAATGGGTTGAGCATATTCAGCCCGCAATCTTCAACGACAGTGTGGTAGAAAGATTTTCCCACACTGCTGTTTTTAACTCTCAATCTATGACAGATGGTATCCAGACAGGAAAGTCCTATGCGTTTTATAGCTTCAAAAGCAATTCAACTATCTCTGGCATGTGCCTGGGGCCTGGGATTGGCTGCCTGCCTGAGTCATGCCGCTGATAAACCAACAAAATCGATCAAACCAATTCCAGAAACCTCCGCCATTCCAGAAGACTCTGGTCATTCGCATGATGGCCAGATCAGCGAACACTGCCCGTACTGCGAACAGGGTGCGATGGGTGTCGATGGTCATTGCCCTCACTGCCGTGGAGGACGGGGAGTTCGTGGTGGTCACACTGGTGTTTATGGTGGACGCAACAGCTATGGTGCTAATCGTCAATATCCCGGAGCCAACTGGTGTGCCCCCAGCAAAGTGACTCTGCAGCGGGAACGAATTCAATATGAGAAATGGTACCCGAACTACTGGTCAGGCTACGGACCAGGACCTGCTCCTGCACCACCTTACTACCCAATGGTATACACCCCCACCGACACCGCTCAGATGGGCTTCTACTATCAGCACGCGCCAAGCTGGACTGCTCAACCCTGGAGAACACCAGGACCAGCTCATCCAGGTGTCTGGCACAACCGTTACTGCGGCCGTTGTCAGGGATATGCTGGAGCTGCTTATCCAACCGGATACGTCAACGGAGCTTATGGCTACGGACAGGATCAGATTATCGAAGTCACACCTGCTGATCCCAATGGCGAGCAGGAAGAGGAAATGGAAGCTCCTGTGATCGAAAAGGTTCCTAACGCCATGAATTTCCCAGGACCAAGTTTCACACCACGAACACCAACAATTTCCGTCCTGCCAGATGCACCACCAGAAGTGTAACGGCAGTTCACTCAATGATATAAAAAATGGACTTCGCATTGAATTGCGAAGTCCATTTTTTGTTGGCCGGATTACATTTCTATTCACCGCGTAATGTCGAAAGAATCGGCGTACGAATCGCTTCCACAATCGCAAAGATGGCCGAGACAATTCCTGTCACCAGCACCGCGGTAAGCAATCCCAGTCCGCTTATCCACGGAACATCTGCACTGCGTGCCAGAATATTCGGCAGCATCGCCCACAAAGCGGTGATCGTCCCGATCAGTAACCCTGTAATCAGCAGCACGGTATTTTCGGCCAGCACCATTGTTCCCACCATCGCTTTGGAAAAGCCGACAGCTCGCATCAAAGCCAGTTCAGAACGTCGCTCCAGCACATTTCGCAGCATCACGGTGCCAAGGCCAATTGTTCCCAAAAGTAAACCGAGTCCTCCAAGTGCCTGAAATGTTGACAGGTAGGTATTCTGCACGGCCAGGAAATTTTCCAGTCGACGTCCGACCGGTTCGGCATCAAATCCTAAGGAGACCAGCCGCGTTTCCAGAGTTTGCGTTAATTCGTCCACTTGATCCAAAGGAGCTTCCATCAGAAAATAATTGTAGCCTTCAATGTTCGGGAACAGCTTCAGGAAGTTTTCTTCAGACATCAGCAGCACTCCCTGAAACACACTTCCACCCAGCGAGCCCACCACTTCCAGTGGCTGCTCGGCTTCCAGTTCTGGGGGAAGTTCAATCGTACTTCCTATCGCTTTGTGCAAGCTGTATTGCAGGGTGTTCATATCTCCCAGCACAGGAATGTTGCCCTCTTTGGTTGAGCCTCTCAATAATTCCCAGGGATTATCCCCCGGCGTATCCGCAAACAGAAACCCTCCCCGTTCAATCATTTCATCGGTCACTCCCAGAATCTTGGGAAGCCGCGTCTGATACAGATTCAGACAACTGGCATCCTCACCCGGTCGAACCCGAAACGGCATGATCTTCGACTGATTGAGCAACTCGCGAAGTTCAGAATCGTCAGATTGAATCAAGCCAAGTTTCGTCTGCCCTTCCTCAGTCGATAAATCGTAAAGCACAGGTCGAGCGGATTCTGCAACGATTGAAAAGCCGCCGTTGCCGGAGTTGAAGTCCGGCTCCATCTGCGAAGGCTTCTGACGACCAGCCGCCACCGCCACCACGACAAATGTCGCAAACGCCACCAGAACAACAGTGATGCTGGATCGCTGTCGCTGACGAGCAGGGTTTCTCATCCCGAGCAGAATCGCCGAAGAAACTCCCCTGCCACGTAACGAGCGTTGTCTGCTGTTACGCAGCAATACCACATACAGCAGCAGACTCCCTATCAGAGAGAGAAACCCTCCTGCAAAAAAGCTGACGATGTGCCAGTTAAAACCGCCAAACGCTTCTGTCTTCGGCGTCACCCCCAACAATATTCCCAGCACAAGACCGATCGCAATCACCAGACAGACTAATCCAGTCCAGAGTTTATAGCCTCCGGAAGACTGGTGGACTGCAGCCGAAGCTTCGCTGGAAAGCACTCCATGCAATCGATCTTTAGCCGAGAGCTTCAGCAATTGCCGCAACCCTAGCCACATCCCGGGTATCGCAACCACGAATGCAATAACTCCTCCAGTCATCAGACTTGAGGTTTGCACGTAGACCTGCAGAAAACTGGTCCCGATCGCACCCCGCCACCAGGTTGTCAAACCATAAATCATCAACTCGGCATAAAAGACACCAAGCAGCATCCCGAGAACAATGCCGATAATGGCAACAGCCACACCTTCTGAAAGTAGCAGTCTCTGCACGGCTCCTTTGGACATCCCCACTGCGGAATACAACCCCGTTTGCTGAACCCGGGTTTCAATCCCGAGACGGAACAATAACGAAATCAGAACCGCTGCGGCTGCGATCACAAAGAAACTGAAGCCGATGAATAATCCTGTAAAATCTTGTGTCCCCTGAGCTGCTTCCAACCCCTGCTGCTTGACAGGCAAGATCACCATTCCCAATTGCTGGGGTACTAATGTTTGCACAAACCGCTGTCGAAACTGTGAGACTGTTTCTTCAAGGCCAACTTCCGGCTTGCTCGCAATACGGACCGAAGTCGTGTCTCCATAACGACTTTGCCACAAATTACGAGCGGTTTCCAAAGGAAGAAAAACCTTCGGAGTCGATTTATAACCGCCCGGCTTCTCCTCACTCCCTTCCCAGTATTCATCATCCCGATCCGTGATACGGTCCGTATTCATGGGGAAGGGCTGTTCCCAGTCTGCAAAAGATTTTGCATCCGTAATGCCCGGCACAAATGGAGTAAACCCGGGATCATCGGCGAGCGTTCCAGGAATTGGCAAAATCGCGGCAACTCTAAAACGTTCTTCCAACTCCGGCAACTTGCCCCGCGAACCGACCACATGATATTTCAGCAGGATCTCATCACCCGGCTGAACCTGAAGGTCTTCAGCCAACCAGCTATTGATGGCCACTTCATTATCTGCGAGCGACGTCACCGGTTCTTGATCCGTATTGAGCAATGGCCCAAATGGAACAGCGTTATCAAAAGAGATCCCCGCTGCAATCGAATACATGGAAAATAACTCGGGATTTGCAGCACTCGAAATCTCATTAGCCAGATAGACCAGCACTGGAGAAGAGGCAACATTCAGCTCCTGAGCCGTTTTGATCGCCTGATTCGACAACGCCTGCTCCAGAATCATCCGTTCCGATTCCAGTGCAAAGTATCCCTGCTCTGGCAGTGTCCGAATCCGGGCATGAAAATCTTCCAGTTTTAGAGACTGTTTCAAAGCCCGATTGGCAAGGGCATCCCAGTTGACCGGTTTCTGTGTAGTCTCCGATTGCTTTCCCCCACTGATCAGCAACGCATTCACACGAGCCGGCTTCGCAATCGGATTACGGGGCGTAACGGGAGCCTCCATCAAATCGAGTTCCTGCTGGAGTCGACCAAGGTTGATGTATGCATTTAAAGGCAGCTGTTGATTCGGTTGCAGAGAAAAACGACCGAGCGTTGATGCGGGCTCGACAATTGTTGTCACTGTCATCGGAAAGCTGATCACAATCTCATCGACATCCCGTTCGCCCAGTAACGATTCCTGCGGAATTGTCTGAGGGACATCGACATACACAAAGAGTTCGTCGCCAGCTTCAATTTTCAATTGATCGGCCACCCGTCGATTCAAAACCAGACTGTTTTCATCAGGCAGTCTGGCGACATCTCCATGCAGCATCTTCCACAGGCGTTCATCCAGACCGACAAGATTCACCTGACCAGCCGTCAAGATGGCTGGGTCTTCAAAATCATTTTCTTGTGGAGCTTCTGCGGATTCTGAAGTCCGTTCAAATTGTAAGGAAGCCGAAAGCAAAATCGCAGGAGCAACTTTAACGGACCCTCCTCCCGGCTGCTTCGACAAATCTTCCGTAATATCGGCTGCAATCTCTTCCCGAAAAAACCGGGAACCTGAAAGGGCATAATCGACATTCCCGAGCCGATCGAGCGTCATCTGTTCGAGGCTGTAACGAACAGAATCCCCAACAATCAGTGCACCACAAATCACAGCAGCCCCAACTGCAACCCCCAGCAGAACTGCGAGATTAGTCCGCCAGTAGTACCGTAATGTTCTCAGGATCAGCTGGGTGCGATTCATGAAGATTAATAACCGTCGTTGAAACGAATGAAAATGAGTTATGAAGTGGCAACTTCAGCTGTCCGATCGACTTCCACCAGCCGACCTTCTTCCAGCTGATAGCAGTTCGGGAATCGATACGCCAACTCCAGGGAATGCGTCACGCACAGGAGCATCGCTCCCTGTTCGCGGCTGATCTCCAGCAGCAAGTCGCCAATAACAGTCGCCGTCTGGGGATCAAGATTTCCCGTCGGTTCATCAGCCAAAATCAACTCGGGTTGATTGATCAATGCCCGACAAACCGCCACCCGCTGTCGTTCTCCTCCCGAGAGCTGAGCAGGTCGATGCGTCACCCGATCTTTCAATCCAACACGTTTCAAAAGTTTTACCGCGAATTGCTCTTTCTCCGGTGTCACACCCTGTCCCGCCAGACAAGGCAGCAAGACATTCTCTAAAACGGTTAACTGCGGCAGAAGATTGTGATCCTGAAAGACAAATCCGATGTGCGCATTGCGAAACGAAGTCTGATCCTTCTCAGAGGAGGCAACCATATCGCGCCCCAGCAATTCAATCGAACCGGCATCGGGACGATCCAGCGCGCTTATCAAATAGAGCAGCGTACTTTTCCCGGAACCTGAGGGACCAATAATGCTCGCCGCCCCACCGGCCTCGAGCGTGAAATCCAGATCCCGCAAAATCGAAACCGCTCGACCAGCCGACTCGTAACTTTTAAACAGCTTCTGCACAACCAGGCTTGCGGTTGATTCTTTTTTCGAAGTCTCATCATTCATGGAATTTCATTCGTTAAAAGTAGGGCAGGCATCCCGCCTGTCTAAATTGATGTGACCTGTCCCATCAACGCTTCTATATTAACAAATTCACGAAAATAGACAGGCTGGAAGCCTGTCCTACCGAAGGGCATCGCGAAATATCACGTCTGCAAAAACGGCGATTCTTCCAGCTTCTCAACATAGGGAGAAGCAATCGGAATCGATTCGAGGGTATGATCGGCTCGACACAAACAGCAGGCCGTCTTCATTCGTCCCTGAGCCAGTTTGCGATCGCCGCAATAAATGCCCATCGACCACGAAACCGATTTTACGCCCAATCGCTCAATATCGACAGTAATCTGCAGAATATCTTCATAGCGAGCCGGGCCAAGATACTGGCAATGCGAACTGACCCGCGGCCAGCCAACAATGATGCCATCTTCACGCCGATGCATGATCTTCAAATCGAGCGAACGAAAATACGCATGCTCGGCTTCTTCCATATAACGATAGTAATTCGAAAAGTGCACGATCCCCGCCATATCCGTTTCAGAAAACGAAACACGACGCTCATGCACAAACTGCGATTGATGCTCGACCACGGAAACTCTCAGACATTCCAATTAATAAAACGGATGAATAATGTATTCATCAATTGTAGTCTGAACTCGGGTAGGTCAACAGGGAAGGAGCGTGAGAGAAGCAATGAATCCTCAGGGCAATTATTTCGATCCCACGAAAGCAGACTGAATAACGCCCCAGACAACTTCTGCCATCCGCTTTTGTCCCGTTTGAGAAAGATGAATACTGTCCAGCGTGGACTCTTCCGGAAGCAGGATCGAGAGGAATTTGCGTTTCGGAATCAACCGCACATGAAATTCATTGGCCAGTCTGCGTTGTATGGCTCCATAAGCATTACGAAACGGTGGCAAAGGCAACTCGAACATCACGATTTGTCGATCAGAATCACAGACCCGTTCCAATAGTTTTCTTAAGTCATTCTCAAACTTTTCTGCAGATGTCGAACCGAGTAAGTCATTTCCTCCAATTTCAATAATCAAAACAGGAGAATCAATTCTTTGGTCTTCTATTCTCTTGTCAGCAGAAGCAGCCGTTTCACCTACATGCGAATAATCTTCGATTTCCAGTTGATTCTCTTTAGACATCAAATTCGGCCAGGTGATGGTTCCATCATCCAACCCTGCAGTGACTGAGTCTCCAATGATCGCGATGGAGCGTTTGGAAACCGGTTGTAACTTCGGCGAAAACTGATAGCCCAATTCATAGATCGCCATCCCAACTAATAGAGAGATCAATCCAATTGCAAAATATCGATTCCATTTTTTTGAACGCATTCCTCCCAACCAGGCAGTAATCGCAATTACTGCAATCAGATACATTGGGAGAGAGAAGGGCGTTCCGGATATTGCAATCAGGATAATGCCGATCAGACAGAAGGTGATCGCCAGACTTTTTCGTTTAGGAAACAGAGAGATCCCCGCTGCGATCACGATCAACATGGCACCAGAAAAGAAGGCGTGACCGCTGAGCAGATGGTAGAGAATCAGAGAATTCACTGAGCACTGGTCATATCAGGCCGCAAACGAGCCGCTTCGCCCAGATAGATGTGGCGGATCTCTTTCTGCGACTTCGTCGTGTTCACGTGAAACAGTACACGAATGCAACTCGGCAGCGAATTCGGCACCGCGATTTCCGAAGCACACAACAGCGGAACTTCGTTCATACCCAGACCCCGTGCAGCTTCTGCCGGGAAGCAGGCCGTTAAATCCGGAGAGGTGGTGAACACCGCGGAAACGATATCATCGAATTCGGTAATCTGATTCGCGTCCAGAATCGCCTGCAGCAACTCACGCGTCGCTTCCAGAATCGATTCTCGTGTATTTTCAGCCGCAGAAATCGCTCCGCGAATCCCTCTCACCCGCATATCAACCTCGATCAGAGATGCCCCAGGACGTATCTTGTACAATGCTTACAGCATAATGATCCGACCTGCGATCATAAAGCAGAGAAACCCTTTTTTCTCAAAAGCAACACGGCACGGACATTTCTGACGAATGAAAACATCGTTGTGTGCCACTGGCTTTCAACTTGTTCCCAAGGTCCTCCTTGGGAACACCCGGGCTTGAAGCTCCGCTTCAAGTGATTGTGATATCGAAAGTCCGGGAGAACGAAGCAGAGCTTCAGGGGCTTGCGTTACCAGGGAGGACCAAGGAAACGAGGAAGATTTTATAGAGTGCCACTCGCTTTGCCAGTGCCTGTCAGGACTCACCATTTAGAAGCAATTCACTGGCAGAGCCAGTGGCACCCCGAATACACACATTCGTTAAAACTCAATCACGAGTTTCTGCTCTTCTTTCAGCGTGGTCGAGCGAATTTCGATGGTGTCCTGCACACGGGGGCCTCCTCCGGGAACTTCAATGATTAACTGTGCGTGACGATCAACAACCGGCAGATAGACAGAGCCGCGACGATACTCGGGACCAGGAATATTCTGCTTATAGCCATCGGTTCCAACGACCTGCCCGGAAAGATCAGTCGCCCGATAGCGTTTCACCCGGTCTGGCAGTCGAACCGTGATTACGATCGAATAATCTTCGTTAGGTCCTGGATCATTCGGCTCCGTCCAGGCAGTGAAACTTCCCTTGGTGAAAATCTTCGCATTCTTCGGCACTAGAAAACTGGCTCCACCGTTTCCGCTGTCTCCCCCCTCATTGAACAGAGAGTCGACCGAATCCTCAACACCCGTCACCACCTGATTCGCGGCATTGGGAGACAGTTCCATGTTCATCGCGGTTTCGAGAGATTCGGAAGTCGCGAGATCACCCGCCGGCATATCGATGCGAACATCCATCACATCATCGAATACCATCGATTCCTCATCACTGGCAATCGAGGATTCGATATAATTTTCCTGCACGTAATCAGAAAAATAATACAACGACATCGCAATTAGCAGGGCACAGTGAAACAGCAGGGAAATCCCATAACCAGCAGCAACAGCCGAGAGAAACCAGCGTTTGGCCGCTTTGGAAATCCCTTTCAGGGAAAATTCGAAAGGTTCAGCGGGCTGAGGCGGTGGCTCGTGAGCGATGATCACCTGCACAGGAGCATTCGGCTGCATTTTCTGCCGACGCTGCCGACGGATTTTCTGCGAAGCGACGTCGGGCGTCTGCAGATTCGGCAAGGTTGTCGAATCAGAATTCGACATGAATGCTCCGAAGCAGTGAAATAAAGAAAAGAATCGTCGAACTCTGTAACGCGGAATCAGCCAAAGTTCTACGGGCCTCCTCTGTATGATCGACCGATTGGCCCGAGAAGTCAAATCCCAGAGATCTCAAATCCATGCCCGCTGATTGATTATATCACTCTATCAGGTTCCGGTAAGGAGAAAAACCAGATTGGCGTAAAATCATGGTTAGCCCCGAAAGATTCTTTCGGGGCGGCGCAGCCGTAAGCAGCCTGCTAAAAAACCGACTCTCAAACTCATGCCTGCAATAGGCTTCGTCCACACAGATCCACGGTGTGACCCGACCTAGAAAGACTAAATGAAAACGGATACCACACATGCTGCTAATACCGGTAAACAAATGGTAAGAGCATAGATGAGTAATTCGTAAGGGTTTGGAATCCAGCTATCGTAAAAACCACTACCGACATGTTCGAGTGATTCACCGCATTTTGGACATCGCTTTGCTCGAACTGCTCTATTTGTTGTTCGTTCAATCAGCTCGTACATTAACCACAAAGTCAGAAATGCGAGGGCGAATGAAAGGATGTGTAAGAACCAATGATGGCCAAAAAGCTGAGTAAAGAAATTTGACCAACATTGGCCAGCTAACCCACAGGTTAAAAATATTGGTGCAATCGAAGTTGGCAATGTGTTTTGTACTTCGGCTTTACATCCGTTGCAGCGGTAACTTTCAATTCCACCACTAAAGATCATGTTTTTTCAGTTTCTTAGTGTTCAGTAGAAATTTGAATTGATGTTTCGCTGACATTTTGACTGTTACCGGATTTGAAACTTTCACGACATTTTGCGATATATCAGACCTGAGGTATGTGCCAGACGCAGGTGGCCCCGAAAGAATCTTTCGGGGCGGCGCAGCCGTAAGCAGCCTGCTGCATAACCCATCTTCAAACGGAAATCTTCGGATGACATCATCCACCCTGTGAGTATTCTGGGGGCTTCGCTGCGCTTCGACCCCAGCCACCCGACGGAAAAACATTCAATCAATTCCGCCTTCCGCCCTCAACCTTCCACCTTCTACTGAATCACCTCCAACCCGCCCACCGCTTCCTCCTGATCCTGAATATACTCCCGATACTGCCGGTCCAGCGTCGGAAACGGAACGCCGGTCAGTTCGTCGAGGCCCTGAACGTTGCCTTGGATGGTGGGGTTCGAGTGATAGATTTGGGCGAGGTAGTGCATCAGTGGGATGCGGTATTTCCCTTTTTGGTAGTGCATGAAGAAATGGGCGAGGCCGGAGGCCTGGCTGTAGCGTTTTTGGAGTTCTGGGGTCGAGCCGGTTTGATAGGGGATCATGCCGAGCCTGGAGAAGATTTGCAGCGGGACGTAATACTCTTCCTGCAAAACTCGATGCCGGGCCCAGTAAAAGCGGATAAAACAGGGGTCGCCGACAGAGTATTCGAAACCGTCGGGCGTTTCGGTGACGGTGAACGATTCCATATAACAGGCAATCCCCTCGACAATCCAAAAATTCGCATCTCTGCCGACATCCCGTTTCTGCAAATGGCTCTCGTACATCAACTGATGCGTCACTTCATGAAAGATGGTGGCATCGTTATTGGCTTCGGCATCGAAATAGAAGTACGAGGTGCGGTCTTCGAGTTGATAGAGGCCGTTCGTCATCGCGATTTGTGGAATTCGGCTGATGAGCCGTTCGACATATTCTTCCTTCTTACGGAAGTAATGCACTTCATACCGCTGACTGCGGGTTTTCGCGCGGCCGTTGGTGGAATCAAATAACTGTCGGATTTGAGCGGGGGAATTGTAGAAGGGGGCAAATGTGGAAATGAAATAATTGTAAAACGTCTCCAGTTTGCGACCCAGTTCCACCCCTTCTTCCAGACCGACGTTCGTTTTGATCTGAAAATGTTCGGTTTCGATATCCCAGCCTCGATTAAAATCCTGCCGCAATAACGCCTCTTTCTCAGCAGAAAGCCAGGCATTACCCAGATTTCGCTCGCCAGCTTCGTAGCGGGCGACATCATCCTGCTTAATCCAGCCGAAGCGGGGGTGATCGACTTCCTTATTACGCAGCTTATCCCGCTCGAAGGTCGTCATCCATTCTTCACCCTGTCGAACGTATCCCCGCATGAGCCGGGCGGAGGTATGGTCGGAATCGAACTGCAGCAGCAGATTAATCAGCTCGAAGGCAAATGTGGGCGAGGTCGTTTGTGTGCGTCGGGCCAGTAGATAGAGTTCCTGAGCATATTTTTCGCAATCCTGACGAAATTTGACATGCAGATCCCGCTCTTTTGGCGGGAGATCAAACCGAATTTCCGGCCTGATTTTCCGGGGCAGGGTATTGAGTTGTTCCTTCTCTCCGGAGAGCAGAGCCAGCTTGAGATCGATTTCCGTGACCAGTTCTCGATCTGTCAACTGAGCGGCCTGAACCCGAAGTTCGGTCAAATCGTCAATCAGCTGCCTGGTTTCTGCCTGATAATCCTCATAAGCTCGTTCCAGACGGCTATCCGCCTGGGCAGATGAAGAGGTCAGGATGAAAAAAAGAATCAGAAAACAGAATTTATGAAGGGAGGAGTGTCTATTCACAGGACTGCTCTTTATGGAGAATTTCATGAGATCGGACAGGAATTCCCGGAACGGAAATATCGTAAGGTGATACATAGCAAGGCTATACGCGATTGAATCGTTTTTCATTGCTGACGATTATTAAATTTGCACATTTTTAAACAGGTTCGTTAAAAACAAGAAATTACGTTGAAAATGGTGCCACGGCTCTGCGAGCCGTGCATTGTGTGATCTTATTTTCTTCCAACGCATCCCTGATGACCCAACACTGAAAAACACGGCTCACAGAGCCGTGGCACACAAGCGTGGTTCGAATTTTATCCTTCAATCAATACGTGCAATTTCAATGCTGACGCTTCAGGTTATGATTTCACTCTATTTTTATTAACTGTTGGGTGGCGGGGGCGCTCCGCGTTAGCGGTAGCCCCCGGAAATGTGAGTTCAGGGGCTTCTCTTCGAGAGCGCCCCGCCACCCACGTCAAATTTATATCAATCATGGATGATTGCAGGCTAATGTCTCCGCCTGCCAAAAGTCGCCGTGAATTCCGTGCAACCCGCCATTGACCCCATTTTACAATCGCAATAACATTTTACATTGTTATTACTTACGGCATCCGAACAGACAAACGGCAAATTCAGTGCCAGTCTGGCGCGACGTTTGCCAGATGGAATGTTATGATGCGGAGTGATCGTGAATGCTGTCATTATGGCAACTCGGACCCATTGTGCCTGAATTTGCCAAATGAGCCAAGGGCATTGTTCACTCAAAAAGAGCTCCATCAGTCCTGGGCGAATCTCGCTCAGGAGGGATCGATAAGAAGTCGACGCGCAAAGTGCGTACAGGAAAATCGTTTACTTATAGAACAGACAGACGAACTGGATTTGAGCGCTATCAATTGAATGTGACCGGTAAAATCACTGATTAACCCTCAACATTCAACCATCAACCCTCAACCCACTAAGTCAGGAACTTTGACGGCGGATCGTTGAATTCGTCATTTGCGAAGTGTCTGAGGATAGAAGAGTCATGGAATTTCTGGAAAAGCTTGGCGACTGGTTTACAGGCCTGACGTCATTAATCGATTCGTTTATCAAGCGATTTTTCGGCTCCGATAACGACCGTCTCATTCGCAAAATCGGCTTCGTTCGCGATAAGGACGGCAACGACACGATCACGCCGGGCAGTGCTCTCGACCGCATCGATCAACTCGAACCCGAATACGAGAAACTTTCCGAAGGCGAGTTGAAAGGTCTTACGGAGAAATTCCGCGCCCGCCTGAACGACGGCGAAACAATGGACGACATCCTGCCGGAAGCCTTCGCCGCGGTTCGCGAAGCCGGTAAGCGATATCTCAAAATGCGGCATTATCCCGTGCAGATGGTCGGGGGTTATGTGCTGCATAAGGGCAATATCGCCGAAATGGTGACCGGGGAAGGTAAGACGCTCGTTTCGACTTTGCCCGCTTATCTGAACGCCCTGGCTGGCAAAGTGCATGTCGTGACGGTCAACGATTATCTGGCCAAACGCGATATGGAATGGATGGGAGCCCTGCATATTGGGCTCGGCTTGAACGTCGGCGCAATTCAATCGCAGATGTCGTATCTCGAACGGCAGGCCGCCTATGCCTGCGATATCACCTATGGCACGAACAACGAACTCGGCTTCGATTACCTCCGCGATAACATGAAACCTCGAGCAGATATGCAGGTGCAAGGCCCGCTCGATTTCGCCATCGTCGATGAAATCGACAACATTCTGATCGACGAAGCCCGAACCCCGCTCATCATTTCCGGACCTGCTCACGATAATCTGGAGAAGTATCCCCGAGCTCACAAAATTGCGATGCAGCTCAAACGGGATGAGCATTTCGAAGTCAAGGAAAAAGAACACACCTGCCATCTGACCGACGAGGGAATTCGTCGAGCTGAAGAACTGGCTGGCGTCGACAGTTTCTACACAGCTGGCAATATGGAATGGCCGCATTTAATCGATAACTCGCTGCGAGCCATCCATCTGTTTAAGAACGATGTGACTTACGTTGTTGAAAACGGCGAAGTGGTCATTGTCGATGAACACACCGGCCGCAAAATGTACGGAAGGCAATGGAGCGATGGCCTGCATCAGGCTGTCGAAGCCAAAGAAGGAGTCAAAATCAAAGAGACGACTCAGACGCTCGCCACCATCACACTGCAGAACTTCTTCAAACTCTATGGCAAACTCGGCGGTATGACCGGAACCGCCATGACTGAAGCAAACGAGTTCTACAAAATTTACAAACTCGATGTCATCGCCATTCCGACAAACCGACCGACCCAGCGCAAGAATTTCCCGGATGTCATTTTCCAGTCAGCCGAAGAAAAATGGAAAGCGGTTTGCGAAGAGATTCGCGACGTCGGCAAAACCGGACGTCCAATTCTCGTCGGTACCGCTTCCATCGAGAACTCCGAACTCATCAGCAAGAAGCTCAAAAAATACGGCATCCAGCACGGCGTGTTGAACGCGAAGTATCATGAAAAAGAAGCCGAGATCGTTTCACAGGCAGGCCGATTGAACGCGGTCACCATCTCGACCAACATGGCTGGTCGTGGTACCGATATTATCCTCGGCGGTAACCCCGAGCATCTTGCCTGGGAAGAACTCAAAGAGAAATACGGCTCTCGACTCGATGTCCCGAAATCGGAATGGGATGAAACCTCCCGCAAAATCGCCGAACGCGAAGGCATGAAAGAAGAAGCGAAGGTCGTTCGTGAAAAAGGTGGCCTGTATGTGATCGGGACCGAACGTCACGAAGCTCGCCGTATCGACCTGCAGTTGCGTGGTCGTTCCGGACGCCAGGGCGATCCCGGTTCAAGCCGGTTCTTCATCTCCCTCGAAGATGACCTGATGCGAATTTTCGCAGGCGATTTCGTTCGCAGTCTCCTCGGCTCCCTCGGCATGAAAGATGGCGAAGCGATTGAAAGCCCGATGGTCACCCGTCAAATCGAAAAAGCACAGAAGAAACGCGAAGAGACACACTTCGAACAGCGCAAGAATCTGCTCGAATACGACGAAGTCATGGACGAACAACGCAAGCGTGTCTACACCTATCGCCAGCGGATTCTTGATGGGGCCAACTGTCGGCAGTTGATTCTCGATATGATCGAGCGTCAGGTCGGGCGAGCCGTCGATCACTTCCTCGATAAGGATTACCGCTGGGAAACAATCGCCGCCTGGACGCATCAGAACTTTCTGGTTGAAGTTGAGCCGAGCGATATTCGCGGGATGGAAGCCGATCAGCTCAAGCAGTACATGAAAGAGCAGGCGATGCGTCAGGCTGAGGACGAAATCGTCGAGCAGATCGAAGAATTCCTGCCTGAAGATGCGGAAAATCAACGGGACTGGAACTGGCTTGGCCTGGCTCGCTGGGCCAATAGCCGGTTCGGAATCAATCTCAACGATAAAGAACTCAAGGAAGCTGGTCGCGATAACCTCATCATGCTGATTTACGATCGGGCTCAGAAGTCTCTCGAAAAACTCGACTTCTCGAATGTCGATCACATGCTTGATGAACAACTGGGATTGAAGACCGTCAGCGGCTGGTTGAGCCAGCAATATAGCATTCACATTCCTCCGGAAGAATTCAAAGATCTCGAGCAGCCTCAGGTCGAAGAACTTGTACTCGACCGGATTATCAAAGACTACCGCAACCGGGAAATCAGCTTTCCGGTTTCCGTCGGCATGTCTCGCTTCATGAGCCGTTCCCGCAACAGCGATCAGTTCGATCGACAGGGCCTGGCCCGATGGGCTGAGTCCCGATTCCGCACACATTTCGAAATGGAATCGATCGAAAACAAATCCCGTAACGATCTCGAAGAACTGCTCATCCAACGCAGCCGGGATTTCTATCCGGGCGAAAAACTGACGGCCGAAGTCCAGGAAAAAGTCGGTGCCACCTACAAGTCCACCGGAGAGGACTCCGACTCAGCAGAGCCAAACACGCCGGCTCTGCAGGGAATGATCGACTGGGCAAATCAGCAGTTTGAAGCGAGCCTGAATGTCGAAGAGTTTACCGGCGTGACAGCCGTCGAAGCTCAGAATCGACTGCTGCGGGAATTCGATTCTCATTACCGCCCCGAGTTTTCTCAGGCCGAGCGATCGATCCTGCTCGAAGTGCTCGACCATGCCTGGAAAGAGCACCTGTACTTTATGGACCATCTCCGCTCAGGCATTGGTCTGGTCAGTTATGCTCAGAAGGATCCGAAAGTCGAGTACAAACGCGAAGGAATGAAAGCGTTCGAACAGATGTGGATGCGTGTCGGCGAGCAGGTCACCTCGGCCATTTTTCGTGTCGAAAACGAAAGCCCGGACTTCGTCGGCTCCCTCTGGAACATCTCCTCAGCCACACACGCAGTCCCCGATGCTTCGATCCCCGAAACCAACGGCACCCACGAATCGAGTAGCCAATCCCAACCCGGCCCCGAACCAGGAGCCCCGGAACAAATCATCGACCCGATCCGCAACACCGGCGAAAAAGTCGGCCGCAACGACCCCTGCCCCTGCGGCAGCGGCAAAAAATACAAAAAATGCTGCGGAGCGAATGACTGAGTGAAAAACAAAGTAGGACAGGCTTCCAGTCTGTCTAGAGGAATCAAAACAGCATGGTGACGATTGGTTGCCATGCTGTTTTTGTTTATCCGAGGTTAGGTACGGATTGCATTTAGAAACCGATCACCTTATGCTTATTTGTCCACTCTCCTTCGTTTCTGCTATTAATCGGACTACCGGACATGGCTTTCATTCGCATTGTTCTCCCATTTGTTGCTCTTGGTCTACTTATTGGATGCGGATCAAGTAAAGAAACTGACTTGACTCGGGATTCCTCTGAACACGGCAGCACGACAGAGTCCACCACTGCTGACTCCAGTATTCCCGAAAATGCAAAACCGCCGGTTCAATTGTCATCGCAAGATCGACTAAAGCAAGTTGCCTTAGCAATGCATAATTGTCATGACAAAAATATGTCTTTTCCTGCCGTTGATGGAATGCCAGATCGACCTAACGAACGAGGATTAAGTTGGCGAGTGCATCTTCTCCCGTTTCTTGGTGAAAACGAGTTATATAAGAAATTCAAACTCGATGAGCCGTGGGACAGTGAGCAAAACCGGACATTAATATCGTTAATACCTCCCGCATTCGACGATAACATGGAGGGTAAAACTCGAATCCAAATTCTGACTGGTGGTGAAGCGCCATTTAAGACAGAAACTGGATTAAAAATGCGTGAGATTAGCGACGGAATGTCGAATACGATCATGCTGATTTTAGCAGGGAACGACAAAGCTGAAACCTGGACAAAACCTGTTGGGTTAGAATTTAACCCTGATGATCCGTTACAAAGTTTCGGATCATATGATGAAGGTGAACCGATTAATGTGGCATTATTTGCAGGGAATATTATTCAGCTTTCACAAAACTCCGACCCGGATAACATTCGCAAAATGGTTCAACACCAAGACGGCGAAGTGCCTGTAATTAGCGCTGCAATTGTCCGTAAACCACCTGATATCAAGAGTAATTTGTCTTCGATTGGAACAGCCATGTATTCAAGCATGGATAATCGCCGTGCAATGCCCACCGTGGATGGATATACATCCGGTGGAAATGGCCTGAGTTGGAGAGTGCATCTATTACCATTCATGGGAAAGAGAGAACTTTATGATCTGTACAAGAAATTCCGAATCGATGAACCTTGGGATAGTGAACACAACAAGGCGCTGATTCCCCTGATGCCGGAAGTTTACGGTCAATCATCCAATAGTAAGTCACGAATTCACATGATTTCAGGAGAAGGCTCGGCTTTCGAACCAGGCAAACCAGTTACTTCAAACATATTCAGCAGTGAAGATTTCAAGGGAACCAGTTATGCGCTGATGTTGGTAAGTGCTGCTGATGAAAAAGCAGATATCTGGACAAAACCTAGTTCACTGGAATTCGATCCGGCTAATCCATTGAATTGTCTTGGAACCTACAATCCTGAAGAATCCATTAACGTAGTGATGTTTGATACAGCTGTCCTTAGTTTTCCCCAGAATATCGATCCCGAAACATTCAAAAGGATGGTCCAAATTCGCGGTGAAGATTTACCGGATCTGTCGAAGTACTCAGAATAAGCTGAGTGAAAGGTACGTCATTCCGCGGGCCACCCGCGTTCCGCTAACACAACCGACTACTGCTAATTGTGCGGATCAGGTATACTGACGAATGTATCCGCATCGTTGCCACGGGTCAGATACTTCGCATTTTCAGCAGACCGTTAACTCGCTCCCGAGGAATGAAATGAAATCGATATTCAGCGGCAGAATTCTGATCGTCGTCGGAGGAGTAATTTGTCTTGTCGGAGTGATCGGCCTGTTTTCAAAGATTTCGCAAAACGATGGAGCCCTGGCCATCACCGGAGCCATTCTGCTCTCTACAGGAGTGATGTCGAAAGGGAGCGGCTTCTGGAAGTAGCCTCATGCGCATGTCATTTCTCTGCACTGCAAACGACTGATAGCAGTATTGAATCTTGATATCCATCTGTCATGGCGATAATATCAACTCCAGTCGATGGGTGCGTCGCAGGTTTATTTGATCAGGATACTGAAAGCCGTGGTTTATGTCTCAACACGATTCTCAGTTTGAATTTGCGGCTAATCGTCGACAGTTTTTGCGTCAGGCGGGTGGTGGATTCGGGGCTCTGGCCTGTGCTTCGCTGTTGAATTCGGACAAACTGCTGGCCTCAAGTTCGGCTCCTCAAACTCACTTCGCTCCGCGGGCTAAACAGGTCATCTATTTATTCATGCATGGCGGGCCAAGCCATGTCGATCTGTT
>TARA_R100000789_G_scaffold80847_4_pt1 | contig 27795 bp, 34 predicted proteins | sample TARA_R100000789 | Tara Oceans TARA_R100000789 (sample SAMEA2623403) | marine metagenome | biome: marine biome (ENVO:00000447); feature: mesopelagic zone (ENVO:00000213); material: "saline water (ENVO:00002010), including plankton (ENVO:xxxxxxxx)" | depth 450 m
AAGGCCGATCACTATTCGGGCAACATCCTGACGCCGCTGGGGCAGGCCGATTGTGTCCGTGTGTCGCTGGCGCATTACAACAGTCTGGACGAGGTGCGCGCCTTTTTGACGGCGATGCGCGAAATTCTGGGCTGAGGTTTTTGGGGATTGGACATTGCGCCCTGGCCGTGATGGGCTGGGGCGCAGGAGAGACCCATGCCCGATGACATTCATGCCGGTTACCCAAGGATAGAACCACTTGGCCTTGACGGCGTGATCGTCCGCTTTGGCGAGGCGCTGTCAGAGCCTGCCAATCGTGCGGCGCTGGCGTTTCGGGCGGCGGTCGAGCGGGATGTGCCGGAGGGGGTCGAGGAATGCTCGACCTCTTTGGTGTCGACCTATCTGCGGTTTGATCCTTTGCATCTGTCGTTGGCGGCGATGGTCACGGCGTTGGAACAGCGGCTGACTGGCACGGACTGGTACGCCGCGCCGCTGCCTGAGGGGCGTCGGCTGTTGCGTATTCCGACCGTCTACGGTGGGGATTTTGGCCCGCAACTGGCGGAGGCCGCAGCGGCGGCGGGGATGGATGCCGATGCGGCGGTTGCGGCACTGTCGAGCGCGAGGGTGCGGGTGAACGCCATCGGCTTTGCGCCCGGTCAGCCCTATTTGGGGACGTTGCCCGAGGCATGGGACATTCCGCGTCAGGCAGGATTGACGCCGCGTGTGCCCGAGGGGGCGCTGGTCATCGCGATCCGACAGTTTGTGCTGTTTTCTGTGTCCGCGCCAACCGGGTGGCGACAGGTGGGGCGTACCGCGGCCCCCTTGTTCCGGCCCGGAAGCGAAGCGCCGTTTTTACTGCGCCCCGGTGATGAGGTGCTCTTTGACGCGGTCGAGGCGGGGGCTTGGGACCGTCTGGCGGCGGACCCCAAGGGCGGGATCGTGACGGAGCCGTTGGCATGAGCGGCCTTGAGGTTTTGCAGGCCGGACCGGGGGTCACGGTGCAGGACATGGGGCGGCCCGGCTATCTGGCGTTGGGCCTGTCCCGTGGTGGGGCTGCGGACCGGATCGCGCTGGCCGAGGGGGCGGCGCTGTTGCGGCAACCTGTCGGGACGGCGCTGGAACTGGCGGGGTTTGGCGGGCGGTTTCGGGCGGATGTGCCGTGCCGGATTGCGCTAAGTGGCGCGCCGATGCGGGCGACGCTGGACGGCGCGCCGCTGGTCTGGAACGCCAGCCACCAGATGCCCGCAGGCGCGGTGCTGGACATTGGCGGCGCACAGGCAGGCGTCTATGGCTATCTGACGGTCGGTGGCGGGTTTGACCTGTCCGAGGCGCTGGGCGCGCGGTCTGCGCATCTGAGCGCGGGTCTGGGCGCGGTTTTGCAGGCGAACGATGTATTGCCCTTGGCACCGGATACGGGCCGCACGGTGGGTCAGGTCTTGGACCCGGTGGCGCGGTTTGATGGCGGCGAATTGCGCGTTCTGCCCAGTCTGCAAACCACGATGTTCCCTGAAGAGATGCGCGCGCGGTTTACCCAAGAGGTGTTTCGCCGTGACAGCCGGGGCAACCGGATGGGGATTCGCATTCTGCCGCCGGAGGAGGGCTATGGCCTGACCTCTGGCCAGTCCATCGTTTCCGAGGTGATCACGCCCGGCGACATCCAGATCCCCGGCGACGGCGCGCCCTATATCCTGCTGTACGAATGCCAGACCACCGGCGGCTATCCCCGGATCGGCACGGTCATTCCCGCCGACCTGCCGCGCGTGGCGCAGGCAGCGCCGGGGGCGGAATTGCGGTTTCGTTTCGTGACGCGGGATGAGGCGCTGGAGGCTGAGGCAGGCTATCGCCGGATGCTGGAGGGGCTGCCGGGCACAGTCCGCCCCCTGATCCGCGACCCGGCGCAGATGCCGGACCTGTTGTCCTATTCCCTGATCAGCGGCGTCACCGCCGGAGAGGAGCTGTCATGACATCTGTCGATCTGAATGCCGACATGGGCGAAAGCTTTGGCCCGTGGGTGATGGGGCAGGATGCGGAATTGCTGGAGGTTGTGAGTTCGGCCAATGTCGCCTGCGGGTTCCATGCGGGCGACTGGGACGTGATGGCCGATACGATGGCCACGGCGCAGGCGCGGGGCGTGGGGATCGGCGCGCATCCCGGTTTTGCCGATCTGCAAGGGTTCGGGCGTCGGCGGATGCATCTGCCGGAGAAGAGCCTGCGCCATATGGTGCAGTACCAGTTGGGCGCGGCGCTGGGCATGGCGCGGGCCACGGGGGCCGAGGTGCGGCACCTAAAGCTGCACGGTGCGTTGTCCAACATGACCTCTGAGGATGAGGCGCTGGCCGAGGCCTGCTATGGCGCGGCGTTGGAAGTGGCACCAGAGATCATCGTCATGGTGCTGGCCGCCACGGCTCAGCAACGGGTGGTTGAGCGGTTGGGGTGTCCCTGGGCCGGAGAGATCTTTGCCGACCGCGCTTATAATGCGGACGCGACTTTGGTGGATCGGGGGTTGCCGGGGGCGGTTCTGCATGACCCCGAAACCGCCGCGCCGCGTATCGTCAAGATGGTGCAGGCGGGGGCGATCCTGCCCGAAGAGGGCGCGCCGATCCCGGCGGCCATCGACACGATCTGCCTGCATGGTGACGGGGCGACGGCGCTGCCCATGGCCCGCGCGGTGCGCAGCGCGTTGGAGGCGGCGGGGATCGCGGTCAAGGCATTCGAGGGGCGGCGCGGGGCGGTTTGACCCCCCGCGCAGTGTTTAGCTGCAGTGTTTAGTTGCCGGCGCAGGTTGCGATGCGTTGGGCATAGGTGCGGATGAGCGCGGGATACAGCGCCGCGCCCTGCGGCAGGTCGGTGCCCATCGGGTCCAGAGTCGCGGTCGGGATACCGCTGCTTTCGATGGTTTCCAGCAGACGCGTGTCCGTGCCGGGCTCGATCAGCAGGCAGGCGGGTTTGTCGGTGGCCAGCCCGTCGCGCAGCGCCGCCAGGCGGGCCGGTCCGGGGGTGTTTGCCTCGGCGTCCGAGATCGCGCCAAGTACGGTCAGGCCGAAATCGTGTTCGAAATACTGATAGGCGTCATGGGCCACGGCCAGCGGACGTCCGTTGAGGGGGGCAAGCGTGGCGCGTGCTTCTGCCGCTGCCGCTGCGATGGTGTCGGCCCCGGTGCGGGCGTTTGCGCGGTAGGTCTCGGCATTGTCCGGGTCTGTTTCGGCCAGCGCTTCGGCGATGTCGGTCAGCCAGTGGGTTGCGTTTTCGGGTGAGAGCCAGACATGCGGATCGTGCAGGCCGTGCGCGTGGTCATCATGGTCGTGGTCATCATGGTGATCGTCGTGATGGTCTTCGGCATGGTCGTCGTGGTCATGGTCATCATGGTCATCATGGTGGTGATCATGATCATCTTCGTGATCTTCGTGATCTTCGTGATCGTCATGGTCATGATCGTCATGATCCTCGTGATCGTCTTCTTCCGCGTGGTCATGCGGGAAGAGGCCGGTGTCGCGCGCTGGCAGCAGGTGCGTCCCGGCCTGTTCGGCCAAAGGCAGGGATAGGGCAGAGCTGGCCAAAGTCTGTAGCTGTCCGGCCAGTTGCGGCGTCAGGTCCGGCCCGATCCAGATCACCACATCCGCGTCGGACAGTCCGCGCGCCTGACTGGGCTTCAGCGCCATGTGATGCGGCGACGCGCCCGCCTCTAACAGACGGTCGGGAGTACCCAGATCGCCCATGACCATCGCTGTCAGGCTTTCGACCGGGCCGATGTCCGTGATGACCCTTGGCACCTCTGCTGATAGGAGGGCGGGGCAGGCAAGACCGACGGAAAGCAGGAGAGAGCGGAACATGGGGAGACCTTTGTATGTTATATCATAACGCTGCGGACTTGTACGGCTGAATGTTATACCATATCAACCCCAAATCTGCAGGAGAGACGCACCATGGACGCCAAAGGGTTTGAGCATCACGACCACGGCCACTGTATCGCCACGGCGTTGCAGGCGGTCGAAGAGACTTGTGATGAGCAGCGGCTGCAATTGACGCCGGTGCGGCGGCGCGTGCTCGAGATTCTGCTGGCACAGCATCGGGCGATGGGGGCCTATGAGGTGTTGGATGTGCTGCGCGACGAGGGACGTGGATCGCAGCCGCCCGTGGCCTACCGGGCGCTGGACTTCCTTGTGGCGCATGGATTTGCCCATCGGATCGAACGGTTGAATGCCTTTATCGCCTGCGCCGCACCCGGAGAGCGTCACGCGCCCTGTTTCCTGATTTGCCGCAACTGTTCTGCGGTGGCCGAAACGCCGGGACGGCGCGCCTCTGACGTGTTGCGTGCTGCGGCCGGAGAGCTGGGGTTTCAGGTTGAACGGGTCGCGATAGAAGCAGAGGGTCTGTGTCCCGCCTGTGTGGACACCCCAAGATGAGCGCATTGGTCGAGGCGCGTGGGCTGGCCGTGAAACAAGGCCCGCGTGAGGTCTTGCGCGATGTGGATTTCAGCATCGCGCCCGGAGAGATCGTAACCGTGGTTGGCCCCAACGGATCGGGCAAGTCGACGCTGTTGCGCGCACTGGTCGGGGCGTTGAAACCGTCGCGCGGTAGCGTGGTGCGGCAGCGGGGGCTGCGGCTGGGTTATGTGCCGCAGGGGTTGCGGATGGACGCCACCCTGCCAATCACCGTCAGCCGCTTTCTAGACCTGCCGCACCGCAACAGCGCCGAGGCGCGCGCCACGGCGCTGAACGAGGCGGGGGCCGGTGATCTTGCGGGACGGCAGATGTCGGCCCTGTCTGGGGGGCAGTTCCAGCGGGTCTTGCTGGCGCGGGCGTTGCTGAATACGCCGCAGATCCTGATTCTGGATGAGCCAACGACCGGGCTGGACCAACCGGCGCAGGCACAGTTCTACCTGCGGATCGAGGATCTGCGCGACCGGCTGGGCTGTGCCGTGCTGATGGTCAGCCATGAGCTGCATGTGGTGATGAGCGCCTCTGACCGGGTGATCTGCCTGAACGGTCACGTCTGCTGCGAAGGCCACCCCGAGGTGGTCGCGCAGGCCGAGGAATACCGCGCGCTGTTCGGGTCTGGCACCAAGGGCGCACTGGCACTGTACCGCCACGAACACAGCCACCATCACGATCACGATCACGCCCATGATCATACTCACGATCATGCCGCCGGAGAGAACTGCGATGCTGGATGATTTTCTGGTGCGCGCCGCACTGGCGGCGGTGGGTGTGGCGCTGGCTGCGGCCCCTTTGGGCGTTTTTGTTGTCTGGCGGCGGATGGCCTATTTCGGCGACGCGACCTCACACGCAGCGATCCTTGGGGTTGCCTTGGCGCTGGCCTTGTCGGTTCCGATCTTTGCCGGAACGTTGATTGTGTCCCTGCTGGTCGCTTTTGGCGTCGCGCAGTTGTCGGGCCGAGGCTATGGCGCGGATATGGTTCTGGGGGTTGTGGCCCATGCGGCACTTGCGTTGGGTCTTGTCGCGGCCAGCCTGCTGCCCGGTCCGCGCCTGAATCTGGAGGCCTATCTGTTCGGCGATATCCTTGCGGTCAGCCGCAGCGATCTGGCGGTGATCTGGGGCGGCGGGGCGCTGGTTGCGGCATTGATCGGCTGGCGGTGGCAGGCGCTGTTGACCGCAACCGTGTCGCCCGATCTGGCTGCCGCCTCTGGCCTGAATCCAGAGCGTGAGCGTGTGGTGCTGATGCTGGCGCTGGCGCTGGTGGTGGCCGTGGCGCTGAAAGTGGTCGGTGCGCTGTTGATCGGCGCATTGCTGATCATCCCGGCGGCAGCAGCGCGGCCCCTGTCGACAACACCCGAAGGCATGCTGGCGGGCACGGCGGCCGTAGGTGTTGTGTCGGCGCTAGGCGGGCTGTGGGCGGCGTGGACCTTTGACACCCCGGCGGGGCCAAGTGTTGTCTGCGCGGCGGCGGTGCTGTTTGCGGTGGCCGCGCTGGCGCGCGCTCTTCGGGGATGATCCCGCGAAACAAGGTATGTGATTCTGATTGAGCGGCCAGCCAATCGGCCCGACCAATCGGCCCGGTCTGAATCGGCAGATCGGGCCAAAGCCTGATCCACAGAAACGCGTATTGTCGAAGATATGAAATGGTGGGCGACCCTGGAATCGAACCAGGCGTGAGTCGCCTCGAGGGAGTTACAGTCCCCTGCCACACCTTGCGGCCTGTCGCCCACCGGACACCGGGCGTACCCGGTGTGAGGGGCTGACTACATGCGCCCAAAAACCGCGTCAACAGGAAATTCCCTTGGCAAAGCACGGCGCAGGGTGCAAACCCTGTGTCCTCAGAAAGCAGGGGCATCGGCGATGGCAAAGAAACCGAAATGGGTGGTCGAAAAGGAACAGGCGCGTAAGGCCTCGGCCAATGAGACCGTCTGGCTGTTCGGGCTGCACGCGGTCCGCGACGCGCTGATGAATCCGCGCCGGGACAGGCTGCGGCTGATCCTGACGCCCAATGCGGCGGAAAAGCTGACAGAGGCGGTTGCGGTCTCTGGCATGACCCCCGAAATTCAGGATCCGCGTCGGTTTGATGCGCCGCTGGACCCCAATTCGGTCCACCAAGGGGCCGCGCTGGAGGTTAAGCCGCTGGATTGGGGGCGGCTGGAAGATGTGGCCTTTGCCGGGCAGGGGGCCTTGCGGCTGGTCCTGCTGGACCGGGTGACGGACCCACACAATGTGGGCGCGATTCTGCGCTCGGCCGAGGTGTTCGGCGCGCAAGCGGTGATCGGTACGCGCCACCACGCGGCCCCCGAAACCGGTGCGCTGGCCAAGACCGCCAGCGGGGCGTTGGAGCGCCAGCCCTACCTGCGAGAGCGCAATCTGGCTGAGACGATCCAGACGCTGCGCGACATGGGGTATCTTGTTCTGGGCCTTGACGGCGAGGCAGAGCAAACCATCGAAGCAGCGCTTGAGGGACGGCGCGACGCCCCTCTGGCGCTGGTCTTCGGGGCCGAGGGGCCGGGACTGCGACCCAAGACCAAGGAAACGGTGGACGCATTGGTCCGGATCGATTTCGCCGGAGCTTTTGGGTCGCTGAATGTGTCGAACGCGGCGGCGGTTGCGCTTTACGCGGCGCGTGCCTAGATCGGCCCTATGGCCACGACCAAGATTGCGACTTGTTGTTATTGCGGCACGCGTGCCGCGCTCGTTCTGCGCGGCGACGTCCGGCATGAATTGTCCTGTGCATCCTGTGGGGCGCCACTGCACAACATGAAACACCTGAAGGCCGAGGCGGCCCGCCCCGGTCGCCCGGATTCCAAGGCGGACACCAAGGCCACGCGCAAGAAAGCCAGACCGGCCCAAACAGCGGACCGCAAGGTCCGGCAGAAGCCCCGCAAGAAAAAGAGCAAGGGTCTGGCGCACCGCTTTTTCGATGAGGCGTTCGATCTGCTGGACGATATTTTTGACTGAGATCCTGTTCGCCTGAAATCCGCCAAGGGCCTCTGTATGGGCTGTCAGGAACAGCGAGGGGCAGAACATGGATGCGACCGCCTGTGTTTTTTTGCATGGTCGCCGTGCAGCGCAGGGTACGCTTGCCTCTGGTCTTTGGCGGAACGCTCAAGTATCCCGCACCTGACTGGTAAAAGAGAGGCCCCATGCCCGATTTTGAAACTCCGGGACCGGTTGAACAGGTCTGGTCCGATGCGATTTCTTCTGTCGAAGAGATCATTGAGGACGCGCGCAACGGGCGCATGTTCATTCTGGTCGATCACGAAGACCGTGAAAACGAAGGCGATCTGGTGATCCCCGCCCAATGGGCGACGCCGGATGCGGTCAACTTCATGGCGCTGTATGGGCGCGGGTTGATCTGCCTTGCGATGACCTCGGACCGGATCGAGGAGCTGGGGCTGCCGTTGATGTCGACCAACAACTCGTCCCGGCACGAAACGGCCTTTACCACCTCGATCGAGGCGCGTGAGGGGGTGACGACCGGGATTTCCGCCGCTGACCGGGCGCGGACCATCGCGGTGGCCATTGATGCCTCCAAGGGGGCGGCGGATATTGCCACACCGGGCCATGTGTTCCCGCTGCGCGCCCGCAAGGGTGGCGTGCTGGTGCGTGCCGGCCATACAGAGGCGGCGGTCGATGTGGCGCGGCTGGCTGGGCTGAACGCGGCGGGTGTGATCTGCGAGATCATGAACGAGGACGGCACCATGGCGCGGTTGCCGGAAATGGTGGCCTTTGCACAGCGTCACGGGCTGAAGATCGGCACAATTTCTGACCTGATTTCGTACCGGCGGCGCAACGACAATCTGGTCAAGATCCGCACCGAAGAGACCATCACGTCGGAGTTCGGCGGTGAGTGGCGGATGCGCATCTACACCGACGAAACCCATGGCGACGAACACATCGTTCTGACCAAAGGCGACCTTGGCACCTCCGATCCGGTGTTGGTGCGGATGCATGCCATGGACCCGATGCTGGACATTGTCGGCACCGGACCAAAGGGCCGCGCGCATGAGTTTCAGCACGCGATGCAGGCGGTTGCAGACGAAGGGCGCGGCGTGGTCGTGCTGCTGCGCGACACCTCGATGAAGCTGGACGCCGCCGAAGGTGTGTCGCCCAAGACATTGCGGCAATACGGTCTGGGGGCACAGATCCTGTCCTCGCTCGGATTGTCCAAATTGATCCTGCTGACCAATTCACCCACGCCGAAGGTTGTGGGATTGGAGGCCTACGGCCTTGAAATCGTCGGAACGCGCAAAGTCTCGGAGTTGGGCTGATGGCATCGAGTGAGACACATCATGTGCTGGAGCGCGCGGAATTTGACAAGCCGGTCAAGGTTCTGATCGTCGTTGCGCCGTATTACAAGGACATCGCCGACCAGTTGGTGGCAGGTGCCGCAGCCGAGATCGAGGCCTGCGGCGGCGTGCATGAAACCGTCGAGGTGCCCGGCGCGCTGGAGGTGCCCACCGCCATCGGCATCGCGGAGCGTATGTCGAACTTTGACGCCTATGTGGCGCTGGGCTGCGTGATCCGGGGCGAGACGACGCATTACGACACGGTCTGCAACGACAGTTCTCGGGCGCTGACATTGCTGGGCCTGCAGGGGCTGTGCATTGGCAACGGAATCCTGACGGTCGAGAATTATGAACAGGCCCGCGTGCGGGCCGAGGCGGTCGGTCAAAACAAGGGCGGCGGCGCGGCGGCGGCGGCCTTGCATCTGCTGGCGCTGACCCGTAAGTGGGGCGGCTCTCGCAAGGGTGTGGGATTCGTCCCCGCCCGCGATGAGATCCAGATCGCAGGCAGCAGCAAGGGCCCCAACATCGCATGACCCAGCTATCGGGCAACCAGAAACGCAAGATGAAGAGCGCCTCGCGGTTTTATGCCGTGCAGGCGCTGTTCCAGATGGAACAATCCGACGTGGGCATCGACAAGGTGCGGCGCGAGTTTCTGGAGTTCCGTTTTGGGGCCGAGATCGACGACGGCACTGAGATGATCGACGGCGACGTTGAATTCTTTGCCAAGCTCCTGGAGCAGGCAGTGAACTGGCAGGTCAAGATCGACCAGATGACCGACCGGGCGCTGGTGGCGAAATGGCCCATTGCGCGGATCGACCCGACATTGCGCGCGCTGTTTCGCGTGGCCGGGGCCGAGATGCTGGCATTCGAGACGCCGCCCCGTGTGGTGATCGTCGAATATCTGGACGTGGCGTCGGCCTTTTTCCCGGACGGTAAAGAAGCGCGTTTTGTGAACGCGGTACTGGACCACATGGCACGCGAGGCCAAGCCCGAGGCATTTTAATCCTCCGGTGCCGAAGGGGGCTGCAACGACAGATGCCCGGCTGATCGGCATACAAGGCGGGGCCAATGGGGCGACCTGCGGCGAAACGCGCGGGTTCTGGAATCGGCGGCGGGCATGTGACCTCTTGCGCGATTGCCAATGTGCTCCATTTGCATTCTATTCATGGAATGCGAAGGAGTCGCCCATGCCCAAACTCATCCGTCTTTACATCCTTCAGGTCCTGACAGGTTTTGGCCTTTCAGCGCTCTTTGTCGGCGCGTTGTTGTGGTTCAACGTGGCCAACCTGTGGCACCTGATCTCAACCAGTGATGTCGCGGTGGTGGCCGTGATCATGCTGGTGTTCTTTAATGGTGTGGTGTTCGCCGGGGTGCAGTTCGCCAATTCGATCATGCGCATGGCAGAGGACGACGACACCTCGGGTGGCAAACGTCAGCGTGCTATTCCGCAAGTGCCTGCGCGGGTGCGTGTCGCGGCAAAAGCACCCAAGGCGCGGTCGCTGCGGGTTCTGGGCCGCCGCTGAGCGTGTAAAGCGGGCCTCCGGACGCCCCGACTGAGCCTGCGGCTCAGCGGCCTGCCCTCCAGCCCGCTTCCGGTCTAGGTCAGCCTGATTATCAGGAGTCTCAACCTGATTGTACGCTATGTGGGGTGTGCGGCGGGAACCGCGCCAACCGTGTGGGTAGTGCATTCCCGAGGACCTGTATATACAGGTGGGCGCCAGGTAACGAGACCACGATCCCGCCAGAGCCAGCTCCCTCGGATTTGCTTAAGGCCACCGGAATGTACCCGTGTACGAGAAGGGCAGAACCCGCCAGCGCCTGAGGTAAGGCGCAGCAGCGGTCATGACAAGGCCATCGTTTCGATTTCGTGCAGATTGCCAAGAAATCCGTGCCAGCCTTTGTCCAGCGCAAGCACAAGACCATAGCCCTCGGCACCTTCGGGCAGGCCGGAATGTTCCAGCGATAGCTGTGTGCCGCCGGGGGCCGTGGTCAGGTGCCAGTCGACGGTGGTCATGGTCCCGTTCAGCGGGCCGACGGTAAACGACCATCGCATGTGATCCTTGGGCGAGAGTTTTTCCACCGTGCCCCAGCACATGCGGTCGCCGTCCTTTTGCGACAGCAAGGTGTAGGGTTGCCCTTCGACCAGATCCGACGAGGCGGGGTGAAACCATTTGCCCAGCAGGTCGGCGCGCGTCAGGTGATCCCAGACGGTGGTTTGGTCTGCGGGCAGGAAGACGGATTTGCGGATGGTGAGGGTCATAGGGCGTCCTTTTCATCGGTAAGGGTTTGCGTGAGCGCGGACAGTTTGTCGTCCCAGAAGGCGTCGAAGTAGCTCAACCAGTCAGTGACGGGTTTCAGCGCGGCAGCGTTGAGGGATGAGATCGTTTCACGCCCCTGTCGCCGCATGTGGATCAGGTTACCGTCTTCGAGCACGACAAGATGCTTTTTGACCGCCGCGCGGGTCATGTCACAATGTTCGGTCACTTCGGCGAGGGTCATTTCGCGGGCCGACAGGCGGCGCAGGATGTCGCGTCGTGTCGGGTCCGCGAGGGCGCGGAAGGTGGGTTGTAGGTTTGGTGGCATGGCGACTCCGGAGGTGGTTGATGATTTGGGATACCGTTGGGTATCCTTTTATGGGGTGCCAAATGGTATCCTGTCAAGCAGGAACTTTAGCGCGGGACGGACGGGGTGTGATCCTTGCTGTTAGGATTCGTCTGTGACGAACCCGTAGCGGGTCAATTCTTCGGGCAGCAGGATATAGATTTCATCCGGCGGCGTAACGAGCGCGTGGCGCATCACCAGCGGGTCGATGCCCATGTCGTCGAGAAAGCCCATGACCTCTGCCTGACCGCGCTGGATGTCCTCGACCGCGACAAAAGCGGGCAGCAGGGTGCTTTCGCCGAAATAGTGCTGGTGGACCCCGATAGATGCAGCGGCGGCGGCGCTGCGGGTCTTGCCGCCGGCAAAGAGGTAGGGGCAGGCGGAATAGCAGAACTCTCCCGATAGAACCTCTGTGGCGATGCCGGAGGCGCGCAGGTGGCGGCCAAGGTCAAGGGCGTCGCGGACCGACCCGCCAGAGGATTGCAGCACCAGCGTTGTGATCGGAGGATCGGCGCGGTCGATCTGCGGGATCAGGCGTTCGGCGTCGCCCTCGGCAATCGCCCCTTCCAGCCGCCAGACCCCGTCATTCAGGGTCAATGTCAGCCGTTCGGGCAGTTCACCGGGGTCGCGTTCGGGTGAAACGGCGGGGCGGTCACGGCCCGGTTTGAAGATGCGGCGCTGATCTCCGGGGCGGACTGGTTCGGACAGGCGCGGGGCGTCCGGTTTGAAAGTTGGTAGGGACAAGGTGCCCTGCCGCATGTCGCCAAGGACCAGCAGAACGCCAATGCCGACCTGAAAGATCAGCACGGCCGACAGGGTGCGGGCCACACTGCGGTTCATCGTAGCGGCTCCGGTGTGGACGTAAGGTCAACTATCTCGGCCTTGCGCCGGGGGTTTTGTCGCGGCGACCCGGTCATGCGGATTTCCCTTTGAGCGGGGTCACGTCGTCGCTGGGCGCGGGCGGCGCTTCGGGGCGTGCGGGCGGCGGGCCTGCAACGGCCTCGACCTCACGCAGGGCGGTGACGGCGGCGCGCAGTTCGGCCAGTGTCAGCGTGTCCTCAACCCCTGCGCCCTCGCGGCCCTCTCGAATGGCACCGTGGGTGATGGCAAGGATAAAGACCAGCACCATGGGCAACAGGTCGATGGCGATGGCTCCGGCCCAGGAGGGAATGAAATTCCCGGCATACAGGATGACCGCATCGGCGGCGGACAGCGGCGCATAGGTCACGTCCGTGGGGGTCTGTAACGATTGCACGGCCTGCGCGGCCCTTTCCAGCGTCGCGGCCCGCTGCGCCAGCACCTCCAGCACCGAGGTGATGGTGGCGGACTGATCGGCGCGGCCCTGCGCTGTGGCACTGTCGAGTTCCGGCAGCACCACAGAGGCGGCCAGATCCTGCGCGGCGCGTTCGACCAGTGGCGCGACCGACAGTTGCCGCAACTGGGTGATCAACCCTTGCAAGCGTACGGCCGCCTCTGAGAACTCGACTGATCGCGCCTCGACGTTGCCGGGTTCCACCGTCAGCGCGCGCATCCGTGACAGGATGGTATTGCCCTCGGTAAAGGCGGTGTCGACCAGAGGCGTCTGGGCGGCGATCTGCGCCTCCAGCGCGGTCAGTTCTGCGGACTTTTGACGCAACACGCGAAAGACTGCTCCGCGCCCGGCCAGACCGGAGAGCGCGCCCTGCGCTTCGAGCTCTGACAGATCCTCAAAACTTTGGCGGGTCCGCGCCACGTCCCGTTCCAACGCTTGAGCGGTCAGGGCGATCTCATGCGCGCGTTCCAGCGCGGCCTGATAGTCCTGCACCGTTTCGGCCAGATGCTGTTCAACCGCCGCAGATCCGGCAAGGGCGGCGGCGTTCAGCCAAGATGACATTGCGACGATGGCGAGGCTGCCCAGCCCCATGGTGGCCAGCAGGCCAGCGCGGGCGCGGGCGGTGCGGACGGCGGGAAACAGGCGCAGCATGTAGGACCAGAACACGAAGATCCCGACAGAGACGGCGGTGGAATAGGCGATGGCGGCAAAGACCGACATGGCGCCGTTTTCATCCAGCAGCGACGAGACACCAAGATAGGTGTAGATGCCAGACGCGACAGAAAGCACGCCAAGGGCTGTGCCCGAAAACGTGTCGAGCCATGTCAGGTGCCCTTCTAGTTCGCGCGCGGCACGCACACCGCGGGCCTCTTCGCGGGTCAATTGGGTCTGAGGGGCGTCTTGGGACATGGGCAACCTTGAGAGTCATGAAAACGATGCTTTGGCGACAGTAGGCAAATCGCCGCCAGAGGAAAGCCAGCGCGCGGCGGGGTTGCATTTGTTCACGGAATGTTCAAGAATTTGGGCATGGAATTGCCTGTTGCCCCTCGCCTGATACCGGATCCGATGTCTGAGCTGATGCCCGGCCAGTTGTTGGCGCGCGGCGTGTCGCGACATCTGGCAGGCCATGGCTTTGCCGTGATCGAAGAGTTTGTGCCCGACCGGGGCCTGCGGGTGGATGTCATGGCGCTGGGCCCCAAAGGCGAGATGTGGGTGGTGGAGTGTAAATCCTCGCGCGCGGATTTCATGAGCGACTGCAAATGGCAGGGCTATCTACCGTGGTGTGACCGCTATTTCTGGGCCGTGGATCAGGCATTTCCGACCGATTTGCTGCCAGAGGGAACCGGGTTGATCATCGCGGATGGCTATGACGCCGAGATCCTGCGCATGGGGCCAGAGGATAAGCTGCCCGCCGCACGGCGGACCAAGCTGACGCGCAAGTTTGCCGTTCACGCCGCGCGCCGATTGCAGGGGTTGCGCGATCCCGGTGCAGGGCTGGACGGCTGGGGATAGCCGCGCCGCTGTCTGGTGGGGGCTTGCCTGAAAGAGCCGTTCCGGTCGACGATGGGGTGTCGCGGCACATCTCAGAAAGGATACGCTATGGAACTCGGGGCATTTTCGGTCAGCTTGTCGGTCAAGGACCTCGCCGTCTCACAGCGCTTTTACGAGGCGTTGGGCTTTGAGCAGGTGTCAGGCGTGGCCGAAGAGGGCTGGATGGTCTTGCGCAATGGGACCACAGTCATCGGCCTGTTTCAGGACATGTTCAAAGGCAATATGCTGACCTTCAACCCCGGCTGGCTGCGCGGGGGAGAGGCGCTGGACACGTTTACTGATATCCGTGAGATTCAGGCACAGTTGCGCGCTGAGGGGATCGAGCCGGAAGAGCGTCTGGATGAGGGCGAAAGCGGGCCTGCCTACATGACGTTGGTGGACCCGGACGGGAACAAGATCTTTATCGATCAGCACGTTCCTGCGCCATCACAGGATTAGCGTTTGGGCTGGGCCCGGCGCGCAGTTGCGGCGGCGGCGCGCAGCTCTTCGGCGATTTCCTCGGCCTCTTCGGGTTCGAAATCCATCGGGATTTCCAGCCCATCGGCAAAGATGAACAGGCGGACCATGCCCTTTTCGGTGGGTCCGATCTGAAGGTTGGCTTCGATGTCGCGTTCGTCGTGGATGCTCATGTCACCAGTGCCTTGTTCGATATGTCTCTGAGGATCGAAGTCACCTAGCGGCGTGGGGCTTGATTTGCAAGCCGCGCGGGGGTTTCTTCGGCGCATGGATATTGACCTGAAACACCTTGGCCCCGGCGACATAGACTGGTTGGTGGAGCAACACCGTCGACTGTATGCGCACGACGAAGGCTTTGACGAGACGTTTCCAGCGCTGGTGCGCCAGATTCTGGAGGATTTTGACGCGGATCACGATCAGACCGCCGAACGTGCCTTTATCGCGTGGGACGGGGCGCAGCGATTGGGCTGCATCTTTTGCGTGCGAGAGGATGAAGAGACGGCCAAGTTGCGGCTGTTTTTCCTGATGCCAGAGGCGCGGGGCAAAGGGCTGGGTAAACGGCTGCTGGCGGAATGCATGGGGTTTGCGCGCGATTGTGGTTATCGCCGCATGGCGCTGTGGACACACGAAAGCCACCGCGCGGCCTGTGCGTTGTACCAGAAAACAGGCTGGCGGCTGGTCCGTTCCACGCCAAAGGTAAGCTTCGGCGTGGAGGTGGTAGAGCAGGGTTGGGAGATTGACCTTTGAGGGGGGCGTTTACCGCTCTCCGGTGAATTTGGGCGCGCGTTTGTCCAGAAAGGCGGCGACGCCTTCGGCATAGTCGGGGTGTTCGCCGCAGGCCTTCATCAACTCGGCCTCCAGATCCAGTTGCGCGTCCAGAGTGTTTGTCGCCGCGGCGTCGATGGCCTGTTTGGTGCTGGCAAACCCAAAGGTTGGGCCCTCGGCGAATTGCGCCGCCAACTTGCGCGCCTCATCCATCAGCGCCTCATCCGGCAGGGCCTTCCAGATCAGCCCCCAGTTCTCGGCCTGTTGTGCGGGCAGCGGTTGGGCCGTCAGGGCAAGGCCCATAGCGCGGGCACGCCCCAGGATGTTGGTCAGGTGCCAGCTACCGCCGGTGTCGGGGATCAGACCGACCTTGGCAAAGGATTGGATGAACTTGGCGCTTTGCGCGGCCAGCACCATGTCGCAAGCCAGCGCCACGCTGGACCCGGCCCCGGCGGCGACGCCATTGACCGCACAGATCACCGGCATTTGCAGGGCGCGGAGTTGGCGCACCAGCGGCGCCCAGTAGCTGCGCACCGTTTCGCCCAGATCGGGAGGGCCATCCATCTTGCGCGGATCGCGGTCGCCCAGATCCTGACCTGCGCAAAAGCCGCGTCCCGCACCCGTTAGCAGGAGGGCGCGCTTGCCCTCTTCCGCCGCGCGAGTCAGCGCGGCGCGCAGGGCCAGATGCATGTCAGGGGTAAAGCTGTTCAGCCGGTCGGGCCGGTTCAGCGTGACCTCGGCCCAAGTGCCGTGATCCGTGTAAAGAATGGTGTCCGACATGTCTTCCCCCTCCTGAAGTTGGTTGCTGCAACGGATGGCACGCCCTGATGGGATGATCAACGTGGCTGGGTCAGCGCGCCGGGGTGTCAGGTTTGTCCTTGGGCATACGCAGGGGGGCGCGCGTCCGGTCATTGCCGGCGGCGGCGACCTTGGCCGCCAGCCGGATGAATTCCGCCGTTTCCGCCTCATCCAGCCCGACCAACAGGTTCTTTTGCATGGTCTCGACGATGGGGCGGATTTGGGCAACGCGCCTTTCGCCCTCTGGCGTCAGGACCAGTATCTTGGCCCGTCGGTCCAAAGGGTTGGTGCGCCGCTCGATCAGCCCCTTGGCACACAGTCGTTCGATCACCCCTCCGATGGTGGCACGGTCATGGGCGATCAGCCCGGCCAGTGTCGCCTGATCAATGTCGGGGTGTTCCTGCAACATGGTCAGGGCCGCAAATTGCGGTGAGGTCAGGTCAGATCCGGCCGCCCGCATCTGTTCGGCGAAGATCGACGAGGACAGTTGTTGCAGTCGGCGGATTAGGTGTCCGGGCATGTTGTAGATCGCGTGCATGTCCGCAGGGTAGGCCACCGGCCAAAAGTCGCAAGTACGCATATTGTCATCATGCTGCGCATTTGTATTTGGATGGGTTGCAGCTAAACGTGCGATATACTGCAGAATCACTAAGAACCACACCGGCGTGGTGCAGGAAATTGCATCTTTGGAAAATAAGGTGTACGCTTACCAAAGATGCGATTCCGCAGAGGGGTGGTGCGCCGGAACTGGGGTAAGCGGGTTGAGGAGGCCGCCCGGAACAGGTGCGTATCGATCCTGTCTGCAAGGGCCGTGACGGGTGAGGCTGTCACGGCTTTGGTCTGGTCCGAGGATCAGGGCGAATAATAGCGCCGCCCAGCGGTGCGGGTGACAGGCAGGGAGGAGGCCACGTCATGAACGAGAACGCAGCACTATATTTTGTCGACCGCCATCTGGACGAGGGGCGCGCCGACAAGGTGGCCTTTCAGGAGGCGGATGGGGACAAGCGCAGCCTGACCTTCAAACAGCTTGCAGAGGAAAGCGGGCGGTTCGCCGGGGCGCTGCATCGACACGGCGTGCGCCGCGAAGAGCGGGTCGCCATGATCGTGCAGGATCAGATCGAATGTCCGGTGATCTTTTGGGGCGCGCTCAAGGCCGGGGCGATCCCGGTGCCGTTGAACACGCTGCTGTCGGCGCCGGTGTACGATGTCATCCTGAACGACTGCCGCGCCTCTATTCTTGTGGTGTCGGAAAAGCTGTGGCCGACCGTGCAACCGGTGATTGCCGACAACCCGTATCTGCGCGCGGTGCTGGTAATCGGGGAGGCCCCCGAGGGCACGGAAAGCTATCAGCGGTTTGTCGAGGGCGCGCAGATTTTGCCAGCGGTCGAGGCGCATGAGGATGAGATGGCATTCTGGCTGTACTCTTCCGGCTCTACCGGCCAGCCCAAGGGTGTGCGGCATGTGCATTCCAGCCTGAAGGCCACGGCAGACACTTTTGGCGCGCAGGTTCTGGGCATCCGCGAGGACGACATTGTCTTTTCCGTGGCCAAGATCTTTTTTGCCTACGGTCTTGGCAACGCGATGTCCTTTCCCCTGTCGGTTGGCGCGACGACGGTGCTGCTGTCGGGGCGACCGACGCCAGAGGTGGTGTCGGGTATCCTCGGGACGCATCGTCCGACGCTGTTTTGTGGCGTACCGACCTTTTACGCCGCGATGAACGCGGCCTTGGAAAAGACCGGCCTGCCGCAGGGGATGTCGGTGCGGCTGTGCACCTCTGCCGGTGAGGCGCTGCCGCGTGAGGTGGGCGAACGCTGGCACAGGCTGACCGGCACAGAGATTGTCGATGGTGTCGGCTCGACCGAGATGCTGCACATTTTCCTGTCCAATCGCCCCGGAGAGATTGTCTATGGCACCTCGGGCACGGCGGTTCCCGGTTATGAAGTGCGGCTGGTGGATGAGCACGATGAGGACGTCGGCGAGGGCGCGGTCGGTGAATTGCTGGTGCGCGGCCCATCGGCGGCGGACGGCTATTGGAATAAACGGCACAAGTCGCGGTCCACGTTTGAGGGGCACTGGACCCGGACCGGCGATAAATACGAATGCACCGCAGACGGGCGCTATATCTACTGCGGGCGCACCGACGACATGTTCAAGGTGTCGGGCATATGGGTCAGCCCCTTTGAGGTTGAGCAGGCGCTTGTCGAACACCCCGCCGTGCTGGAGGCGGCGGTGGTCGCATGCGCCGACGACAAGGGGCTGGATAAGCCCAAGGCCTATGTCGTGCTGAAAGAGGGTCAGGACGCCGCTGCGGTCGAAAACCTCAAGGAATTCGTCAAGGAGAAGATTGGCATGTGGAAATATCCCCGCTGGGTCGAGGTCGTGGATGACTTGCCCAAGACCGCGACGGGAAAGATTCAACGGTTCAAATTGAGGGCACAAGTATGACGGTAGAGTGGACGGAAAACGGGCGGCTGACGGCGGGTGGCAAAACGCTGGAGTATGCCTGCTACGGGCCGACCCCGGAAAAGGCGCCGACATTGGTCCTGTTGCACGAGGGGCTGGGGGCCGTGGCGCTGTGGCGCGACTTCCCGCAGGCGTTGGCGCGGGCGACCGGCTTTGGCGTTTTTGCTTATTCGCGGGCGGGCTATGGTCAGTCGGACCCGGCGGACCTGCCGCGCCCCTTGGACTACATGACCCGCGAGGCGGTGGATGTGTTGCCGCAGGTGCTGGACGCGATCGGGTTTCAGCGCGGCGTCTTTGTCGGTCACAGCGACGGGGCGACCATCGCCGCGATCTATGCGGGCAGCGTGTCCGACCAGCGGGTGCGGGCGCTGGTGCTGATGGCGCCGCATTTCTTTACCGAAGAGGCCGGGTTGGCTGAGATCGCCAAGGCGAAGACGCTTTATGAAACCGGTGACCTGCGGGACAAGATGGCGCGCTATCACCGCGACCCGGACAACACCTTTCGTGGATGGAACGACAGTTGGCTGCACCCCGATTTCAAGGACTGGAACGTGGGGGATGTCATCGACTACCTGCGCATCCCGTCTTTGGCGGTGCAGGGGCGGGATGACCAGTACGGTACACTGGCGCAGATCGAGGAGTTGGACAGCCGCAGCTATGCGCCGGTCGAGACCCTTATCCTCGACGATTGCCGGCATTCCCCGCATCTGGACCAGCCAGAGCAGGTGGTGGCCGGGATCGCCGCGTTCTGTGCCCGGCTGGAGCGGATCGAAGCCACCGAACCCGAAGTCGCGTGACCCAGGCGGAATGGTTCATCCCGGCGCAAGCCTATGTGCCGGGGCGCACCGCGCGTCCGCCTGAAGGGCTGTTTGACCCGATCCGCGCATCTGCGCAGCCGGGGATGACACCTGCGGATCTTGCGCACAGCGATGCGTTCCGCCACGGGCTATTTTACCTCGAACGCGGTTTCTACTGGGAGGCTCATGAGGTGTTGGAGCCGGTCTGGATGGTGTTGCCTGAGGGCAGCGCCGAGAGGCGCTTTGTTCAGGCCTTGATCCAGACTGCCAACGGTCAGCTGAAACTGCGCATGGACCGTCCCAAGGCGGCCTTGCGTCTGTGCGCGATCGTCCGCGAACTGCTGCCCGAGGCGCGCGACGTTCAGATCATGACGTTTGGCGCGGACCGGGTTCACGCTATGATCGATTCTATCGAAGCGATCGCGAAATGTGAATTATAATGCCTTTGTTCCGCGATGTCGGCCCTGTAAGCCGCAAGCGCTTGTCAATGAAGGCGGATTAATGTGCTTTATTATGCATACATAAGTTTACTTACTTTCCCCTTTGATGTACGCTGACTGCACTTCGCGACCAGGGAGGACCCGATGACCAAGATGATCGATTTTCAAACAGACCCGTCCCGCTATCGCCATTGGCGTGTCGAATACGACGGTCCGGTGGCCAACCTGTTCATGGATGTGGATGAGGACGGTGGCCTGTTCGAGGGCTACAAGCTGAAGCTGAACTCTTACGATCTTGGCGTCGACATCGAGCTGAACGATGTGGTGCAACGGATGCGGTTCGAGCACCCCGAAGTGAAGACGGTTGTCATGCAGTCTGGGAAGGCCGGCGTGTTTTGCGCAGGCGCGAACATCCGGATGCTGGGCGGTGCGGCGCACAGCCACAAGGTGAACTTCTGCAAGTTCACCAATGAGACCCGCAATGGCTACGAGGCCGCGGAAGAAGAGAGCGGCCAGAAATACATCGCGGCGGTAAAGGGGGCCTGCGCCGGGGGCGGCTATGAGCTGGCTCTGGCCTGCAATCACATCATGCTGACCGATGACAGCACGTCGTCCGTGGGTCTGCCTGAGGTGCCGCTGCTGGCGGTGCTGCCGGGCACTGGCGGGCTGACACGCGTTACCGACAAGCGCAAGGTGCGCCGCGATCAGGCCGATATCTTTTGCTCGATCGAGGAGGGGATAAAGGGCAAGCGCGCCAAGGAGTGGCGGCTGGTCGATGAGGTGATCCCGAATTCCAAATTTGATGACACCGTGGCCGAACGCGCCCGCGAATTCGCGGCCTCCTCGACCAAGGCGGACGTGGCTGAGGGCATCACCTTGGGGCCGTTGTCGCGCAAGATCACCGAGGACGCGGTGACCTATTCGCTGGTCGAGGTCGAGCTTGACCGGGCAGGGCGCAAGGCCGTGATCACCCTGAAGGGCCCGGAAGAGGATGCGCCTGCCGACATGGATGCCCTTCAGGCACAGGGCGATCAGGCCTATATGCTGCGCCTCTGCCGTGAACTGGAGGATGCGATCCTGCACCTGCGGCTGAACGAGATGACGCTTGGGCTGTGGATTTTCCGCACGCAGGGCGACCCGGCGAAGCTCGCCGCGCATGAGGCATTGTTAGCGAATAATGCCGATCATTGGCTGGCCAACGAGGTGCGCCAGTACTGGAAGCGCACCCTGAAGCGGATCGACGTGACCTCACGCTCGCTGGCGGCCTTTATCGAACATGGCTCGTGCTTTGTTGGTGTGCTGGCGGAAATCCTCTTTGCGGTCGACCGCAGCTATATGATGGAAGACGAGTTCGAGGGCGACAACCGGCCCACGGCCACGCTGACCCTGACGGCGGACAACTTTGGTCCCTATCCGATGGGCAATGGCATCACCCGCCTGCAAACCCGTTTTCTGGCTGAGCCGGAGCATGTCGAGGCGCTGAAAGACAAGATCGGCGAGGCGCTGGAGGCCGAAGAGGCGGATGAGCAGGGGCTTGTCACCATGATCCTCGACGACATCGATTGGGAGGACGAGGTCCGCATCTTCATGGAGGAACGCGCGTCGTTCAGCCCGGACGCCATGACAGGGATGGAGGCGAACCTGCGCTTTGCCGGACCCGAGACCATGGAAACCCGCATCTTTGGCCGCCTGACCGCTTGGCAGAACTGGATCTTTATCCGTCCCAACGCTGTCGGCGCGGATGGCGCGCTGCAACGCTACGGCACCGGTATTCGGGGCGATTACAACATGGATCGCGTCTGACGCGCATCCGTGGTGGGTGCCAAACCCACCCTGCGGGCCCCGGCCGCGTGCCGGTCCCGTCGAACGCGACAGGGCGGGCGATGTCCCGCAACACCATAAGGGAGTGAGACATGCTCGATCTGATCAACGTAAGCTATGACACCCAGATCCCCAACAACGTGGGTCTGAGCTCGGACAAGAAGGTGCTGAAGGCGCTGGAAAAATGGCACCCCGGTTATATCGACTGGTGGAACAAGCTGATCCCGCAGAACTTTCAGGAATCGATGGTCTATCTGCGCACTGCGGTCAGCGTGGACCCCAAAGGTTGGGCCAAGTTCGACTACGTCAAGATGCCGGAATACCGCTGGGGCGTGCTGCTGGCACCAGAGGTTGAGGGGCGCGTGATCCCCTGTGGCGAGCACATGGGTGAACCGGCTTGGCAAGAAGTGCCGGGCGAATACCGCAACCTGATGAAGCGTCTGATCGTCATTCAGGGCGATACAGAGCCGGGCTCGGTTGAGCAGCAGCGCTTTCTGGGTCTGACCGCGCCGTCGCTGTACGACATGCGCAACCTGTTCCAGGTCAACGTCGAAGAGGGCCGTCACCTGTGGGCGATGGTTTACTTGCTGCAAAAGTATTTCGGTAAGGACGGTCGCGAAGAGGCGGATGACCTGCTGATCCGCTCGTCCGGGTCCGAAGAAGCGCCACGCATGCTGGGCGCATTCAATGAGGAAACGCCGGACTGGCTGTCGTTCTTCATGTTCACCTATTTCACCGATCGTGACGGCAAGATGCAGCTGGAATCGCTGGCGCAATCCGGCTTTGACCCGCTGTCGCGCACCTGCCGGTTCATGCTGACCGAAGAAGCGCACCACATGTTTGTCGGCGAAACCGGCGTGGGCCGCACCATTCAGGCCACCTGCGAGGCGATGAACAAGGCGGGCATCACCGACCCCTATGATGTGAACAAGATCCGCGATCTGGGGGTGATCGACCTGCCGACCATTCAGAAAAAGCTGAACCTGCACTACACATTGTCGCTGGACCTGTTCGGTCAGGAAATCTCTACCAATGCGGCCAATGCGTTCAACGCGGGCATCAAAGGCCGCTACATGGAGGGCCGGATTGACGACGACCACCAACTCAAGAACGACACCTACAAGGTGCTGGATCTGGAGGACGGTAAGATCGTCGAAAAGGATGTGCCGGCCCTGACGGCGATCAACATGCGTCTGCGCGATGATTACGTCCGCGATGCCTCGGGCGGGGTCGGGCGCTGGAACAAGCTGATCGAAAAAACCGGGATAGAGTTTGCGCTAAAGCTGCCGCACCAGTCCTTCAACCGGCAGATCGGTGTGTTTGCGGGCCACAACTTTGATCCTGACGGCAATCATGTGTCGGGCGATGCCTTCGACAAAGGCCTGCCGAATTGGCTGCCGACCCACGCCGACGGTGATTTCATCCAGTCGCTGATGAAGCCGTGCTATGAACCGGGAAAATTCGCCAGCTGGATTGCGCCGCCGAAGGTGGGCATCGACAATAAGCCGGGCGACTTTGAGTACGTCAAACTGCACATGGCCTGAAACAATTGGCCCGGCGCGGGGGGCAGGCCTGCGCCGGGCCGCACTGCCGGAGGAGGAAACGCGATGATCACCAAACGCAACGTAGGTCACGCCCCGCGTGTCACCGAGGTCGCCCGCGAACTGGGAGAAATGGGCTGCTGCATCGGGTGCGAGGACTGCCGCGGTCTGTGTCAGGCCCTGATAGAGGCAATCGCCCTTCCCGACGCTGTCCTGAACCGGGGTGCGCGATGAACCAGCCATTGAAACAGCACCTGATCGACCCCGAAATCTGCATCCGCTGCTATACCTGTGAAATGACCTGCCCGGTGGGCGCGATCGAACATGACGACAACAATGTCGTGGTCAACGCAGAGACCTGCAATTTCTGCATGGATTGCATTCCGGTCTGCCCGACAGGGTCGATTGACGAATGGCGGGTGGTCGACACGCCCTATTCGCTCGAAGAGCAATATGAATGGACCGAGTTGCCCGAACAGGGCGAGGTCGCAGTTGCCGAGAGCGCAGATGCCGGCGTCGAAGGTGGCACAGACCCGGTCGCCGCCCTGTTGGCAGAGGCGCACAAGGGCGCGGGCGGCAAGGCGGTTGCCCCCGTGTCGGCCACAAAACCCACGGTGAACCTCTACAACCTTGGCAACCCGGTCGAGGCGGTGGTGCAGGGCAACTATCGCTTGACCGCTGAGGGGTCGGATTCCGACGTGCGCCACATCATCCTCGACTTTCAGGGCAAGCCGTTTCCGGCGCTCGAAGGCCAGTCGCTTGGCATCATCGCCCCCGGCACCGACGCCGAGGGCAAGGCGCATCTGCCCCGGCTCTATTCCGTGTCCAGCCCGCGAGACGGAGAGCGGGCAGGCTATCACAACGTCTCACTGACCGTGAAACGGGAAGAGGGCGGTATCTGTTCGACGTATGTCTGTGATCTGAAAAAGGGCGATACGGTGCAGGTGACCGGGCCATTTGGCGCGACCTTCCTGATGCCCAATGACCCGGACGCGCGGCTGTTGATGATCTGCACCGGCACCGGATCGGCACCGATGCGGGCCTTTACCATGGCGCGCCAGCGGACAGTGGGCAAGAAATCCGGCGGCATGGTCATGTTCTTTGGCGCACGCACCCCGGAATCGCTGCCCTATTTCGGACCGCTCAACAAGGTGCCGTCCAGTGTGCTGCAAAAGCATCTGGTGTTCAGTCGGATGCCCGGACAGGAAAAGGAATATGTGCAGGACCGGATGCGCATCGAAGAGGACATCGTGGCCGACATGCTGCAGGACCCTGCGACGCATATCTACATCTGCGGGCTGAAAGAGATGGAGGAGGGGGTAGAGCGCGCCTTTACCAGCATCGCCGAAAGCATCGGCCACCAGTGGCGCAATCTCCGCGATGTGTTGCGCGATGAGGGCCGCTATCACGTCGAGACATACTGAGATGGAGCCGCGTCCCGACACCGCCCACCGCCATGAGATCCGCGTGACATGGGGCGACTGCGATCCGGCGAAAATCGTCTACACCGGGCGAATACCGTGGTTTGCGCTGGATGCGATCAACAGCTGGTGGGTTGAAAACCTGGGCGGGGACGGATGGTTCCAGATGGAACTGGACCGCAATGTTGGCACGCCCTTTGTCCGGTTGGAGATGGATTTCCGCGCCCCCATCACACCGCGCCATCCGTTGGTTTGCCACGTCTGGCCGGTGCGGCTGGGCGAGACCTCGATCACCTTCCGGGTGGATGGCATGCAGGACGGGACGATGTGTTTTTCGTCGCGGACGGTCAGCGTGTTCATTGATGCGGCGGCTTTTACCAAGCGCACGCCGCCCGATGACATGCGTGCGGTGATAGAGCGGCTTTTGCCCGGCGTGGAATGATCCGCGGTGGTAGGGCTGACATGCCGGAATTCCGTCAAACAGGTGTGACCGTGGGGCTTGCGCTTGGATTTTGGCTTTGCTAGATAGCCCTACATTCGGCGCCGGACATTGCAGTTCGGCGCTCTGTGCCGCCTTAGCTCAGTTGGTTAGAGCGCTTGATTGTGGATCAAGAGGTCCCTGGTTCGAGACCAGGAGGTGGTACCACTCTCCCCCCAAATGAATGCCGGACGTGTCCCGCACTGGTCATTCAACGTCCGTTTCATCCGCGTTGTTTTCGTTCAGATCGTCGGCAGCTTTTTCGAGGGCTTGCACCAGATCGGCAATGCGCTCTGCGCCCAAGCGTGCCTCTATCTCCGTGTGGATTTGGGCGCTTATCTGCCCAGCGTCTCGCAAGACCGTTTGACCTGTTGTGCTGATGCTGACCTGAGTGCGGCGGCGGTCCGTTGTGTCCGTGCGCAGGGTGATCAGATCCCGCGATTCCAAGGTCTTGAGGATGCGCGTCAGCGTAGGAGCCAGCACGCTGGCTGCACGGGCCAGATGTGTGGCGTCAATCTCACCTTCTTCTTGTACCACTCGCAAGACACGCCATTGTTGTTCGGTGACATCGATCCCGCGCAGCATCGGGCGGAATCGGTCCATGACGGCCTCGCGGGCGCGCAGCAGGGCGATGGGCAAGGTGCGCTGCGTATCGAATGGCGCAAAATCATCGCGGCTGTGTTTGGTCGGGGCCAAGTATATCTCCTGTTGACAGTCAGATTTGTATTTAACATGTTAAGCGTCATTGGGAGGGCCGCAGGATGGCGCAACTTGCGACGGGCACGACTCCAAGAGTGGAGGCGATCACGTCTATACAAGGCATTGGGCCGACCCTGCACGCGGGGAGGGTCGCAACTGGCATGTTTCCGCTGGCAGGTCTCGGGGCGCAGAGGCAACGCTCTGGGTCTGTCGCCACATCCGCTGGCAAAAGCGACCCATTGGACTGCGAATGGTCCCTGACATTTGTCGTCAGGGAGCCGGCCCGCGCGGCGTGTGGGGGCGGGGCGATGCAGCCCCGCAGCACATGCGAGCAAGAAAGTTCCTGAAAGGTAGAGCAAGATGAACTGGGATGAGTTCGCCGATTGGGGCGGAAAGGCCGTGGCGTTTGGCGCGGAGTATCACAAGACCCTGCGCGACCGTCCTGTGCGGCCCCGTGTGTCGCCGGGCGAAATCGCGGCGCAATTGCCCACTTCCCCGCCCGAAGGGGGCGAGGGCATGGAAGCGATCCTAGAGGATTTTGAGCGGATCGTGATGCCGGGGCTGACCCATTGGCAGCACCCGCGATTCTTTGCGTATTTCCCTGCCAATGCCGCGCCGCCCTCAATGTTGGCCGAGATGCTGGTCACGATGCTCGCCCCACAGTGCATGTTGTGGCAGACCTCGCCCGCCGCGACAGAAATGGAAGGCGTGATGCTGGACTGGCTGCGGCAGGCGGTCGGGTTGCCAGAGGGGTTTCAGGGCGTGATTCAGGATTCGGCGTCCTCGGCCACGTTGGCGGCGGTCTTGGTGATGCGGGAGCGGGCGCTGGGCTGGGCGGGCAATGTTCAGGGACTGGCGGGGCAACCGGCGGTGCGGATCTACTGTTCGGATCAGGTGCACACCTCGATCGACCGGGCGGCTTGGGTGTCGGGAGTGGGGCAGGAGAACCTTGTGAAACTGCCCACCGTCGCGGGGGATCCGTTGCGTCCCATGGACGTGGCGGCGCTGCGCACGGCGATTGCGGCGGACCGGGCGGCGGGGTTCTTGCCTGCGGGGATCATCGGCGTGACCGGGGCCACCGGCATGGGCGCTTGTGATCGGCTCGGCGAATTGGCTGACGTGGCGCAGGCCGAGGATCTGTACCTGCACATCGACGCGGCATGGGCCGGGGCAGGCATGATCTGCCCCGAAAACCGAGTGTTGTGGGAGGGTGTCGAGCGGGCCGACAGCATGGTCTTCAACCCGCACAAATGGATGGGCGCGCAGTTCGACTGTTCCGCGCATTTTATCCGCGACCCAGACGCGCTGCGTCAGACGTTGGCGATCCGGCCCGAGTTCCTCAAGACACTTGGGGCGGAAGATGTGACCGACTACAGCGAATGGTCGATCCCGCTGGGCCGTCGGTTTCGGGCGCTAAAGCTGTGGTTCCTGATCCGGACTTATGGGTTGGAAGGTTTGCGCGAGATGATCCGCAATCACATTGCTTGGTCTCGTGATCTTGCAGCGCGGCTGGCAGCGGAGCCTGACTTTGAAATCGTGACTGCCCCGGTGCTGTCGCTGTTCAGTTTCCGGCACGCGGGTGATGATGCCCACAATCTGAAGCTGGTAGAGGCGATCAACGCGGATGGACGGATTTACCTGACGCAGAACAAGGTCGACGGGCAGGTGGTGATCCGGTTTCAGGTCGGAGCTTTTGGCGCAACTGACGCGGATGTGGCCACAGCTTTTGACGTCATAACGGAAATTGCTAGGGACATGGCATGATGACACCGCATTTTGTGACCTACAGCCACAAGGGCGCACCGGCCTACGGGCTGCACACCGGCGACGGCGTGATCAACCTCTCTGCCGCCAATCCGCACTGGCCCACGCTGCGCGAGGTGATCGCAGCGGATGGGTTGAAAGACGTCTTCATGCAGGCGGCGGGGCGGCAGGCGGACCT
>TARA_R100000789_G_scaffold82359_3_pt1 | contig 27712 bp, 21 predicted proteins | sample TARA_R100000789 | Tara Oceans TARA_R100000789 (sample SAMEA2623403) | marine metagenome | biome: marine biome (ENVO:00000447); feature: mesopelagic zone (ENVO:00000213); material: "saline water (ENVO:00002010), including plankton (ENVO:xxxxxxxx)" | depth 450 m
CGCCAATCCACCCCATCATTTTCAGTAATCACCTTCGGACTGCCGCAAAATCAGACAAGCTGTACCCGCCAATTCAAATTCTCTGCAGAATTGAGGTCGCCACTCGTAATGTCGACATTGTTGCTGAATGGGATCGAACCACAAACATTGTGTCTGAGGTTCCTCGCCGCGTCTCAAGCCTCCAAAATGATCATCGATTTCCGCAATCAAACTAGATGGTAAGCCGGTTGGTCGGAAGGGATGTGAACCCGATGTTCGTTCGTCCGTCTGATACAACAAAACAGGCGATCCTATTCCCTGGCAGCAGAGTCCACACCCTTCGCAGGAATCTGGTTCCAGTTGTGGGAGTTTGTGGACGGCCAAAATGAGCTCCAGAATCTCACAGAACTATTGCAGTTTGAAGATGAGTAATGATTATAACGTCAGAAATAGCAAGAGGATAGGGCCTATTGTAATTGGGGCTTTCGGTTGAGGCAGGCTGTTGATTTGCCTTTGAGGTATTCCATCCACTTCTCAATGCCTGTTAGATTCCTCCGTTGACTCAAACTGTCTGTTTGCAGATACTTACACACTTTCTGAAATCGAATCAATAATTCTGCAGGGTGTGTCAGTATCTATCCTTGTAATACTCTCAACCTTTAACACTCAACATTCAACCCTCAATCCCATGACAACGACCATCGAAGACCTGACACAATACACTGACCGAGTTGCCAATCAGGCAGCCGCGGCGACGACCCCGTTGGTTTCTGCATCAGGACAACAGAAAATTGACTGGTTGCATGCGACAGCCGAGGCATTGCTGGATCGTCAGGAGGAATTGATTCGGGCAAATGCAGAGGATCTTGCGAATGCGGAAAAGTATCAGTTGACCGAGGCGATGGTCGATCGATTGCGAGTAACGGAAAAAAGTCTACAGGGGATTGCGACAGCTGTTCGTGAAATTGCCGCTCATCCAGAACCGATTGGCGAAATTATCGACAGTACCGTCAGACCAAACGGATTGCTCGTCAGCCGGGTTCGAGTTCCTCTCGGTGTAGTGTTCTTCATTTATGAATCACGCCCGAATGTTACTATCGATGCCGCTGCTCTCTGTGTGAAAAGCGGAAACGCGGTTATTCTGCGGGGCGGGAAAGAAGCCTTTCACAGTAATCATGCCTTCCACAAAATTCTGGTGGAGGGATTAATCGCTCACGATCTCCCTGAGCACGCAGTGCAAATGGTCGAAACGACAGACCGGGAAGCGGTCGGACACTTTCTGAAACGCAGCGATAAAATCGATGTCACCATTCCGCGTGGAGGCAAATCACTGATTGAACGGGTGGCCAAAGAAGCTCGGATGCCAGTCATCAAACATTTCGATGGTAACTGCCACGTTTATGTGCATCGAGATGCCAATCTGAAAATGGCACAGGAGATTCTCTTCAACAGCAAATGTCATCGTACCGGCGTGTGTAACGCAGCAGAATCCTTGGTTGTGGATGCGGAATTTGCAAAGAAACATCTGGCGGAACTAGTCGCTCCGTTACTCGCAGCAGGAGTCGAAATTCGCGGTTGTGAACGGACCTGTCAGACTGTCACAGCGGCTACACCTGCCACCGATCAAGATTTTGGTGAAGAGTATCTGGGAATGATCATTTCCTCGAAAATCGTCGATTCACTCGATGAAGCGGTCAGCCACATTAATCATTACAGTTCTCGTCACACCGAAGCGATTGTGACCGACAATCTATGGGCTGCTCGACAATTCACGACCCAAATCGATTCGGCCGCTGTGATGGTGAATGCCTCGACTCGATTTAACGATGGTGGTGAATTCGGGTTGGGTGCGGAAATTGGAATCAGTACCGATAAGTTGCATGCACGGGGGCCTTGCGGTTTGCGTGAGTTGACCAGTTATAAATATGTTGTCCAGGGAGCTGGACAGATCCGCTGAAGCGGTGATGAGTAGGCAATCGTCAGGGAGGACGAAGCATGGCCGATGTTCTCAGTCAGGGAGAAGTCGAATCGCTGTTAGCGGCACTGGATGCCGCACCGGCTGAGTCGAGTGGTGGCTATACGAGTCAGCCCGCAAGGAATAATAACGAATCTCTCGGCCAGATCAGCGTTTACGATTTCAAACGTCCCGAACGCGTCAGCAAAGAACAGATGCGTGCCTTCCAGGCTTTGCATGAAGGCTTCAGTCGCGAGTTCGGGGCTGCAGTCAGTGGCATGCTGCGCTCGATTATTGAAGTGAAATTGATCAGTGTCGACCAGCTGACTTATGGCGAATTCGTATTCAGTCTCGAAAACCCAACCTGCTTCAATCTGCTCTATTCCGACAAGCTCAACGGTCACATCATTCTCGATTTGAATCCCTCGATTATCTATCCGATTGTCGACCGTCTGCTCGGCGGAGGGAAATCGGCCACTCAATCGTTTCCCTCACGGCCATTGACGGAAATCGAACTGAAACTCGTTTCCCGCATCACCAAGTCAGCCATTGCTGCTTTGGAGAATTCGTGGAAGAATATCAGTGAATTGAATTTGCGGGTGAGCCAGATTGAGAGTAATCCTCAACTGGTACAAATCGTGCCGCCGAACGAAGTGATAGTGCTCATCAGTTTTGAAATCACGATGGGCGATTTGCGGGGGATTATGAACCTGTGTATTCCATTCAACACAATTGAACCACTCGTTGGAAAACTCTCTTCAGACACCTGGTCGGCTTACGCCAAGCATGAATTGACCCCGGAAGAGAAAGCTCAACTCGAAGTCGGTATTGGCTCCGCTGAGGTGCAAACGGTGGCAGTATTAGCAGAAACCACAATGAGCACTTCCGACCTGCTGCATCTGAATGTGGGAGATGTGATTCTGACAGAACGAGATGTCAGTCAAGGAATTACGCTGCACATCGAAGGTTATCCCACCTTCTCAGCCGACATTGGTCAACTCAAAGGCCACAAAGCCCTGCAAATCCGCGAGCCATTGCTGCAGGTTCGTGATATCATCAAAAAGCACATGGATGCGAAAGCGGGAACGGAAAATCAAAAGCCGAAAGTTGCTTCGAAGCCGTAATGCTCTGATTTCCGTTCAATCTCCATCGACGTGTGCCACTGCTGGCTTGCCCAGAAGTGTTGGATTCGGCTATGAATTTCAGAAATGAGCGAAATATTATAGTAGGCAAGCCACTATTTATTTGCAGTTAGAAATTGACATGGCAATCGAAAACCAACTGAGTATTTATGAGCGTCAGGCATTCAGGCTCATAGCTGGTTTAGTCGTTGCGGTGATGTTCCTCATTGGAATATCAATAATTTTGATGTCACTAATCTATTGGAGTCTCAGCGCCACAGCTTTGAAGTTACTGCCAAGCTGGCAAAATCAGTTTAAGTGGTTGAGTGACAACTTTCATTTTGTAATGAACCCTTGGGGAATCATAACACCTTTAGTTGTTATCACAGTAAGTGGTTTTTTGATTGGATCCCGAATTGGTCGGGACATCTGGCTTTGTAAACGAAAATATATAATGTTGATTGCATTTCTGTTATCTGCCGAATTGATTCTTGCTGGGCCATTCTTGCTTTTGAGCGATGATTTCACTTTGTGGTTGCTAATATCGATTTTTTATGTGTTCATTTTACTGGTGCCCGCATACCTCAAGTTTTTCCATGTACCAATGACAAAAATTTGGCTGAAGGCTCAGGAATCAGCCAGATTGAAGAGCGAGAATTCAAATGTTTCCGAATAATGTTCTGCTCGTTCCCATGGGTGATCTTGGGAACAAGAACATGCTCAAATTACCGGAGTTTAACAGAATTCTTAATCGAAAGCCGTCCCCTTGCTGATGCTTCGAGTTATGATTGTGCCTGCATCTGTTGGGGACTTTATGAAAAGTATTTACTGAATTTAAAATGGTTTATTCACTGGAATTGATTGTCGAGCCGTATCAATCCGGTGCTCGTGTGGATGCGTTTCTGGTGCAGCAGTTGCGGAATTATTCTCTCTGGCAGATTCAAAGGCTCGCACATTGGAACGCGTTGACGGTCAATCATCAACCCGCTGATTTGATGCGTCGCTTATGGCCCGGAAATTCCGTGCAGGTGAAACTGCTCGAACCTCCGGAAACGCTGTACGATCCCGAACCGTTTCCGCTGCACATCGTGTATGAAGATGCCTGGATTGTGGTCGTTGATAAACCCGTCGGGGTGATCGCGCATCCGACCGGGAATATGCAGTCGGGCACGCTTTGCAATTTTCTGCAGGCTCATTTTGATCAGCAGACACCGATCAAAGGTTTGCTGCGACCAGGCATTGTGCATCGGCTCGATCGCGAAACAACGGGATTAATCATCGTCGCGAAAACTCATCAGGCTCACCGCAATCTGGTCGACTCCTTCGAACATTCGCGTGTGTCAAAAACTTATGTCGCTTTGGTGGAAGGAAATCTAGAAGAACCAGTTGGAACAATCGACTTACCGATCGGTCAGGATCACATCGGCTCCAAAGTTCTCATGTCGACCCGAGCCAATACCAAGAATGCGAAGGTGGCCAAAACGCATTGGGAACGGCTCAAAAACGTCGGTGATTATTCCCTCGTGATGGCTCGTCCTGTCACCGGGCGGAACCATCAAATTCGCGTCCACTTTGCAGCAATCGGTCATCCTCTAGCAGGCGATGAATTTTATGGACCACGAGGTCAATTCAAAACCGCTTCGCGACAAACGCTTGAGGAAGGGCGACGGATGACAGAAATCCGCTGCAAAAAAACAGGCCTCAAACGCCACGCCCTGCACGCAGCTCGCATCGAATTCGCTCATCCGATCACTGGAGTCTGGCTGCAACTGACCAGCAATCTCCCAGCCGACATGCTCGCAGCTGTTCTGAGTCTGGAAAACCAGTACGGTAGGTCGGGTTAGTGAAGCGTAACCCAACTGATTCGGCCCATCTTGAAACAGTGCAAACGAACCCTATGGAGTCGTGTGATGAGTTGAGGTGCGTGACTCACGAATTTTCCCCCACGACCAAATCGCAAAAGCCAACCAGCAAACAGAGAGAGTTCCCAGAGATCGATACATGGCCAGTTTGCCTTCCATGCCACCTGCATTGTTAGGCATGAACAGTTCCGCCACAATTAAACTGGCAAAACCGAGGCCGGCTGCGATTGAAAAGGGAATGAAACTGAACCAGTAATTCGGCTGTGAATAATTCTTATTTGTTTGCATTTCACGTTTCTCCACAAAGACAGCTATTAGAGTGAAAACCTTCATGCGGATTGGATGATTCGGTAAAGTCATCCACAATTTCAGGGTGCATTATTCTACCGTGAAATTCTGTGCATTGTAAATACAAGTAAACAAATCTCGATCAAAAAATAACAGGACCACAAAATTTCAAATAATAGTTCATCTATTCCAGGGAATCGAATAATCACGAGGAAAGTCCAGCCCTGTATGGCTCCACACGCAGTCAGCAGATAAATAAATTGATTCCTACCCAGATTGGTCGTGCAGACTCCATAAACGGCAATCAAAAAAGTGGCTGTCGAAACGAAAAGTAAAATTAAAATCAATACCCCCGCACCAAAAACCCATCCCATAATCAATTTCTCTCCAATTTATGGTTCGATTCAACTTCCAGAATTCTTCGCTCACGCTCTTCCGGTCGGACAGGCGCGTCCCATCTGGTGACGAATCGGGGAACTTCGGCTTTAATTTTTTTGAGAATCTCAGCATCAAACGTGGACGAAATTCCGACGTTTTCCAGAGTCGGATGCGATTTTAATTGCGTCACACCTTCCCAGGTGAAGTTTGGATGACCAGTCGCTGAGGAGCGGGTGAATCGTAAATCGACGAACTCCAGTTTGGTGAGGTGGTGAAGTTTTTTCAGCCCCTCATCGGAAATATTCGAATTCGCGATCCCCAACGAAGTGAGGGAGCCGGAGACGGGAGAAAGTTGATCGATCAGTTCATCTCCAATTCGAGCATTCTTTAGATCAAGAGTTTTGAGTCGGGGGAGATTTTTAAGGTCCACTTTTTTTAGCATCAAATAATTGGAATAGAACTCCTTGAGTGATTCCAGATTATGAAGGGTTAGGCTCCCGTCATCGAGAATTTCGCATCTCTCCATCCGCAACTGCATGAGATGCTTAAGTTGACTGAGATTTGACATCGAATTGGAGTTTAGAAAACAGCCACTTACGGAAAGGATCCGCAGTTTTTGGAAGGAGGGCAGCAAATCAAGTTCGAATTCGGAGGTGAGTTTTCGTGAGGAATTGAAAACTCCATGGATCTCCATTCGCCAAATTCGCGATGCGTATTTCTCCAGTTTCACTTTCTGCAAAAGATCAAAAACCCAATCGGGAGCTGTTTGTGTGGTTTTTATATAGACGTGACAATCGGGATGTATCTCCTTGAAACTGTTTATAGCCTGAATTTCTCGATAACTCGGATAAAAGTAGCCGAGCACGAAACTGATGAGGAGGGTCGTGATCAATACGAATTGGACAATCAGCGGGTGCTTCGTAATCCACGTTGGTATTTTCATGAATTCCCAGACAGTTTTGTAAGAAATCATTCAAGTCATGATTCGCGATCTCAGCAGGCTTTGTGATGTCAAAACAGGAAGAATGGGTAGGCAGTTCCTATTGCACGGCACAGTTTCTGGTGCGGATTTGGTAAGTCTTGCGGATCGTATCAACATTTACAGGCTGAAAATTCGATTAAGACGAATGTGCGAATTGTTTGATTCGTGCGTTGTAGAACGGATTCTCAATTCTAAAGTCGTCGCGGAGCGAATTCATGGTATCACTGGGTCCTACGAGATGTAAACAGAGCTGGATGGGAAGAGTTCGTTCTGAACTTCAGCTGAAATTTGTGCTCGGCATCATATGTACGACACTCCTGGCATTCCTGCCGAACACAGCCTCGGCTCAGCCGGGCGGTGGCCAGCCGACTGAAAACGTGGGAGTCTTCACGATTCAGTTCTGGGATCAGGGTGATAACGGCGGAGCCGGGGCAGTCGATGCCAATGGTAACGTTGTCGCCAATGGCAATCTTGGAACCTGGACCAACGAAGAAAAGGCGGCTGTTCGTCGAGCATTCACTTACTGGTCAAATACGCTCAATGCGGCACCGACGGTGAATCCGGTTATTCGATTGATTAAGAATGACAACACCACAACCTTTGGTGGAACCGCGATTTCATTCGAAACCGCTGCAGGGATGACTGCTCAGACCAATACTTACAACATTCTTGCAACAGGTGGTGTTCCTGCGACATCACCGACTCAGATTGATGGCAGTATTGAATTTGCTTCCGGGAATGGGGGAAATTTTGGGACCAATCGAATTCTTCAGTTAGGGACCGAAGCCCGTTCGCTTGAACAGGAAGCGATCTTCAATATTGCGGCTTTGCTGGGTGTTGGCAATGTCGACGATGTGAACAACTTCGTCGCAGCGGATGGCAACAACGTCAACGCACCATATTTGAATCTGATCAACCCAGATGGAAATGGGAATAACACCTTCCAGGGTACGACTGCACTGACCATCTTCGGGCCCAATGGATTGCCATTACCACTCGATGGGACGCAAACCGATGGGGTGAATGAATCTTTCACAAACCTGCCTAATCATAACTCCTCAAATATCGCGAATTCCATTCTGAATATCCCACACTACGCACCCGGCGAATTGGCGATCTTCGATGACATCGGCTACAACGGCTACAATCCTGCCAACCACTTCGGAACTGCCATTTATCAGGATGGAATTGCTCCTCAAAACTTTGCAGGATCGGCTCCAACAGCCGACTACGGAATTGGACTGTTCCTGCAAGCAGACAATCATGTGCTGACTCAAACAGGTAACATCACAGCCAGTGGTTTTGCTGCAACCGGTATTCGCCTTTCAGATGCCAATAACAACCGGGTCAATATCGCGACAGGTCAATCCATCACCACAAACGGTTCTCAAGGTATTGGTGTACTCGTCAGTTCTGGCTCGGGAAACACGATTGTTCAACAGGGAACGATCAATGCAGTCGGAGCCAATGGCCGCGGTTATGTTTTTGCTTTCGGGGTGAACCCTTTCCAGAATGTGGTGCCAAACAGCACCGTGCCTTTTGTCGATCAACTCGATCTCACAGGCACAATTAACGCCTCGACAAATGCAATTCAAATTGGCAATCCTCAACCAGTTGGAACGGTCAATCCGCAGACTCCGGGTGTGGGCACTATCAATGTGATGCAGGGTGCGAGTATTACTGGAAACATCTTCAGCGATGCAATCCTCAATGGAGGAGGAGCCGCACCAATGCTGACTTTCGGTAAGCTGGCCAATATCGACGGGACAGCCACTGCGACTGGTAATGCTGCGTTTAACTTCACTTATGGCGGCAACATCCTCGGCAGCACCGATGGTTCTGGTGCTCTTGCGGCACCAGCCGGCACACGAGCCGTACTCGATCTCGATTTCTTCAACGGTACGACGACGCTTAATGGAAATGTCACTGCTGGTAATTCTCGATTGCAACTTGGAACACTCAACACGAATGGCATTTTCAATGTCAACGCATTGACAGTTGATGGTGGAACGGCCAACTTTGCTGGTGATACCGATGTCGTTAACAATGTGGTCGTCAACAATGCAGGCCGCATCAATGCCACAAGCACTTTCAACGCACTCGATGTGGCCATTAACGGAACTGGTGGTTTCGTCACTTCTGGAACAACTCTTCTGGATGATGTGACTGTTAATAACAACATGACTATGGGAAATGGTTTCGCGGTCACAGCTGGAACGACAACGACCGACCAGTTTGTGCTCACAGAAGGTAATACGGTTGTTCTTTCTGGAGCAACTCTTAACTCGAACAACTTCACCGCCAATGGTGGTCAGGTGGATCTCTCTGGTAACCTGAACGCTATGGGAGGCGGTGGAAATTATACTCAGAATGCGGGAGTGTTAAATCTCAGCAATGGTGGTGTTCTGACAACCTCCGGCTATCTGCAGACAGGTGGCACAGCAAATGTTCTGACTGGCGGAACACTCACTGCTAATACTGCTATTTCAAACGTAAACGGTGGCATCCTGAACAATAACGGAACCATCAATACCGCCATGGGGCTCAACATCAATAATGGTGGTACCATGAATGGTACAGGGACAGTCAATGGTAATGTGACCAATAATGTCGGCGGTACTATCGCTCCCGGAAACAGTATTGGAACTCAGAACATCAACGGCAACTTTGTCACTGCCGGTAACCTGAATATTGAAGCTCTGCCAAGTGCAGCTCCAGTTCCAGGAACTGATGTCGATAACATCGCAGTCACCGGCACGGCTACTGTGAATGGCGGAACAGTCAATGTGACCGACTTCCAGACACCAGCCGGTGCGACCGATTACACTATCGGTACTCAGTACAACTTCATCAACGCTACTGGCGGGGTGACAGTTAATGCGAATCCGATGTTTACCGATGATATCGCCAATCGTCGTCTAATCGGCATCATGGGAGCCAATACTTTTGGATTCCAGATCGCCAACGATACGAACTTCGGCACAATCGGCATCACGGAAAATCAAATCGCTTTCGGCGAGTATCTTGAACTTGTCAAGAACACTCCCGATCCTGGTCTACAGAACCTGCGAAATCAAATCGACCTGCTGGGTAGTGATGATCTGGTTCGGAATGCTTTCGATCAACTCGCTGGCGATGTCTATGCTTCATCTCCTGCTGCTGCTCTTCAGACGACAACTCTGCTGTATCGTCAGCTGAGCCGTCAGGTTGCCAAATCGACTGCTCCAAGTGGTGTTTTCAATCCGATTATCGCTGGTCTTGATGAAACAGAACTGAATATCAATCTGGCTGGTCAGGAATACGAGAGTCTGATTGTTCGCGGTCAGTGTGAAAAAGGAACCTGCCGAGTTCGCTGCCGAAACCCGAAAGATGCCTGGATTACCTATTACGCTTTGGGCGGAGAAATCGATTCGGGCGTGAACCCGACACCGGGCGAATACTCTTCAAACGGAACCATGTTCGGTCTCTCAACCTTCCATAACGATCAGGTTCAGTTCGGACTCTTCGGAGCTTACGGACGATCATACCTCGACACGAATAACCCAACACAGGGTGTCGATTCGGAAAACGTTCACGCGGGGGCTTACATGAACATTGCAGATTGTCAGGGAACCTTCCTGGCAGCAGTTGGCTTCGGATATGACGATTACGATTCACAACGTCAAGTCAATATTGGTGCTTTTAACGCAATCGCCAATGGTAATTACTCAGGTCAGCAGGCAACTGCTTATCTGGAACGAGCCTGGGATCAGTACTGGGGTAACTTCTATCACCGCCCAATGGTTGGCTTGCAGTATGTGCATATTTCTCAGGATAACTTTGTTGAAACTGGTGCTGGCCCTGCAAATCTGGTCGTGACTGCAGAAGATATGGACTCACTGCGAAGTATTGTCGGCTCAAGCATTGCCTGGGATAAAGTCGGAGAACGCTGCTGGCGGTTGACTCCAGAAGCTCATGCCTACTACATGCATGAATTCCTGGAAACCAGCAACGCCATCGTTTCTGGTCTCGGCCCAGCACCAGCTCCCGGCTTCAGTGCCCGCGGACTCGACACCGGCCGCGACTTCCTGATGTTCGGAACCGGGATGACATTCTCACCATACGATTCATTGAGCTTCGCGATCAACTATGACCTGCAAGCCAGCAGCAATCTGGTTCTGCATATTGGAAGCGGAAATATTACCAAAGTGTGGTAAGCATATTCTCCGCTTCGGCTCGCAAGACTTTATGAGCACATTGAAGACTCCCTGGCTATCAGGGAGTCTTTTTCATTGGATCAAGCTTCAATATATTCAGCCACTGAAGAAGGAGGAGGAACATCAATTCCATCTTCCCGCATGCCATCGATGTGAAGATGAATCGCTTCCCGCATGCGTTCTTCGACTTCCTCGTGAGTAGCACCTGTGGCTATGCAACCAGGTAAGTCTGGTGAAAATGCGGAAAAGTTATTTGTGGTCTTCTCGATGACGATCAGATATTTTGCTGACATGCATTTAATCCTTAAGACCAGCTTGCCTGAGAGCGCTGTTTAATGTACCAGGAGCAAGTTCATCTTTGGGATGACCTGCAATGGTGACTCGCCCAAGTTTGAAGGGATGTTTATATTGTCGGTGACTACCCTTTTGGCCAACCATAGACCACCCATCATCCTAAATGATACGCTCAAGTTCTCGAACAGTCACTTGTCACTTGGCTTCTAGTTTAACTTTTGTCTCAAGTACTGAGATTGTGTTTGCTTCCGTTTTTACAGATAGACAGAGCCCCATTTCTCGACCATCCTTTTTACTACGGTTGTATCGATTTAATGCAAGGAGTCCAGCTTGTATGGAAAGTGATAACTGCATCGCTTCATCGAAGGACTATGTGAGATTCACAGATTTAATATTTTGAGCTTTGATATCTGGCCGAGTTCTTTCGTAACGGCAACTACCATGATAGTCATCTTTTTTCTGTTAAATCCCTTCAGCTGAAAAAGCACGTTTTTTGGGCATGAATTTGTATTCCATATTCATAGAGTATTTTACCACGATAAACTTGAGGTGTATGTTGTTCACTTGATGGTTTAATTGCAAATCAACGCGATAAAGAATATTCTGCAATAGATATAATTGTTGTATCCATGTCGAAGTTGTGATCAGATCATGCCGAAATGCTTGACAGGAAAGAGGTTATCTTCATAGGATTCCCGTTCTGCTGCTCCCATATCGTGCTTCTGAGATGATTAGAATACGAGAACAGCCTGTCACAGTTGCAAACCTCGCCATTTTTGCGAGAATACCGCAGATTGCGGGCTTAATGTCGGGATGGAGGCGGAAAATCCATTCTGTACAGCAGTGCAAAACAATGAACAGTTTCTCATCAGTAATTGGTGAGAGTCTTGAATTCAAGCACATTGGCGTGTGTGCAATACTGAATCGATCAACTATTTTACAGGATGATGTGGAGAATCCACATTCGTAAGTGAGTGAATCATGGCAATACCAAAGAGAAGACAGTCTAAAACCCGGTCCCGCAAACGTCGTAGTCATGATGCCGTCAAACCGCTCAAGCTGCAGTATTGCTCACAGTGTGGTCAGGCAACCCCAAGTCACGTCGCCTGCCCGACTTGCGGCCATTACATGGGACGCACAGTAGTCGAAATTGACGACTAATCGATCTTTTTAATTGAAGCTTTGGGCGTGTGCCACTGGCTTTGCCAGTGCAAGTCGAGACTGGCATTGAAGTTGCAATGCACTGGCAGAGCCAGTGCCACCCCATCGATAACTTATACTGTTAAAGTTTGATAAGCATTACTGACGATCTGGCCGCTCATAAGGAGCGGTCTGCGGAAAGATGATGAATTCATGCGGATTGCCCTGGACGCAATGGGGGGAGATGACGCTCCCGGCATTAATATCGATGGGGCATTGAAGGCTCTGGCGAAGTGGGATCATCTCACCGTCGATCTCGTCGGTCCCGCTGAGCAACTCAACGAAATTCTGGCGCAATGCGAAAATGTGCCTGACCGTTTGAATGTTGTGCATGCTTCCCAGTTTGTTGGTATGGACGAAAAGCCGACGGAAGCCCTGCGGAAAAAGCCAGATGCATCGATTTCCATTTGCTGGAAATTGATGGCTGAAAAGAAGGTGCAGGCTGTTGTCAGTGCCGGGAATACGGGAGCAGTGGTCGCTGCGGGTTTGCGAACCCGGCTCTTTCTCAAGCAGGTTAAGCGGCCTGGGATTGCCGTTGTACTGCCGACTCTCAAGGGGCAATGTGTCCTGATGGACGTCGGTGCTAATCCAGCCGCTCGGGCCGATCATCTTTATCAATATGGCGTGATGGGATCTGTCTATGCCAGCGAAATGCTGGGGATTGAGCGTCCGCGCATCGGCTTGCTGAATATCGGCAGCGAAGATGGCAAGGGAACTGATCTGGTTCGCGAAGCTCATGCGATGCTGTCAAATTCGTATCTGAAGGATCAATATATTGGCAATGTCGAAGGGCGGGGCATTTATCAGGGCGAAGCCGATGTTGTCGTCTGTGAAGGCTTTGTCGGGAATGTTGTCCTCAAAGTGAGTGAAGGAATGGCGGATATGATGTTCCGCGTTCTGTCACGAGAAATTGTCGGAGCTCTCGATACCGAACGTGAAAAGGCCGGTCAGGCTTTTCAGACAGCCGCTGCCCGATACGAGTACCGTGAATTCGGCGGGGCTCCTTTACTGGGAGTGGACGGCTTATGCATGATCAGCCACGGCTCGAGCGATGCTCACGCAATGTCAAATGCATTAGGAACCTGCATCAAAATGCGAGAGCGACAAATCAATCAGATGGTAGTCGACAATCTGGCTGGTTCGCCTACTCCGACAGCATGATTCGTCGATGGGTGGCTGGGGTCGTAGCGAAGCGGAGCCCCCAGATAATTCCCAGTTTTAATATTTCTTCAGATGAGACCGAGTGATGCCAAAGACAGCCTTTTTGTTTCCCGGACAAGGTGCCCAGCAAATTGGAATGGGTGTGAAAGTCGCGGAGAAATATCCAGCCGCACGTCAATTATTTGATCAGGCCGCTGACATTCTGGGGTTCGACCTTCTGAAATTATGTGCGCAAGGACCTGAGGAACGAATCCACGCCACAGAGATCAGTCAGCCGGCATTGTATGTGTCAAGTCTGGCTTCACTGGAAGTGGTTAAAGATCAATCGTCGGAGGCACTCGGCCAGGTTGAGGTGGCAGCCGGATTGAGTCTGGGCGAATATACTGCTCTGGCGTTTGCAGGAGCGATGTCATTCGAGGATGGCTTGCGGGTCGTTCGAGTGCGTGGACAGGCGATGCAGGCTGCGGCTGATGCGACGCCATCTGGTATGGTCAGTCTACTATTGCTCGATGAAGAAAAAGTTCAGCAGGTTTGCGAAAAAGCCAGTGATGCCGGTTTGATTCAGATTGCGAATTACCTGTGCCCGGGAAATATCGTGGTCTCTGGCGATCAGGCTGCTTGTGAAAAAGTGGTGGGAATCGCAGAAGAGGCAGGTGGCCGGGCAATTCCGCTGAAAGTCGCTGGAGCGTTTCACACACCAATTATGCAATCAGCCACAGAAAAGCTGGCCAATGTTCTGGAATCAGTCCAGATTCAGGCTCCCCGGATTCCTGTTGTTTCCAATGTCGATGCAAAAACACATAGCGATGCTGCTGAAATACGTGAGATTCTCGTCAAGCAGGTTGTGCATCCGGTTCTCTGGGAAAAATCGATGAATGCATTGCTAGAAATGGGTGTCGAGCAATTTTATGAAATTGGTCCCGGAAAAGTCCTCAAAGGATTGATGAAGCGAATTGCCAGAAAAGCGAGTGTCGAAAACTTCAACGATGAATCGATTGAGTAGCAGGATTCAGCATTTATTTCAGAGATTTTGCCACGGAATCCCAGCATCCGGTAAAATGAGTGAAAACAGGTCGGGATTAGAGTTTACACAAATTTCAAAAAGCGATATACCACGGAAGCAATGTCAATTTTACTGTTGACAGTTAATTTTCAATCGGGCTTGTCAGTCTGAATGAGAAACGCGATATTGGGCCATTGAATACAGGATTGGCCTGCCAGAATTATCAACCCGAAAACAGGAGAGGGTTCGAGTGGACATTGAGGAAAAAGTCATCGGCATTGTCAGCGAGCAGCTGAACTTCCCTAAGGAAGAAATCAATACTCAAAGCTCATTTCAAGACGATCTGAAAGCCGATTCACTGGATTTGGTTGAACTCGTCATGGAGTTTGAGGAAGAATTCGACATCACAATTCCAGATGACGACTACGAAAAAATTCGTACCGTTGGTGATGCTGTCAAATATATTCAGGAGAAGTCCTGAACGATGCGCCGACGTGTTGTAGTCACAGGTTGCGGGGTCGTTACCCCGCTCGGCTGTGAAGTGGCTGAGTTTTGGGACAAGCTTTGCGCAGGCAAAAGCGGAATTGGCCCGATTGAACGGTTTGACTGTTCAGAATACAAGGTCACTTTCGGGGGAGAGGTACGCCACTTCAAACCCGAGGATCACATGCCGCTCGATATTCGCGAACAACGCCGCATGGACCGCTTTGTCCTGTTCGGTATGGTCGCCTCACATAAAGCGATCACCCAGTCTGGTATCGATCTCACTCAAGGAGATCCTTACCGGCATGGAGTGCTGATCGGCAGTGGGATCGGCGGGTTGAATGAGATCGAAGATCAACACGACGCGCTCTATAATAAAGGTCCGTCACGGGTTTCTCCGTTCATGATTCCTAAACTGATGGTAAACGCCGCCAGCGGGAATGTGTCGGTGAACTGGGGTCTCAAAGGACCAAACTCAGCGGTGGCCACCGCTTGTGCTTCAGCCACCAATGCGATTGGGGATGCGTTTCGTCTCATCCAATATGGTGAAGCCGATGTCATGATTACCGGCGGTAGCGAAGCAGCGATGACGCCGATGGGACTATCCGGTTTTGCTCGCATGAATGCACTCTCCAAACGGAATGATGAACCCGAACGTGCGAGTCGACCATTCGATACGGATCGCAATGGCTTTGTGCTTTCCGAAGGTGCCGGGATTGTTGTTCTGGAAGAATTGGAGCACGCGAAAGCTCGCGGAGCCACCATTCTTGGTGAACTTGTCGGCTATGGTATGTCTGCTGATGGGACGCACATGACCGCACCCGATCCCGAAGGTCGTGGAGCTTCCTATGCGATGAAGAAGGCTCTCGATGATGCTGGACTCAAGCCGGACGTTATTGAGTACATTAATGCTCACGGCACCAGTACACCGCTTGGCGATAAAGCCGAAACTGCTGCCATTAAAACCGTCTTTGGGGATCACGCAAAGAAGCTGGCGGTCTCCAGCACAAAAAGCCAATTGGGCCACATGCTGGGAGCTTCCGGTGGTGTCGAATTCGTGATTTGTGCCTTGGCACTGCAGGAGCAGGTTGCTCCTCCCACCATCAATCTCGAAAATCCCGATCCGGCTTGTGATCTTGACTATATCCCCAACGAAGCCCGTCAAATGAAGATGACACACGTCCTCTCCAACAGCTTCGGCTTCGGCGGTCACAATGCTTGTCTGGTGATTAAGACGTTCGAAGAGTAAATTGACAGAAAATCGTTGGATATGGATTCAGACGAAGAGCTGAAAAAATTTAAGAAGATTTTCTGTGTTGGAATTGTTTTCCTGATTTCAGCATTTTATTCCTTCCAGGAATTTCGTTATCTGATATTCGGAAAAACCGCTCAGGCAACCATTACTGAAATCAAAGAATCGACAGAAATGACGGGCAGACGGTACTCGCGTCTCAACAAGCCCGTCCAAGTCGTCAAATTTCGATTCACTGATCAGCTGGGGAATTCTCACCAGGGATTTGATCGACGTCCGATGGATTGGATTGCACCTTCTGGATCGATCAAGATCCAATATCTTCCTGGTGATGAATTCGGATTCCGCATAGCTGGCAGTTCATTCCAGCCTTCGGTCATTGCTTTCTTTACGAGTTTGGCAATGGGGATCTATGGAGTATATACGATTGCTAAACAAGCAAATGCGCCCATTAAAAGGACGCGTCGTTATTGATAAAATTTTAGTTTTGTGACATAAAGTTGATGTTAATTGTAGAAGGCATATTGTTCTAAACATACGTGTTTTGGACAACCGCTCATAATAAAAAAGGCCGGTAATAACCGGCCTGGGTTCGGAGAATCAGTTTCTTTAAAATTCTCCGATAACATTTCCATCGTTGCGATTTGCCAGATTCACAATCAATTCCGCATGATCGATATTTTCACTGATGGATCTCACGCTGCCGTCACCCATTACGAACTGGACAATGCCCGGATGAGGGCTGCTGAAGGCTCGGCCATTATGACCTGTGCCATTAAGGCGCCCTTCAGTTTCATCGAATACGATTGACATAATCTCGTATTCGGCGTAGCTGACACCAACATCATTCTCGTGTCCCATCCAGATTGAAGCCCGTCCACCTGGGGGATCTGCCGATCTTTCGCCGATCATAAAAGTATTGCTGGTACCATCTTTTATATTACTGAAATTAAATCGCGTATTGAGCCCGAACATTCCGAGTGGGGATCCACCAGTCGGACGATTCCCGCCAGCTGAATGCGGGGATCCGCCCGAACATCCTACATAATTGGAAGTGCCGTAATTTCTCATGCTTCCATTTCTGGGCCCAGTAATATCGGAGGGGCAGGTGTATGTGTTAATTGGAGTAGTCGCATGGACATCATTCACGGAATTGGCTCCGGTATCGTTATACCATGCGGTGCCTCCTCCGGGACTGTTGCTGCTAAACAATCGAGAGCTGATCTGGTCGTAGAGAGCGCCCTGTTCAACAAAGGGGAGAAGAAATGTTCCCCAGCCCACCAGATTGACAGGATCGTTAGCTTCTCGAAACTGTAAACTTCCATCACTGAGGCGAATTCCAATCCCTCCAGGTGGGAATAACTTGTGAGTGTCGTGGTAATTATGGAGAGCTAGTCCAATTTGCTTCAGATTATTTTTACAGCTACTTCGGCGAGCCGCCTCACGAGCCTGCTGAACAGCAGGCAGTAGCAATGCCACGAGTATGGCAATGATTGCGATGACAACCAGAAGTTCGATTAATGTAAAACCGTTACGGAATTTCAGCCTGTTTTTTTTCATATAACTCACTTAATGAAGAAAAATAATGAGAAAAGGAAAGAATTGTCGTGCGGAATGATTTACTTGGGAGGATACTCAGAGGGTAATCAAGATCTAACCATATTATGACAATCTACTCTATCAACTCATTCTATGCATCAAATTGGCACATGTCCATGCATTTCAAGCCCAACTCATTCAGTAATGGGAATGTATTAATTTGTAAGACGGATTTGCACCAGATTCAGCTCAATGGCATGAATAGGCCGAGAGTATCGACCATAGTACAATCTCAGGCATTCCAATTAATGCACGCGCTGTCCCGGTTGAGCCCCTGAATCTGGAGTCAGCAGAAAGACCTCTTTTCCGCCAGGACCAGAAGCACAAACCATCCCTTCGCTGAGGCCGAAACGCATTTTGCGGGGTTTCAAATTGGCGACACAGACGACCAGTCGGCCAATTAGTTCTTCCGGGCTGTAAGCGGATTTAATGCCTGCAAAAACATTCCGGCGGTTATCTCCACCCAGGCTCAAGGTCAATTGCAGAAGTTTATCGGCTCCTTCAACGTGCTGAGCTTCCAGGATGCGGGCAACCCGTAAGTCGACTTTCGCGAAATCATCGATGCTGCACTCTTCGGACATCGGTTCATCTTCGAGCGGCTGGGCAGAATCATCCCACTCTGGAGCCGTATTTTCTTCGGGAACTTCCTGACCTTCACGACTTTCTTCAATCATTTTCTGAACCTGTTCTTCTTCAATTCGCTTCATCATGTGAGTAAATTTATTGACGGTGTGCCCGGTTAAGGGTGTTGAAGCCTGACTCCAGGCATGAAGTTTTTCACTGAGTAATTCGCCTGTTTTGGTGGCCAGTTCTGGCAGAACCGGTGAGATATAAATCACGATTTGCCGGAATAGATTCAAAGCAATCGAACAGACATCTCGCAATTCGTCCTGTTTATCTGGATCTTTCTTCAAAGTCCACGGCTGTTGATCTTCAATATATTTGTTGGCGACTTCTGCCAGCTGCATAATTTCTCGCATCGCTTGTGAATAATCACAATTTTCATAGCAAGCCGCGATCCGCTCACCCGCATCGGCTCCTGCATTGAACATCCCGCCGTCGTCGGGGTACTTGCTGCTCATCTTATTTCCACTGATGAACTTGGCACACCGACTGGCAATGTTGACCAGCTTTCCAACCAGATCCGCATTCGCTTTGTCGATAAATTCCTGCAGATTCAGATCGAGATCATCCAGGCCGTTACTCAGCTTGGAAGCAATGTAATAGCGGAAATAAGCAGGATCGAGATGATTCAAATAGGTACGGGCATTCACGAAGGTTCCGCGGCTCTTGGACATTTTCTCGCCATTGACCGTCAGAAAGCCGTGAATGTGCACTTTAGTGGGCAGGTTGAATCCAGCTGTCTTGAGCATGGCTGGCCAGAACAGGGTGTGGAAGTACGTAATATCCTTCCCGATAAAGTGATGGATTTCGGTGTCGTTGCTCTGCCAGTATTTGGAAAGACCTTCATCTTGTTTTTTGCACCATTCCCAGGTCGATGCAATATAGCCAATCGGGGCATCGAACCAGACGTACCAGTAATGACCGGGGGCATCGGAAATTTCGAAGCCGAAATACGGGGCAGGGCGGGAGACATCCCAGTCACGGAGCGGTTCTGTGAGAAACTGCTTCTTAAGATAGTTACTCACTTCCGGCTGCAAATGATTTCCGGTTTGTGTCCATTCTTCGAGAAATCCGTGCAACTTTTCTATGCTGACAAAAAGATGCGGAGCCGTGCGAATTTCCGGAGTCGTTCCTGAAAGTGTCGAAACAGGATTGATCAACTCTGCAGGGCTGTAAGTCGACCCGCAAGCTTCGCAATTATCTCCGTATTGATTTTCTGTGCTGCACTTCGGGCATGTCCCTTTGACAAATCGATCGGCCAGAAACGTTTCTTCTTTTGTATCGAACAGCTGAGTCACATCTTTTTCAGAAACCAGACCTGCATCGCGCAGTGCAACCCAGATTCGATTACAGAGTTCTCTGTTTTCCGGGCTGTTTGTGCTGCCGTAGTTGTCGAATTCGATGCGAAAATCGTTGAAATCCTGCAAATGGGATTCCTTCATTTCCTGAATCATCACTTCTTCGCTACGGCCCTCCTGACGGGCACGAATCATGATGGCGGTGCCGTGGGTGTCGTCTGCACAGAAAAAGCGGCAGTCGTTGCCACGTAATTTCTGGAAGCGGACCCAGATATCGGTCTGGACGTACTCGACCAGGTGTCCAATATGGATTTGACCATTGGCATACGGCAGCGCAGCCGTCACTAAAATTCGCCGAGACATAGTGTTCCTCAATTCAGGTAATTCGTATCGAAATCTGATTGTAATCGCTCAATCCGATACTGCCAACGAGCAACTGTGAATTCGAGTGGTTAGCCATCTCTCTTCCGAGAACTGAAGTATTTTGCATGAGCGATCTTTACCCGAAGCGTCAGCGAGGGGACGGCTTTCGAAGTACAATTGTGATAATCGCTTATTTTGTAAGCTCACATGAATTGAAGTTTGAACACATTATTTTAATGCAACGCGTGCCCCTCGCTGACGCTTCGGGTTAAGATGATTCGCGTAAATGAATACTTTGCTGGTGATGGAAATGCGTAATAATCAAACAGATCGAGTTAAAAATTCGTAAAATTCTGTAAGCAAATGCCCAAAATGTGCATCCAGCTCGATTTGGCGTATCAAACCATCTGCATATTGCCGTGGTTTGGGGAAAACGCTACGATTGAGTGGAGTCGGGTACTCAGGGAGGAGATGACTGACAGCGATTCGCTCATGAGTGATCGTGATTCCCCTTTCCGAACCTGTCCTCAGGACTGTCTGCAGGATTATTGCAATTTCGCATCCGTGTCCCGGGAACAGATCCCTGTAGACTCGTGCTGCGACTATGTTAAAAATTAGGGGTAGAGACGTTGTAATGCACACATTTAATAGTGCATTGCAGTCACTGAGCCCTAATTCCAAGCCCGAAACAGGGCACTCGGCAGGCAATCAGCCATGATATCTTCTAATAAATTTACGTGGGAATCACTTATGAAATCTCCATTGTTTCGACGCATCGCACTCCTCTCAATTGTTGGGGTTTGTCTTATCGTATCCACGATTGGGGCACAACAACTGGCGACCGAGACAGGGGGCGATCCTGCAACAGCTCGTCTCGTCTGCAAAATGATCGAGAAATCGCACATCGGTCAACACAAAATCGATGACGAAATTTCGATGGGCCTATACGACCGGTTCATCGAAGATCTCGATCCTAACAAACTCTATTTCCTGAAGTCTGACATCGATTCCTTCGTCAAGGATCGCAAAAATCTGGATGATCAACTTCTGGTTGGCAATATTGACTTTGCCCGCAAAGTGTTTGCCCGTTATCTCGATCTGGTTGATCAGCAGATCAATCGCGCCCACGAATTGATCGATCAGGATTTCGATTTCACCGTCAATGAAGAAATTGTCACCGATGCCGATGCCATTGATTATGGAACCGAAGCCGAACGAGAAGAGCGCTGGCGAAAACGAATCAAATACGAAATGCTCGACCTCAAGCTCGAAGAAAAAGACAAAGAAGCGGACATCAAAGAGATTCGCGAACAGTTGCATCGTCGATATCGAACCATCGCCAGTAACCTGCGTCTGACTGATGAACACGAAATTCTCGAAATGTATCTGACTGCTCTGGCTCGTTCTTTCGATCCTCACTCCAGCTACATGTCACCTCAGACACTGGAAGATTTCCAGATCAACATGCGACTCTCTCTCGAAGGTATCGGAGCTCAACTGCGATACGAAGATGGTTTCACCGTTGTTTATGAAGTTGTCAAAGGGGGAGCAGCCGATAAAGATGGTCGTCTGCAGGCCAAGGACAAAATCGTTGCGGTCGGTCAGGAAGATGGCGAATTTGTCGATATTGTCGAAATGAAATTAAAAAACGTTGTGCGTTTGATTCGCGGCAAAAGCGGCACAAAAGTCCGTCTGCGAGTGAAAAAAGCTGAAGGTGGAGATACTGCTGTCTATGAAATGGTTCGACAGAAAATTGAGTTGAACGAGCAGGAAGTCAAAGGCGAAGTTTTGAATCTGCAGGATCGAATTGGTCAGCCAGTTAAAGTCGGCGTGATCAACATTCCTTCGTTCTATCGCGACTTTGCCGGGGCTCAAAATGGAGATCGTGACTTCAAGAGTACCGAAAAAGATGTCCGTAAAGTCCTGGCTGATTTCAAACAGCAGGGTGGGGTCGATGCAGTTGTGATTGATCTGCGAAATAACGGCGGTGGGGCACTTAGCGAAGCGATTGGTGTTTCCGGACTGTTCATCACTGAAGGACCAGTCGTGCAGGTCAAGGAAATTGACGGGACTGTTCGCTCACATAACGATGAAAACAAAGACCTTGTCTACGATGGTCCGCTGGTTGTCATTTGTAATCGCCTCTCCGCTTCAGCTTCCGAAATTTTCGCCGGTGTGATTGTTGATTATAACCGCGGTATTGTCGTGGGAGATTACACGACTCACGGCAAGGGAACTGTTCAGAATGTGATGCCGGTCGCTGATCCGTTGTTCCGTTTCCGATTATTCCAGCCTCAAGATCGAGGTGCACTCAAGTTGACCATCCAGCAGTTCTATCGCGTCAACGGAGACAGCACGCAAAACCGGGGTGTTCGATCCGACATTGTTCTACCTTCCCGAATCGACCACATGGATCTGGGAGAATCATTCCTGGACAATGCTCTGGCTTTCGATCACATTCCACGAGCAAAAGGCGTTTACAACGCCGGCTTCACTTCCGGGCCGATCATCGATCAGTTGCAGAAGGAGAGCATGACTCGTGTCAAAGAGACCGAAGAATTCCAGAAACTGGAAAAGCAGATTGATCGGCTGGTCGAGCGGAAGAATCGTAAAAGTGTCAGTCTGAATGAAGCCATTCTTGGAAAAGAACGTGAACAGGATGACAACGAAAATAATGATCTCTTCCCGGAACTCAACAGTGAAGAAAAGTCAGATGAAGAAAAAGAAGTCTTTCCAAAATCTTTCTACAACGATGAAGTTCTGGAAATCACGAGCGACTATGTGAATGTGCTCCGTCAGATGAAAATCGTGCAAGGCCGTTAATTTACGGCTGTGAAGTTATTCCAGAAAGGCAGGTCTTTAGGCCTGCCTTTTTTTGTTCAGTTGGTTTTAACCGCCAACACGCCAAGATGTGAGAGAGTTAATTTTGCTTGTAGTAGTAGAAGTAGATTGGGTTACGTGTTCCGCTAACCCAATCTGCGTGCTGAACATTTCTTGGTGCCCTCATGGTCATAAAATTACATAACAGTGATGATGGAATCGAATTCCTTCGGGAATTGTCTGGTACACTTCACTGGCGATCACGGAATTACCATCTACACTATAGAAAAAGTATCAACGAACGATCGCTCAGCAAATGTCCGCAATAATAGATGTCTCCCAACTTGGCAAACAGTATCGTGTGTATCGCAAACACGAAGGTCTGTGGGCATCAGTTTCGCATTTATTCAGGCGGGAATATTCGACTGTCGATGCGGTCAAGTCGATCAGCTTTCAGATTCAGGAAGGGGAGATCGTCGGCTTTCTCGGTCCGAACGGAGCTGGCAAAACGACCACGCTCAAACTTCTGTCCGGCTTGATCTATCCTTCTTCAGGCACAGCAACAGTCTTGGGGCACGTTCCCTGGAAGCGGGAGAACGCTTATCGTCGCAATTTTTCGCTTGTCATGGGTCAGAAAAATCAACTCTGGTGGGACCTGCCTGCTCAAGAATCGTTTCGGCTGCATCAGGCGATTTACAAGGTTCCAGCTGATGTTTTCAATCGCAGGCTCGATGAGTTAACCGCTCTTTTGGAAGTGAGAAAATTGATCGGACAACCCGTTCGAGAATTGTCACTCGGCGAAAGGATGCGGATGGAGTTAATCGCCTCGCTACTGCATAATCCGCGTGTTCTGTTTCTCGATGAGCCGACGATTGGACTGGATGTGGTCAGTCAAAAGAGGGTGCAGGAGTTTCTGAAATATTATCAACAGGAAGAACGCATCACGGTTGTGCTGACTTCTCATTATATGAAAGACGTCGAAGCGCTCTGTAAGCGGGTCATCATTATTGATGAAGGGGAAATCCGTCACGATGGTTCCCTCAACGAAATGGTCGATCGTTTTAGTTTGCACAAAGTGATCGCTCTGCAGTTTTCAGATGGAGAAATCCCGGAGGACCTGGAGCGATTTGGAGAATTGCTCAGTGTCGATCTTGGGGTCGCGAAAGTGAAAGTCGAACGCGAACAGGTCTCCCAGATCCTGGCAACTTTACTCGATCGCTATGATATCCACGATATCACAGTTCACGACCGCCCCCTGGAAGACGTCTTCGCAGAACTCTTCGACAGTCATCGAAAGCCGGAAACTGAAGAGGCCGTTGTTTGATTGAAAATAATGAACCGCCTAGACGCCAAGGTTTGGAACAAACTCCAGTGAGTAAGCAAATCACAACTCGGAAATCTGCACTGGTAGCCAGTTGTGAGGCAGTGTTCTCGTCGATTTATATCAGCTGGATTATCTTCAAAACTTGTGTAGCCGAGCGGCTCGTTTATCGGGGCGATTTCTTTTTTTCGACCTTCATTCGCTTTCTGCCGATTGTTACGCAAATCTTTCTGTGGCATAAAGTTTATTCGATTGGAACTTCAAACCAGATCGATTCGCTTAACGGTTACAGCTACGAAGATATGGTTACCTACTATTTGCTGGCGATGGTCGCGCGGGCGTTTTCGAGTATGCCTGGATTGGCAAGCGGGATTGGGAATGATATTCGTGATGGCAGCATCAAAAAATATGTCATTCAGCCGATTGATTTGCTTGGTTATCTGTTCTGGCATCGGATGGCTCATAAGCTGGTCTATTATTTGATTGCGACAATTCCCTTTGCCGTCGTCTTTTATTTTTGCCGTAGTTATTTTCCGACGACGCCAAGTGCCGAAGTCTGGCTGGCTTTCGTGTTGTCACTCCTGCTGGGCTTTCTGGTTGGCTTCCTGCTGGAAGCATTGATTGGGTTGATTGGCTTCTGGTTTCTGGAAGTTAGTTCACTGTTGTTCATTTATATGATGTTCAACTATTTTCTTTCCGGACACATGATTCCTCTCGATTGGCTCCCCGGCCCTATTTTTCATGCGATTGAATATCTGCCGTTCAAATATCTGGCTTATTTCCCGGCTGCAATTTTCCTGGAAAAAATTCCACCCCAGAACCTTTGGTTCGAAATTGGTGTCGAGTGTGTATGGGTTGTCGCGCTGCTGGCTGCCAATCGGATTATGCTCAAACGAGGGTTGAAACGATACGGAGCGTATGGCGGTTGAATGTATCCCACTCATCTCATGGATAATTATTTGATATGTAAACATGATGATTGTTTGTTGCCAGGAGCCTGTAAGAATTACCTGTAAAGACAGGTTGCCACGTCCGTTCTACCTCGTAAAATAAGATCATCTAACCTAATCTAAGCCTACCCGAATTGAATCTGCTATGAGTTCTTCTATTCCCGACCAGTATGCCACGTCAGCAGCCGTGGGAATGGTGGCGGAAGGTCCAGAACCGGAAAATCATGTTCCCCAGGATCCCAGCATTTACAATTCCATTTTCTGGTGGGCCTATATTGCCAATTTAATTCTCGTCTCTGCTAATGCACTCACATTTCGCTTTGCCGATATGATTAACATGCTCGGCGGTAGCGATCAGGTTGCCGGGACAATTGTCAGTGTCGGATCGATTGGAGCACTTGTCGGGCGGCTGTTTCTCGGACAGTGGATCGATCGCTATGGTGTCCGCCCATTATGGATTGCCTGTTCGGTTTTGTACATGACGGGCATAATCATGATGGTCTGCCTCCCCTCGCTTGGCTTTCTGATGTATGCAGGACGAACATTGTTCGCCTTTGGTTTAGGGGGCATGTTCGCCTGTTCGATGACCCACATACAAAATCAGGTTCCGCCGGAACGTCGCACGGAGATGATTGCAACACTCGGCTCAAGCGGGTTTCTGGGAATGATCTTAGGTTCTCAGATGGGGGACATCTTTCTGAGATTCACTCCTGATAGTCTGTTGCGGCATGGTGTGTTGCTCGGGACATCTGCCATTATGGGAGGCATCTATCTGATCATTGTCACCTTCATCACCCGGCACGAAAAGTCGCAACTTCAGCGAGACAGCCCTGCTGCCTGGCCCTTATTAAAGCGTTACTGGCCGGGCTGGGTTGTGATTGTCGGCATCATGATCGGGATGGCCTTTGCCTGCTCAACTGTGTTCATTGCCCGATATGCAACGACCTTGGGCTTGAAGGGAGTCGGAACTTATTTTACCGCCTATGCGGTCAGTGCATTCATCGTGCGAATTTTAACTCGACACACCAGTAAGGTTTATGGCAGACATCGTATGATTGTCCTCGGAATGATGGGGCATGTGATCGGTTATACGGGACTCTGTTTTGTGACAGCCGAGTGGCATTTCATTTTGCCAGCCATCTGCAGTGGATTTGCTCACGCACTTCTGTTTCCCTGTGTGGTCTCGTTGGGAACAGAACATTTTCCGAAGCAGTTTCGTGGCACCGGGACAACACTTGTCCTCTGTTTTATCGATATCGGAGGCGTTGTGTTTGCCCCACTTTTAGGAGCGATTATCGATCAATTCGGGTTCCGACCGATGTTCCTCACCACAGCCGGTGCGGCTTTGGGAACAATGGTGCTCTACGGATTGATGACGCATCGCACTTCAGATCCGGAAATGTTGCATCACGTTAGTTCCCGGAAGCTCGTGAGAGATTCTAAGAATACAATCGAAACGGAATCTCTTGGTTCAGGGCCAGTTCCTGAGCCCTGCAAAAGTGGTTGTGCCTGAAATTGATTTGGTATGACTGGAAATGAACAATGGGCTCAGTCGAGTTGGCATGCCTTTGCGGATTCACATTTCTAAACTCCACCGACAACCGTTCCTATATTGCACACTGGATCGCTGATCAGGACTTGGATCAATTCTGGGAACTGATCGACAATGCGATTGAGAAATCGGGACCTACCGCAAGAGAAAAAGAAGCCGCCTGCATGAATTTGCGGCGGCATTTACTTTCGGCAAGACAAACAATCTGGCAATGTCCGGAATGTGGTCTCGTGTATCTATTCGATGCAGAGGGCAAGCCTCACGGCTTTCCTCCCGAAGGCGATTCGCCGCGAAATCTGCTGAAATCGCAGAAGCCAAATACAAATTAACTATTACTCTTTGGCTGATTCCAAACAAATCAACTCTGTTCCCGTTCGAATCAAAATCTTGTCCTGTACCACAATTGCAGCATACAACGTAGGGCCGGCAAATGGGTTCGTGGCATCGGCTTCCTTGGTAAAGAGTTCGACAGTCTGAACCAACTCTGGTTTTTCGCCGAGCCGGAAAACATCGAGGGTGCCTGATTTTCCGAAGAGGAGCAGATGGTTTTCGGTTAATAGAGGTGTTGCCCACACGCTGCCCGATGTTCGCTCAGCCAGCCGTTCTTCACCAGAATTAAGTTCGAGGCCGAAGACGATGCCCGTTTTGTTGACAAAAAATGTCATCTCCTGATTGGCGACCGGTGTGCCGAAAGAACTGGTTGCCTTTTTAGCTTTCCAGACATAATTCGCAGACCAGGTTCCGTCGGTAGATTTGGAAATCGCGATCACGCCATTCGACTCAGCGGCTCGTCCTTCATTGCCGTCTCCCTGACCTGTTGTCGCTCCCATTAAAAATCGACCATCAGTCAGAGGAAATGGTGTCGGTGTCGAGTTACCAGCGATTTCCGTAAATTCCCAGAGTTGCGAGCCCGTTTCCGGATCCAGAGCCACGATCTTCCCAATACCACTCAACAGAAGTTGATCACCACCTTCAGTAGTAAGGATTCGTGGACTGGCCCAACTTGTCACACCAAGACCTGCGACTTTCCAG
>TARA_R100000789_G_scaffold99502_2_pt1 | contig 27671 bp, 15 predicted proteins | sample TARA_R100000789 | Tara Oceans TARA_R100000789 (sample SAMEA2623403) | marine metagenome | biome: marine biome (ENVO:00000447); feature: mesopelagic zone (ENVO:00000213); material: "saline water (ENVO:00002010), including plankton (ENVO:xxxxxxxx)" | depth 450 m
TCTTCCCACTGTTCGAGCGATGCCGGTGGATTGAAGGGGAAATAGCCGTTCAAATCCTTGAGCGGCTGATGGCGGATGTCTTCGGCGGACGTCGTAACTGAAACGCAAAGAAGAACGACTAGAGCGATGAACTGTTTCATGATTTGATGTTCCTGTTCTTTTAAGCAGTTTCATAAAAGCATTGCCCGTAACAGGCTAATTTGCTTTCGCGTGTTTGCCTGCGACGAAAGGTGTTTCCACCTGGGTTGACCACCAGTTATAACAAAGGTGTTATTAAACCAAGAATATATAGACAATAGCAAATCTGTTTTCATTTGCCAGTTCGATAGTTGTGGTATGATTCCCCAGGTCTCGTTTTGAGAAAGAGTCAGTGAGATTCCCCATCAATCGGAAAATCATATTCTCATTCAATGCAAGACTAAAATTGACATCAAAGTTCTTCGTTCACGGGTAAGTGCTGCAGAAGAAAGCGTGTCATCAATTCTCTGAGGTGCCGTTCTGTATTCTCACGTTCCTTGATGGCGTGGGTTCGGTTGGGATAAGCCATCAAGCTGAATTGCTTATTGCAGGCGACAAGTTTATCAATCAGCAATTCCAGAGTCTGGTAGTGGCAGTTGTCATCGCCTGTCCCATGAACAAGCAATAGTTTTCCTTCCAGGTTCTGAGCAAAGTTGATTGGTGATCCTTCTCGGAACGCTTCGGGATTTGATTCTGGCAGGCCCATGTATCGTTCCTGATAAATGGTATCGTAGTAACGCTGGTCCGGAACCGAGGCGACAGCGATCGCAGTCGAATATAGGTCGGGATACTTAAAGATCGCCTGCAGACTTGAGGAACCACCACCACTCCATCCCCAGATTCCAACACGCTTCGGATCGAGGTAAGTCCTTTCCTTTAACACTGCTCTTACCGCTGCTGCCTGATCTTGGGGCGGGAGAATTCCTATTTTCGTATAGATGCTTTTTCGCCATTCCCGACCACGAGGAACATGCGTTCCCCGATTGTCAAAACTCATGACCACATAGCCCTTCTGGGAAAGCATGAAATGCCAGAGATGATTGCTCTTTCCCCACTGGTCAACCACGGTTGACCCGGCAGGCTCTCCATAAACGTAGATTAACAGAGGATAACTGGCATTCGGATCAAAATCGGGTGGCGTTATGCACCAGCCATCAAGTTCTATGCCATCACCGATATCGACACGAAAAAACTCGACGGGATTGAGAGCCAGTTTCCGAACAGAATCTGCAACGATTTTATTTTCCTCCAGCAATCGGACAGTCTTGTGTTCTGGAATACTGATTAATTCTGTCTGCCCAGGCCAATCGGCATGAGAAGTCCGGTGAATTGCCCACTCGGAATCTTCGGAGAATTGATAATCGTGAACTCCATTCGCTTCTGGTTGTGTCAGCTTTTGAGCGGGACTGCCATCAAGCGATCCTCGAAAAAGATAACGCTGGGTAGGATCATCGGGAGAGGCGATGAAATAAAAACATTGGTGTTTTTCATCAACCTGCAATAGTTTGATGACATCATAATCGCCGGGGGTCAACAATAGAGACTCTTCGCCATTGCGGGAAACCAGGTACGCGTGTCGCCAACCATCACGTTCACTGATCCAGACAAACTTTGTCCCATCTTCCAGCCAGAGTAATTCATGATGCACATCAACCCAGGCCGCGTCTTCCTCTTTAAGAACTGTTGTAACTTCTCCTGTCGTCACATCTGCCAGAAACAGCTTATTGCAGTTTTGCAGACGATTTAATTGCTGGACAATTAACTCTTCCGAACTCTCCGCCCAGTCCATACGTGGAATATAATGTTCGTGAGGTTCCCCGGGTGTCTGAATCCATTGAGAATTTCCTGATTCGATATCAACAACGCCAATTCGACAGGAAGGATTTCGCTGACCAACTTTAGGATAGGCAAACCAGGTCACTTCCGGATACAGTGAGTCTGTGTTATTGACGAGTGGAAACTGATCGACACCAGTTGTATCGATCTGCCAATAGGCAATTAATTTTCCATCAGGACTCCAGCGAAATCCATCACGAACCTGAAACTCCTCTTCATAAACCCAATCGGTTGTGCCATTGATAATATTTTCGTTGTCCGAGTACGTCAGACATCGTTGAGAAAGATCAGACAGATCTTGAAGATAAATATTACGATTTCGAACATAGGCGACCTGCTTTCCGTCCGGCGAGAACTTTGCGAACATCATTGTCGCCGGATCTTCCTCTCCTCCCAGTTTGACCAATTGTCGCGTCGAGCAATCAAACAGCCAGTAGTCGCCTCGGGTGTTCTTGCGCCAGACTCTCTGTGCGTTTGTGTAAATTAATACTTTCGACTGATCATTCGACAGTTCGTAGTCGTCAATTTCTAATGGAGCCGATTCCCCTTTAGGAATCAAATCTTGCTTTGCGACAATTGTTTCATATGCACCAGTAGCGGCTGCATATCGACGAATCTCATGATGATCCTGGTCATCTTTCACTTCAGTAAGCAGGGTGTAACTACTGGTTCCCTCAATCCAGCGAGCCGAATAATCTTTCAGCTCGAACTCTTTGGCATCAAAGATCCTATCAATGGTGAGAAGAGTCTCTTGTTCCCTGGAATCAATCACGGATGGAACTTCTTTCTTGCCAGGTTCATCATCGCTATAAACGGAATGTCCGAGCATCAATGTGATTGCCGAAGCGGCCCAGAAAAGACATATTCGCAGCACTATCATTTCCCATCCCCGTAAAATCGACTCCCCATTAAATTCGTGGAGTCTCTTTTACAGGAACGAGTAGTCTGCTGTCTAGAATTGAGAGGTTATGAATAATGCAGGCAACGAAATATGTGGGGCGATCGAGTTCATATATTTATATTACAAAGGCAATGAACTTACGTAAGTCCATTTCAGCGATACCGCAAAAATGTTAAGAATTGAATTTGTGGAGTGACCATTCAACTCCCTGCTATTTGTGTTCGGCTTCTACGAATTTCGTCAGGGGATAAAAGTGATCCCGACGGATGACATCAACAGTTTCGATTGTTACCGTAACGCGATGTGAAGGCAGTACTTCCTGTCGCAGAAAGCTCAGGAAATCTTCACAGGTATGGTGTGGCATCACAACTTCTATGCGGACTTTGGAGTTTGATCGTGTAGAGTCGCTTTCCAATTCCTGTCGGCCTGCTCCGCTGCATGGTAGCGATGTGTACCCAGTCGCACCACGTTCGACAAACTGCTGCTGAAGCCACTTTTCAATCTCTGCATCCCCGATGACAGTCAACCGGCGCATTGTAGCCAGTCCGCGTTTGCGTGCCGAGTGTGTGTTGGCTGCCAACGGTTGCAGTGATTCGAGGCCGCGGACTTCGAACTTCAGTCCTTCCAGCTCGAAGTCTCGTTCCATTTCCTCCAGTTTTTCCATCACACTGTGATCAACGAGATTAGTTTCCGAGACATCAATGATAAGATTGCGACGTTGAATCAAACCGATATCCTCGATCTGCCGTTTGAACGGAATCCAGTTACTGAAGACGGCGGATTCGCGAGCCAGAATGAGGCTCGTATCGTCGCCTATCTCCTGAACTTCAATGTACGGCATGAACAGTGACTTAATGGGAACACCGTTGGCAACATGAAACACCATCTTGAGGATGATGCCGGCTGCAACACCGATCAACAGATCGGTGGCCAGGACCATAACAAGAGTTACAACGAAAATCGCAAATTGTTCTTTTCCAATGCGGTAAACATTCACGAATTCCGTTGGATGAGCCAAGCGAAAACCTGTGTAGAACAGCATGCCGGCCAGAGCGGCAAGTGGGATCTGATGCAGGATTGTTGGTATCAGGGCGACGCAAATCAACAGGAAAATTCCGTGCCACATGTCTGCGAACCGTGTGCGGGCACCATTATCGATGTTTGCTTTAGATCGGACGATTTCCGAGATCATCGGCAATCCGCCGACGAGAGAACAGGCTAAGTTCCCCACGCCAACAGCGAACATGTCACGATTCATGTTGGTCTTACGTTTCCATGGATCGAGGAGGTCAATCGCTTTGGAACTCAGAAGTGATTCAAGACTCCCAATCACAAAGAACATGCCGACCCACCACCATGCTTTGACCTGCAAGAGTGCATTGAAGTCTGGAAAGGTTATCTCATCAAACATTCCAAACATACGGTCGGGCATCTGAACGAGGTATTGTTCTCCAAGCTGATATTGGTGATTCCGTAATGTATAAGAGTGCTCATGGAGTAAATCGAAGGCCATTCCCATGGGAACAGTCACCAGTAAAACGACTAATGGTGAAGGGATATTTTTGAGGAAGTTCAGGCGTTTTCCTGCAAGGGGCCACAGGAACATGATCAGGATGCTTGTGATGCCAATGGCAGCAATCGTGGGATTTGCCTCCATAATATAATGAGGGATTTCCTTGATCATTTCGAATGGTTCAGCCGAGGGGGCACGTCCTGTTTCCTGATTAATTACTCCCAGGCTAAAAGGAATCTGTTTAATAAGAATGATCACACCGATTGCTGCGAGCATTCCATGGACAGCGGAAGATGGAAAAAACTCACCGAGGATTCCAGCTCGTACTAAACCAAACACAATCTGCAAAACAGCTGCTGCGACACCAACTGCAATCGCGGCTCGGTAAGCATCAATATTTCCCGGGCCTCCAAAGTCCTGGATGCAACCGAATGCAATGACAATCAACCCAGCCGCAGGGCCTTTAATAGTCAGTTCACTATTGCTGATAAATGTCGTCAATATCGAACCAATAATTGCGGTGAAGATACCCGCAATCGGCGGATATCCACTGGAGATTGAGATCGCCAGACATAATGGTAATGCAATTAAAAAGACCAGCAGTCCAGAAACGACGTCATACTTGAAATACTTAACAAAGCCTGTCGACGTCCCTCGTGGGATCTCTGTACTCATCTGTTTATTCATGGTTAATATCAGTCGATTGAGATTGACCGAGTGGAGTGTGATCCGTCTCGTAATTAGTATGTTTGTTGCGCGATGCTTCATCTTTTTTGTTGCGATGATCAAGTAAAGCTCGTGCCGCGTGGTAGCGGGACTGCACTCCCGGTTGCGGGATGATTCCTCTGCCGATGATCAACACGACAATGATTAAAATGGTGATTCTTTCAGCGGGACGACAGCCGAGTGAAACGGCTGCCGTGTGTCGCTTACCTGAGAAAACATGAAAGTAAGCTTTAATAACCGCAATGCTGTTCAGTGCTGCGGCAACAACGACCGCCAGTCCAATTAACGGATAGACTTCTACTGCACCTTCAACGAGTAATTCCATTCCGATAAAACCAATCGTGCCTGGGAAGCCAATAGATGCCAGTCCCGTCAACAGAAACATGCTGGCTAGAAATGGTGTGTGCTCAAATAAACCGTGAAAGGTGTCGAGCGACAGGCGTCCGGTTCTTGCTTCGACGCTTCTAAGTGCCAGACCGAATCCAAGCAGCGAGAGTCCAACGGACAACCAGACGCAAAGTGCTCCGGCCAGTCCAATCGGTTTTGCCATTTCGAGACCGACTAACACGAGCGATGAGTGACTCAGAAACAGATAGCAAAAGAAACGCCGCGAGTCTCGTTGCACGAGCGTCATCCCGGCAGCATAAACAGCAGTGATTAACGAAAGAATCGCAATGCTTTGCAATGCCCAATCGGGTGCAATAGGAAAGACCAGTCGCATCACAGCATATGCTCCGGTCATCGGCGTGACGAACAGCAACGCTGTGCCAAAGGTGGCTTTCTCAAACAGATCTGTGATCCAGCAGTGGAGTGGACAGATTCCACTGCGAATTAAAGCACCAGCTGTCAGAAGACAGCCTGCAAGTATGGGCGGATTCGCAGCGGACGCGTTATCCGGAACTAATAACTGCCCAGTAATAATTAACAGGACAAATAGTCCCATGTGAAACAGGAATACTCGTGTATTCTGGTTACGCTTTCGCAATTCGATGAATGGAGGAATGATGGCGACCGTCAGCAGCAGGATGATCATCCAGGAATGACGACAAGAAAGCGTCGCCAGCAGGATTGCTTCAGAAATCAACGTCCAGCCAAAAGAGAAGCGATTGATTTTGGTTCGCAGTGTCGTCATCACTGTTGTCAGATATAGCAACGCTCCGAGAGGCAGCAGTGGGGCACTTAGCTCGTCAATCACGAAGACGTCGCGATGAAAAATCATTTGCAGAATGTCCCAGTGATCGTGAGCTTCAAACGTGCCCAGCGATGAAAAATCGAACCACTCACCGACAGCACAAAGTAGGGTTAGTCCACAGATCACGATGCTGTGGGTGCGTGCTTGATCCCGATTCTTCAACAGGGAAACCCAGATCGATCCGACGAGCGGCAACAGGACAGAGAGTTCGAGCCAGGGAAGATGAAGTTCTGACATCAGACCACATCCTCCAATGAATCGCTGTACGGTGGCACACGATCCGATTCTCGCGAGTTGTCTCCAGAGAGAAAGTCCGTCCATCGCCTTTCCAGCGAATCTGCATACTCAAACGTTTTCCGAAATGGACGAACAATCCAGTCATCCAGGATCGCATCAAGATTTCCGCGCTGCAGAGCGAAGCGGTACATCCACAACTCAAACGCGGTCGACACTTTGGGTGGATTGACTTCATCACCCGTCAGGTGCTCTCCGACGGCATCCTCAAGCATTTGATGATCGCGAAGGACCGACGGAGCCCGCAGAAGTTGCAGAGTTCGCAGGCAGGCGTGTCCGATCATGTGTATCAGTGCAATGTACTGCAGTCCGAGTCCTATCTCGATCGTGATAATTCCAACCTGCGTCAGCGAGGCAAACGCAAGAGCATTTTTCACATCGTTTTGCACCCTTGAGGCCAGTGTCCCGAAGATTGCAGATACTAAACCCAGCACGATCACGATGATACGCAATGGCAACGATACGTCGAGCAGAGGACTGACTCGCAGGAGCAAGTAGGTCCCCAGATGGACAGATAATGCTCCGTAGAACACGGCACTTGATGGAGTTGGCCCTTCCATGGCACGCGGCAACCAGCCTGAAAATGGAACCATACCGGATTTGCCAGCGGCGGCGAGCAGTAACAACAAGCCGATTACCAGAGCCTGCCATGATCCGATGTTAGCAACACCGTTCGGCCAGGGACCAGACCCCATCAGACCGTCAAAATCGCCCGCACCAGTAAGGTGGTGCATCGTTAAAGCAGCGATAAGAAACGCGGCATCGGCAATACGATACGTCGACCAGACACGTAACCCGTTGCGAACCGGTCCAGGTCGTTCGTGAAAGTAGGCAACGAGCAAAGCTGAAGAAAGCCCTACCAGTTCCCAACCGAAAAACAGCGTCTCAATCGTTCCGGCCAGAGACGAAACCACCATGCCCAGAAGAAACAATGCGTATAGAAAGAAGAACCGTCGATAGCCGTTCTCGCGATGCAGATAAACCGACGCGAACGCGCCCACCGTGCCGCAAAGCACTAACGAAAGAATCGCGAACGGAACTGAGAGACGATCGAAAACGAACTTGATGTGAAAGTGGAAATGTTCGTGACCATCTTCAATCGACACCCAATTCCCGAGTTCGATTGGTACATTCCTTAATCCGGTCACGAGCATCAGTCCGAGGATCGCAATCGCTGCTAATAACGCGAATACAACACTCGCTTTGGTCAGTCGAGCCTGAGACCCTTCACTTAGCTTGATTCCGGCCAGCAGCGGCAGTCCCAACGCAGCCAACAAAATAGCCGGACTGGCAACCACAACAAGGCCAAGAAATTGTAAAATCGTTTCAGTCGTCATTGAGTCACCTCCGTTTCCCGGACCGAGAAGAACGGCAGATGCTCACGTGAATCCTGATAGCATTCCAGCGACGAATCAACCTCAGATAACTTAGGAGGTCCCACTTCGTAAGGATGAAATCCAGTGCCGCTGAAGACTTCAATTTTCGATGTGGTCGGATCAATAACGGCAAGATGTGCCCAATCGTTTCGAATGAGTTGACCGATCGCAGCATTGCGTTCCATGATCGACAACATCACTTGGGGCGTAGATTCAATCACAAAAGTAATTCGCATCGGTTCATGAATTTCCACCATTTGCCGATACAAGCCGGTTCGCAGGTCGCTTGAAGTGCCTTCCATCACACCCAGTAGTGACACAATGTTGTGCGGCAGCTTGGAACCCGATCCGTATTTCGAATAATCAACACATGAGAAATAGTATTCAAGATTGATACCCGCACAGACCGGAATCGCAGCTGACAGAATTCGCAGTAGAATCGAATGATCTTCGTCATCGATTGAAGGATCGTATGACGTCAGAAACGCTCTGCGATCCAGAAACAAACCGCGTGTCCAGTCGCGACGTCCCACAATACAGAGGGCATTGGTCGCGTGATTGTATTCGGGTCGGGCCTGTGAAATATCCTGAGCACGAGCTTCGACGTGTCTGAGTGCGTCGTTGCTTGAGAGGGACAGAGGAGCCGAATCAAACCGCCGGCAACGTTCGTGTGCATTGCGGCGACGTGCTTCCTCGATCGATTCTCGAGCCGCTTCAAAATCGTCGCGATGTGATGCTGGCAGTCGGTCAAGATCGTAATAGACAACCGAATCGTCGCACGTATTGTGATACGCTCCGACAAAAACAGTGTCATCTGGAATTACGACTCCTTTGGCGGCGACTTTCACACGCACGCGCCAGTCGTTCGCCATCTGTGCAAATGCACGAGCATTCGGCCCACCACGTTTCCCCGCACAAGCTCCACAGCAATAGGCCGACTCATGCGGATTGTTGAGACTCGATGAACCATGACCGCAGACGACGAACATCCGCGAGAAGTCAGCTGCCTGGGTTACTCCGATATCCTGTAGCAATCGCACGACAACTGCTGCCATTTCGTCCGTTGAATATCCAATGTGTCCGTTCGTGGGACCGGGATCATCTGCATAACGTTCGAGTTGTAACTTCGTGACAGGTGGTGGCTGCAGCAGCGAACTAAACCGTCGTCGTATTTGAGCCGTGAGATGAGGAAACAATACGCGAGCCACAAGGGGCACTGTTGCCAGTGAACCGACAATGCCGGCAAAAATACCTCCGAAAAATGTACGACTTCGGGTATGAAACACCCGACTGACCAAGCCAAGTCGACGACGCAATTCCATTCGCCCCTGATGGACGCCCTCAAAGGTGTAGCCGACATCTTCCTGCACGTAGTGGTCGGGCATAATTACAGCGGGACAAAGTGGCTTGTAAAAGCCATCGGCTGCCCCGCGATAGTACATCGCGACTGCAAAAAAACCAGCTGCACCAAGCGTTTGGCAAGTCGGGGCAACCTCTTCCAGGTGCCGGCGGAATGATTCTTCACGGTCGTCGATACAAGTGACGATTTGAAAACCAGGTCGCTCCGAAAGAAATGGTGATTCGACCTTTCTACGTCGAGCCGTATGTACAGCGAACGCATCAAGAGCTGCATGACGATATTTGCGTTCATAGGCTTCGTGAAATACTTTTCGTCTTCGAATTGCCGAAAAGTCCTCGACTTCTTTACTGAGTTCGTGCCAATCTGATTCTGTCAATTGAAGCAATTCCAGAGGCGTCCAACCCAACATCTGAGCCACCTGAAACAGCAGGAACGCACGTCGTTCGATGTTAAGCAGCTTCGGTTCGGTAATACGTTCGCGGGCCGTTTGCAATATTCTCTCGATTGAGAATACTTCGCCAAAGATCTCGTCACCAAGATAGCGAATCGCGTGCTTCTCAAGGATTAATTGAACAGCCAGCAAGCCGATCAGGGATCCCTTCGGAATGGAATGCACGACCCAATCCACACCGGATTCAAGCTGCCAGATCATCCCAGCCCAGCCGCGAAGTGACAGCAGCGTTTGAATAATAAACTCTTCAAGATCAGTATCGTTGATACCAAGTTCACGAAGCGATTCCTCTATGGACTCTTCAGCGGTGGCGTTGTTTTTCGATAGAGTCACCAACTCCTCATGCAGTCTTCGCAGCCAGCGTTCCGTGCCAGGAGAAGGAACCGAGTAAAGAGCCAGGAATGCTTCAAAAAATCCCTGGTCGCGATTTGGCAGTACCCAATCCGAATATCCCTGATCGACAAACGCCCCACAGAACCGGATCAAGACTTCATGAACATTCTTGTCTGTGTCTTCGCCGAAGACGTGCAACAACAGATCGCGAGGGCGCACGAATGAATGTTGTTGAGAGGTCGGTTGAAAGGACTCCAAACCTCGAAGACAAATTCGCCACAGGACGTGGAGCGTAAAGGATTCCCATTGAGCGTTGGACCATTTCGAGGAGTTGCGACCGTACCGCGCCAGAATGCCTTCGGCTTTTAACGTCTCTGTTTCAGGATCGGTGTTGTGCAACCACTTCTTCGCTGCTGTGATCATACGGGTGCGATTGATATGTGTCGCCTTTTCGCGAAACCGCTCCAGCGCATCTGTCTCAGCCACGATCCAACGGAGTTCAGCGTCTGGTCCGACATGCACCTCATGCCGCAACATGGCAAAGCAAATTTCGGTGAGAGTTCCCAGTCCATTGATCTGTTCGTTGCAACGTTCCCCCAGATCGTCCTTCACCGCTGCTTCCAGATCGGCGTCCGTGATACGCCCCGAGGCATAGAGCCGACGATACTCCTGCTCGGTCAGGTAGGGTTCGGCACCATAGCGCTGATACCCAGCCTTCACAGCATCATGGAACGACATTGACTCAAAAGCGTGAAGCGTGTTGTGATGGACGAAAACTTCAATTGGTCCCTGTGAAGGCAGGAAGTGCGCCGCATGTTCAATGATGTGCCGCAATCCCGGTATGTCAGCATTGAGGTCGCGCACCGCTACAGTTTTGTCATCTATTTCTAAAGCTGTCACTTCATGGCCCAAGAAGTTATAAATTGTAGTGTTGGCTTACATGCCGAGGCTCACGAATGACGTGGAAAAATCGGATGGATACCTTTCAAGAGTGCAAACTGCGTGCCAGTGTTAGTCATTCAAAGATTGGGAGAAGTCTTCGCTCTACCCCAAATTATTAATGCCCTGAAGAAACCACTTGAATTGCGAAGCATTTACAGCATTGCGTGTGGAAGGCTGATTATCTCATTCGAAATTACTGTAGTGAAATCAAATGAGAGAGTGCAAATATCTGCACGTTACCTGCAAGCGGCTGCACATGCTTACTGAAGTTTGCAGATTACTGAAGCGGCTTTTAGATGGTTTGAACCCTATATTTCCAGTCAATCACCCGTCCCCCATTCTTAGGAACGGCTACAATACAAGAATGTCAGCTCTGTAACTGCCACCATGAAGCGAACTCTGACAAACTTGCCTTTGTGGGCACTAATTGCAACTTAATTTTTGGCCTACCAGTATTTCATGGTCTTAAACACATATCTCATGACCACTGAGCGCTAAGTTGCTGTAAATCTGGTTTTGCTTTTGACTGCGAATTGGCGAAGTAATGCTCTTCGACCTGAGCGATGTCAGACTGCAAAGCGGCTTGCTGTTCCGGGCTTAAATCCACAGTTTGAGCGTATTTTCTGAGTCGGGTCAGGAGTGTGAATGGAGTAAGTGGTTCTTCTGCGACTGCCTCTTGAGATGACGAAGCTGACTGGCGTTGACGAGCTAAACTTGCAAATCCAATCAGTATGAACAGCCCCGCAACACTGAGCAAAATTCCGATTGTCCAGGCATACTGATTTGATCCATACTCGGCATTCAGTACAACAATTCGCTCTGTTTCTTCAAGATCGGCATCGACGTAACGCTGATAACTGCTTTTCTCCAGGTCAACGACCGGATCGGGGAAGGCAAATTTCTCGGGCGTTGGGATTGAGGGATTGGCAGCCGTGTAATGCAAGGTCCAGGTTCTTTCAGAACGAATAATCGGATCCTCTGCTTCCTGATCAAACTCGATCACGCTGACGCCGGAATCTTCCGTACTTTCTATTTTGAATGCTGGAACCTTTGTCTCAATGAGATGGGAAAGTTCAGGAATCAGTCCGCGTCCCGTGGCTCGAACTTCAACCTTGAGTTTACCCTTGTCAGACTCCCGTTCATCGAGCACCTGGACAAGTTCTGTATCACTCCACTTTGAGGGAGTGGACTTATTTCCGGCATCAATAGGCAGAGGTGAAGTTGAGATTGGCAGCACGACATAGCCGGAGGTATCCATGAAATCGAGATCCAATTTCAGACCGGGGATTTTGTCCACTTCGGGACCTCGGGCTTTCAGCAGGAGATGTGCATACGGCGTGACTCGCCAGCCTTCGCGAGATTCATTGGACCGACTTTTCGTTTCCGGATGATTGAAAGTAACCGACAGCACCTCAAAATGGTCCTGCAACATGATGATAGCTGCATCCTGAAATTTGTCCCGATAGTTCTCGGTGGGGCGTCCGTAGTTGTAGGAAAAATACATATTCTTCTGATTATTGAGGTACTTGGAAAAGCCCCCCGCCTCCCGTTCCAATTCCTGCGTGTGATGCAGATCGATATAAACGCCAAATGGTTCCTCATGCCCGACGGTACTGCTGCCATCAAGTCGGGCGACCAGTTCGAGTTCGGTAACGAGATCTTTGTAGTAATCGTAAACCTTGCGAGCTTCGAGTGCTCCCGGGTTATCGCCCACAAGTTTGAAACCAGCTTCGAGATAACGAAACTTGCAGGAAGGACTGACCGCGCTCATGCGTGTGAACAGTCTATTGGCGAACTGATCTCGATGTCGTTCTCCCAATTCTCCTGGCATTTTCTGAAGCATCTCGGCGATCTGTTCAACCTCACCGGGAGCTTCGCTGTTCTTCTCGCTGATGCCCTGCAATTCCGTCGCTCCCAATGCGGCATAGAACCAGTGATCGAACACGAGAGTCGATTGTTCCCGCTCGGGGAGTTCAGGAGCCAGTTTCAGATATGCCTGAGCAGCGTTTTCGAAAACCTCGAATGCGGCCTGACGGCGGGCACTGAATTCGGAGGACGGAGCCACTTCCTGCAAATAGTCATTTTCGTCGTGCAATAAACAGGCTTTGGTGAGCGAAAGTTGCCAGTGGTCGGGATACTGCTCCAGAGCCTTGCTAAGGACGCTGCTTGCAACCTGATAACCCCGTTTCACCTCCGCCTGAATATCCGTTTTTTTACGATTGGTTTTGGCATCGCGTTGCACGTTAGGATCTCGCCAGGTACTGCTCAGATTCGAACGCATTTTCTGGATCAATCCCGCCATTGTTTCCGGCTCGATGGATCCCCATGTGCCGAAAATTTCTTCGATGTCTTCGACATCATATACTTCGGCTACGCTGTGACACGTCATGAAGGCACTGACCAGCAGTTCTTCATCGATTTCTCCTTCAAGTGGCAGGGCTTTCAGACGGGCAATCCATTCCGAAAGTTGTTGTAAATTGCGTTCCTGTCGGGAACGAGTCAGAGGGATTTTCTCGGCCTTCTGTTCGTAGCCGTACATGAACATGTAGTAGTTTGTACGTTCTCGTGCGGCATTCGGGTTGTGATTTTTCGTCCACACTCTCAGAAATTCTTCAGCCAGTTCTCGTGCGGTCTCGGGATGAGTTTTAGAGAGTTGCTCGATATACGGAAAGGCTTCATCGGCTTCGTTGACCTTCAACCAGAGTTGACAGATTGTCTTGGTAAATTCCGGTCGCGAACTTTCATCAAGGATTTCAAACCATTGTTCTGAAGGTGAAAAATCCAGTATGGCATTGATGTCGATAGGGCTGACCTGCCCCATGCGAAAAGGTTGTGAAGTTTCTTCGAATGAATAGGAGGGTTGAGCATAGTAGATATTGCCATACTGATCTCGCTGCATCGAATAGCCATACTGACTTTGCTGAGAGTGTTGATAGGCAACCTTCGCTTCGGTCAGCCAGTTACTGGCCAGAAGATTCAAAATTTCCATCAATTCGTTTGTCACCTCTGGTTTTGCATCAAAGAATGATTGAACCGCTGCATGCTGCAGTTCGATATATTCCTGACGACTGGTAGCGTCTTGCGGTGTCTGGGCGAGTCGCTGGGCAGTTGCGGTCCCTATTTTGGCCAGGATTTCCTGACCTCTCTCAGGGTATTTGGTGAAGCTTTCTTCAAGCCAGGTTTTGCCAAGTTCCCCCCGGAGTTTGGGAGCCAACGTGACTGCTCGGGTTAACGCCTGCGCCCGATCTGTTTCTGCTCCTTCTTCAATCGCCAATGCCAGCAGAGTGACATCCCAGGCTTGTTCCCGAAACGATTCTTTTCGATCTTTATTGAACTGTGCCAGATAATGTTCAGCCAGTAGATTGAGTTCCTGTAGACTATTATTCTCTTTGGCTTCTTCCACGGAAGGCAGGAAGTCGATCGTGAATTGATTATATGAAGCGGCACTCAACAGGAGTGCTGAATTCTGTTTCGAGAATTTCTCGGTATCGATCTCTTTCAATTGAGCGACAAAATCTTCAATCCGATGCCCCGCAGCTACAGCTTGACGGAGCAAATTGGCCAGTTTGCGAATTTGGATATCAGTCAAACCCTTGGGTGAAGCCAGTAAGATGCCCGTGAGATCCTGAAAATTGAACGAATGCTTTTCTGCATACGCCTGAGCAGGACGATTCTGCGATTGATTCGCGAAATTTTGCAGGAACTGTTGCATCTCTGCAGACAGGCCGACAACCTGAGTGAAATCCATGCCGACCTGGGAACCCAATTGAGTAATCATTCGATCATAAGCGGCCACGGCTTCTGCTTCTGTGAGACGCTCGCGATTTGCCAGCAATTCTTTCAGTTGTTCCCATTCCCCAAGAGTCACAGATTCAGACAACAGCTTGATTGTCTCTGCGAAATTTTCTTTATCTTTCGCCAAAGCCTGCTGACTTTCGGTAAGAGGAGCTGGCTTTGGTTTGGCTGCAAGTTCTTCAGTCTTTTCTTCTTCTGCTTTTTCTGCTGGCTTTTCGGGTTTGTCTTTGCTGACCCATAATTTGAAAATCGCCGAGGGACGGCGGTCAAAACTCATACTTTGAATTTGCTGAAGACGCTGAGCCTTCCATTGTTCCTCAGCCTGCTTTTCCGCAGCTAGCCGAGCCTGTTCCTCCGATGAAGCATTTGCGGCAGGTATTGTTTCTGTAGATGCATCTGCAGAAGTTGGAGCAGTTTCCGAAATCGGCTTCTCTTCAACGGCAGGCTGTGCTGGTACGACCTGCAGTGGAACAGCTTGAGCAGGGACAGCCTGAGCTTTCAGATTAGGATTCAGATACAAACTAAACACAAGAAAAGCGAACGTAACGGCAAGCTGTCGCGACATAATAACCTCAGCAAAAGTATCTTTATTATCCTTCTCCCTGGGGAGCGGTTTTCTTCCTTTCTCCTGATGGAGAAAGGCCAAAGGGCGGATGAGGGGATCCCTTCGACGTTCTTATTAGAATCAACACCCATTGCCCCTAACCCTCTCCCCGAGGAGAGGGGACTTTTTCGTCTCAGGTGAATTCACCCTGACATGTCTGCTCAAGAGCCATTTCCATCCGGGAGTGGCCCCAGACCTGCACTTTTGCCTTTTTTCTCATTTTTCTTGGCAACCTTACGACTCGGTTTCTTCCCCTGGCATTGACCACTGCAGCAGCCTTTGCATTGGCAGGGAAGGTTCAATGCCTGGAGTTCACTCAAGTCCATTCGTGCCAGTCGAATGGCGGCTTCGAGATCGTGTTGACGGGTGGCAAACTCTTTAGAACTTCCTTCTGCTTTCGCCTGCTCAGCCATCACCCGGTAATGCTGCCTTGAAGCTTCGATCTCCGGTTCCCACTCGGTATTGGGAAGTCCTTCGAGTCGCATCAGCCAGGTCATATAGTATTGAGCACTGGCGAGTGCCTGACGAGTTTCCTTGATTAACTCGGGAGATGAAGTTTCGTCTGCTTCGAGTTCCTTGAGCAGTCCTTCCAAGGCAACTCTGGCTTCGGGCAGTTCGCTCGATTCCATTTGCGTTTTAGCAAAAGCAAGACGGATTTTTCGTTGTTCCGTTTTGCGATCCTCAGGAATTTCAGAGAGGGACTTGGCGAAGGCATGCTTAGCTTGATCAAAATCACCATTTTCAGAACTCATCTGTGCCTGCTGGAGAGAGGCATCGGCTTGATCGAGCTGCATCTGTTGCTGGCCTGGTCCGACATGATAAGCCCAGGCGAAAACTGGAATGGAAAGCCAGCAGAGTATTGCAAAAAGTCGCATCGATTACCTCCTGTCAAATTTTAAAATACAGATTCGACTAAACAGCAGAGTTAATTTTCGAAACGGATTGTGAACCTCTGAGCGATTTTCGCCCTTTATCTCTGTTGTTCATTCTAACGCCCGGATAGTAATTTCGTCCAAAATATTCCAGGAATAATGGCAGAAATGCGTAAGCGAATCCCCCTGCTCCAATCAGTAACAGGGCATAGTCTCGCTTCGTCCAGGGTTCTTTGAGATTTTGTGCACCACGATGGGTGATCTCTGAAACGAGATCGGAAGGGAGATGATTTCGATTGCCATCGTGATAAATCCCATGCAGACGAGTCGCGATTTGTCTTAACGTGAAGACATCCTGTTTGGACTGACGTCCGTCGATAAAAGAGCCCTGTGCGGGATCGCCGACTCCGACCACTATCACATTTCCAACGGAAACGGGCATCGGCTGCAATCCCTGAGGGGGGACCGTGTCGCCATCAGTCACTAACAGCAGAGTCGCACTGCCGGGATTCCAGGGTTTTGCCAGGACCGCAGCTTCTTTAACTCCATCGAGCAGGCGTGTCTGCCCCGATTCAAACGCGTGATAGAGGGGTAAATCTCCCAATACGCCATCGACAACATCGAGATCTTTCGAATCGACAACGACTGGCTTTGCTCCGTTATACACAGCGATGACCGAAACCAGGAATTCCTCAGCCGGGATGCGTTCAAATAGCGAACGCATGACATCCCGTGCGCGAGATTTGCGGGATTGTGCCTGAGTGGGGCCGGCATCTTCGAGACGCATACTCGGCGAAACATCCAGCACAATTAAAAGGTGCTGTTCTTTACCCGGCTGAACTTCTCCCTCAGGTCGATAAGCCCGTGGTTTTCCAACCAGCAAAGTCGATAATCCCCATGTCAGAAAACCGATCGAAACGACTCGTATGACAGGGGCGATTTTAACCCAGTGGCTCGGCTGTTGATCATATCCAAAGGCGAGGGGAGCCAGTCGCTGGCAACGACGCAAATGCCAGAATTCGGCGATCAGCGCCAACAGGCAGACTATAGCGGTGATCACTTCTATTACCATGGCGTGTACCTCAGTCCGGACAATCCGATCATTGAGAGTGCCAGAAAACATAAACCGGTGATAGCAGCAGGTTGAAATTGATCGTGTGTCTCGGCTGAGATCTTGACTAGTTTCGTCTGCTGCATCTTGTCGACCCGGGCGAAGACATCAGCCAATGCGTCCTTATCTCCCGGCTGAAAAACTTCGCCATTGGTTTCGTAAGCGATTTTGACAATCTCATCAGGGACTTCCCCTCCTGCCACATGCACGTCGTATAGGACGATGTTATCCTCCTTAAGTGCAGTCGCGATTTCGCTGGCTCGATCACCGAACAAGTCGGCACTGGCACCATCAGAAATGAGGATGATCATGCGATCCCCTTCCTCCCGTTCCAGCAATGTGCGACGACAGGCTTCCAGAGCCTTTCCGATTTGTGTGCCCCCGCCAAGTCCGGGAGGCAACCGTTTGCGCGGGTCCATGAATGGCAATGCGTATTGGAAGGCAGATGTATCTGTCGTTAACGGAACCCATTGAAGAGTGGCATCGCTGAAGAACGTCAGGCCGAACGCGTCTCCTTTACGGTGTTCAACAAAATCGTTAATCGCTTTCATCGACGCTTCATAGCGTGTTCCTTCCTCAAATGGAGCTGTCATGCTGCCAGAGATATCCACGCAAAACTCGATGTTGGTCAATGCCCGTTTTGATCGAGGACTCCCCTGCTCTTGAGGGCCAGCCAACAGGAAAATCACGACCATCAGAATCAAAGCCGGCAACGATTCAAACAGATTGACCGTCCTTCGCCATCCCGAGCCAGAACCATGATTTCCGTAATCGCTGGGAATGGCGATCTCACGACCGGATCGTTTCCAGGTCCAGGTCAGTAAACCAATCGGAATGACGAGCAGCGCCAATAGTTCGGGATGAGTGAAACCGACAATCATTTCTCACCTGCTTTAGCCAATTCGAGGTGATGATTGGGGGTGTTATCGAGGTTTGTAGAATATTTTTGGTGAACAGACGAGTTGGGAAATTCAGCCTCAGTGATATTTTCATAAGGAGCCAGCAGAGCAGCAATATCGACAGGAGCGGCTGGATCGGGACAATGCAACCAGAATTCCAGTTGTCTCAGTAATGGCCCGGCTTCATCGTGAGCTTTTAATTTCTTCATCACCTCAGCCGGCGAAATCTCCTCCAGATGTAACCGGTGGCTCCAGTAGCCAATCAGCATCCGCTCCAGTTGAGCACGCTGGTCGGCTGGCAACGAACCATCTCGGGCAGAATGGACGAGCGGTCGCAGGCGTTCGGCTAACGTCAATTGCGATTCCGTTTCTCGGACTTCCACTCGCTCTCGTTTTCTTCCGGCAAATATCAGGGCCAACAAACCGAGCACCCAAATGACACCACCAGCAATGAGCATCAATTGATACCCACCCAGCGAAGGAAGGGACGGCTCGGATAACTCCGAGGGAGCGACTTGACCGGCTGGTAAAGTCGCAGTCACACGCACCAGAACAGGCTCGATCTCGCCCATAGCCGAACCATCGGACCGGATGAGATAATCGATCAGATTGTATGTCCCTGGTTCGAGGGCATAAAAATCGAAATCGTAGCGATGGTCCGTCCCATGCCCGAATGTCTTAATAATTCGCAGCACAAAGGGATCGTGCCGAGTTTCGAGAGGTCGCACAATTAGTTCCGACCCCGGAAGAACTACTTGTTCCAAAGTTGCGGTCATGCCAACTGTGGTTGTGAGATCGGTCTCCGTTTCTTCAGAAACGGAGTTAGCAACTTCAGCAGAATCTCCAGCCACATTCTCAGCTACTGAAAAGCTGGATCGAGTAATAATCAAAGCATTGAATGCAATGATAATGAGCAGGAGTCGATTTGATTTTGACAAAGACATCAGCGGGCTCCTCTTCCGATTAAGCCGCGAGCGGCGAAGAATTGCCGGAGTCGCAATGCGATCGGCTGATCGGTATCGACGACAAGATGGTCGATTCCGCTCCGTCGCAGATCGTCTTTCAGTTTTTCATGATTGCTCCAGATTTTGCGACCATGCCCGACAATGGTCTGCCCGCTTTCCGCTTCGCGTGCTCGATAAAAACCGGTCCCTCGTAAAGTCCGTTCTGCAGGATCTCGCATTTGTAGTACGCAGCAATCGTGTCGCTGAGAGAGACGTTTGACGATCGGCAGTGCGCCGGGTTCGTGCATATCGCTGATGATGATCATAACCACTCGATGCGGCAGACTGGGACCAAGTTGCGTGAGTCGTTCAGCCATTTGCGTCGGTTCATCATCGCGATAGTTTCTCAACTTGTGCAGCCATTGCAGAATCTGGTCTTTCGCAAGCGAAGGTTGAAAATGCAGAGGTCTCGAACCGACTCCGATGATTCCTACCGGACTGATTCGGTCCAGACAGGCCAGAGCCAATCCACCGGCTATCTGCACTCCGAGTTCATATTTGCTGTGACGATAACTACTGATCGCCATCGAAGCGGATGTATCCATCACCAGATAGACGGGTAGGCGTTTGGGAGCTTCGTATTCCTTGACGAAAATTTTCCCTGTTCGAGCAGTCACTCGCCAGTCGATCGATTTGATGGGATCGCCGGGGAGATAAGGGCGCGACTGCACAAACTCCAACCCGGATCCCAGGAACAATGAACGATCGGTTCCGTAATTCAAACTGTCGGCCAGTCTACGAACCGCAACCAGAAACTTACGGGAATCGAGCGGCTCGACGGTGTTTAAAGTCCGCGCATTTCGATCCCTGTCTGGATTCGAACTCTGACTCAATGAAAACCGTCTCAATATGATTTACTTTCTGGGCTCGTCAAAGAATATTCGCAGTTCGCAGGTTGGGTTAGCGAAGTCATAACCCAACCGACTTCTGTGGATCAGAATCATTTTAGGCCATTGCAGGCTTTCCATTTGTGATAGGATTTCCCCCCGCTTCTGTCATAATTTGCTGGAGAATTTGTGGACCGGTTTGCCCATCTGCCAATGCTTCGTAGTTGAGTCGAATTCGATGCAGAATGATGTCTTCTGCAAGTGCATACAGGTCTTCTGGAATGACGTAATGTCGACGGTGAATAATCGCGCGGGCTCGTGCGGCTTTGATGAGTGCAATGCCTGCTCGGGGGCTACATCCGAAATCGAGACGGGAATCGAGTCTTGTTCGGTGGACAATATCAATCACATGATCCGTGAATGTTTCACTGACATAAACCTGCTGCACAGCATTCATCGCCGCGATCAAATCTTCAGCCGAACCAACCGCTTCCTGCTCGAGTACATCAAATTCCGTCCGGGCGACCGCTCCATCACCTTCCCGACGAATACCGAGACGGGCATTTCGTAACAAAACTTCGCGTTCTTCGGCTGGTGTCGGATACTGAAGCCGATGACAAAGCATGAAGCGGTCAAGTTGAGCCTCGGGCAATTCAAAAGTCCCGGCCTGTTCGACGGGATTCTGTGTGGCGATGACGAGAAAAGGAGCAGGAAGTTTAAAGGTTTCGTTTCCGATCGTCACTTTGTGTTCCTGCATCGCTTCAAGCAATGCACTTTGAACTTTCGGAGCGGCTCGATTGATTTCATCTGCAAGCAGCAGGTTCGTGAAGATTGGCCCCTTATGAACCCGAAAGTCGTTCGATTTCTGATCCAGGATTTCCGAGCCGACAATATCAGACGGTAGCAAATCGACCGTAAACTGAATTCGACTGAACTCCAGATGAATACTTTTCGCGAGTGCAGAAACGAGCAACGTTTTTGCCAGACCGGGTACACCCTGCAACAGGGTATGGCCTCCCGTGAACAGAGAAATCAGCAATCGTTCAACAACCACATCCTGACCAACCACCACTGTTGAGATACGTTGTCGGATGCGATCAATAAAATCCAAGACGGGTGTCATGTCTGGACTTTCCTGGTGTGGGATTGATGGTTCACCGGAAAGAGACATGAGCTTTCTCCATCTATGTAATGATCAAGTGATTTGCAAATCAGTCAAAGCCGATTAAGCATTTCGGTCTGAAAACTGAAACTCAATCATACATCCTACATGAGATCAACTCGAAAGATCAAACGTACAGAGCAATACGGTGTCGAGTGAAAGAGGCACAAGACATTGATCAATGTCTTGTGCAGAACCTCGAAAAATTACTGGATACTCTGCAGCACGGATTGAGTAATCCGAGAATCATCAGGTCTCTAAGTCTTAAGCCTGCTCGCTTTAAGTCGTTACATGCAACGCATCCACTTAGCGTGCACATTGACTCTAAACGAAGTGGCTGACTATTTGGAGTTGAGAATTATTAGAATTCCCCAACAACTTCACCACCTGCTCGAGTTGCCAGTGAATTATAAGTGGTGAGATCGATATTCTCGCTGATGAATCTAACGGAACCATCGCCGAGCAGGAACTGAGCTCCTCCCTGATGATAGCTGCGATAGTTACTCGTCGCATGGCCTGCGGCTGAACAGTTACTGACCTGAGCGTCATCAACCAGTGTATCTGTGGTGACTGGCTTATTCATTTGATCGGCCGTGCTGCCAAATACGCTGGATTGGGCAGCCAGTCCTGCTCCCTGAAACGTCGTTCCATTGGGTTGAGGAATCATCCACGCCTGAGTTGCAGGTCGAATCGGAGTGACAGCAGTATTACAGTTTTGGCCAGTGCAAAGCGGAAATTTGGATCCAGTTGCTCCTTCACCCATCGCGATTGTGTTTGAAGAACCATCGACAAGATCGCGGAAACGAGTCGACAGGTTCGTGTCGAACATTCCCACCTGTGCCCCCATCGAACTTGGATTCATGCACCATCCTTTGTGGGAGCCTTTGGAAAACAGGTAAGTGGTAATTGCGAAATCAGTACCAACTGGAAATGAACCTAATAAAGCCAATTCAGGGATTGAAGTCACTGAAGAATCGGCATTTGATGGACAAATAAAGCTGGTCACAACAGTTCTGGCAACCTGGGCTGATTGCTGCTCCCAAGGTAAAGAATCGTTGTAGAGATCTTTGAGAGCAGATTCTTCAAAGTAAGGAAGCAGAGCTGCATTGGCGTTTGAGTAAAAGTTGCTGGAAGGCGTACCGCCTGTGCTCCATTTCACACTGGCACCGAGAGGAAACATGCTGAAGACGTCGTGATAGTTATGGATTGCCAGTCCAAACTGTTTTAAGTTGTTCTTACAAGAGGAACGCCTGGCTGCTTCGCGGGCCTGTTGAACTGCTGGCAATAATAAAGCCACCAATATTGCAATGATTGCAATAACAACCAAAAGCTCAATTAATGTAAACCCACGATTATGTTTCTTCATTGGGGCATCGTCTCCATTAAAGCCAAAGGGTCAAGAGAATTTCTGTTGTAATCTGTAAACGGCAGAGTACAAAACTTTCAACAAATTGCTACATTTCATAACAACGCATGATAATATAATAACCTAACAGTTACCCCGCAACATTCAGAAAAGTGCATTAGAAATTGTCAGAACTTTACGAAATAGCAGAAAACGATCATCCAGAGTGGACAGATATCCAATGCGGAGCTGAAAGCTGGCCGCTTGTTGGTTTGGAAAGACGAAGACAATTACTGCTGGAAATTCGTGATTTACTGCATCAAAATTCTCGTGAATGGGTCGAAATCAGTTCCCAGGCAAAATCGCTGAGAACGCAAGGGCAAAGAAGTGAAGAAATTTTGGCTGGACCAGTCGGTGTTTCACGATACCTGACAATTTTGAGCTCTCATCTGAAAAAACTTTCCAAAAAGCAAGCGATTTCACCTGATCATTCTGTGAAGTCGCTTTCTGATGGGAAGTTGCAAGTCAATGTTTTTCCCGTCCGTCAGGTTATGGATCACCTCTTGTTTCCTGGCCTGAAAGCAGAAGTCTGGATGAAGCCGGAAATTAGTCGAGATCAGATCCACGGAGATCTGCTGGAATCAGTTTTGAATCCGCCAAAACCTGCGCCAGTGAGTGTTGTGCTGGGAGCTGGCAATGTCTCTGCGATCCCTCTGACAGACGCATTGACGAAATTGTTTCAAGAGGGCCATGTAGTCCTGCTCAAACTTAATCCTGTCAATGAGTACCTCAAGGATGTCTTCGAGAAAATACTTTCCCCTGTCGTCCAATCGGGTTGGGTGAAGATTATTACAGGAGGTGCTTCGATTGGCAAAGAATTGGTAGAATCTCCCCTGACGGCGTCAGTTCACATTACAGGTTCTCAGCAATCCCACGATGCAATTGTTTGGGGAAGTGACCCCAACAAGGCTGCAGAACGAAAAACAAATAAGACACCGCTGCTGGATAAGCCGATCACGAGCGAACTGGGCAATGTCAGCCCCTGGATCATCGTTCCCGGAAAATATTCTGATCGCGAATTGCGTATGCAGGCGATGAATATCGCGGCTTCACTCACGAATAATGCCGGCTTCAATTGTGTCACGACCAGGGTGATTGTAACCAGTCGGTCCTGGCCGCAACGAAATCAGTTCCTGACGGAACTTCGTCAAAGCCTGAAACAGATTCCACCCCGCGTTCCCTACTACCCTGGAAGTGCAGAACGATATCAGGAATTTCTCGATGAGCCTGCTCCAATGGCTGAGGATGGAACTCTCGACTGGCGTGTTATCGAGGATTACCCGGCGGATCAATCTTCAAAATTATTTGCCGAGGAATCATTTTTACCAGTCAGCGTTGAAGTGGCGTTGGATCAACAAACGCCGGATGACTTTTTAAAGGCGGCAGTCGAATTCTGTAATAATACGCTTTACGGCACCTTGTCTGTAGCGATCACATGCACGAATCGTTTTCGCAAAGAGTATCGGAAATTGTTAACAGAGCAGATTGACAATTTAAATTACGGCAGCGTTTGTATCAACCAGTGGCCCGGGCTCGTTTATGGATTGATGACTCCACCCTGGGGAGGCGCACCAAGCACGAAGTTAGAAGATGTCCAAAGTGGACAGGGATGCGTACATAACCTTTTTTTTCTGAACAGGTATGAGAAGACTGTCTTTTCGGGACCGCTGTGTAATTTTCCCAAGCCCGTCTGGTTTCCCACTCATTCCCGCTCTGAAGACGTTGCCTGGAAGCTGTTAGATTTTTATTGCAGTTCCTCCCTACTCAAACTTCCCGGGCTGATGACGTCGGCATTGCTGGGCTAAATATTTAAGATCACTTTTTGAATGACTATAGAAGTTGAAAATATGGTAAATCACATGGAGCAGACCTCAAATCATTGGTTTCAGCAAGAGAGATCACGGATTCCTTTCCTGTTGTTATTGTTTTTCTGCCATGCAATGATCCCGAGCAGGTTTTGTCTGTCTGAAGATTCCAGGAATGATGTCAAAGATCTTCTTGCTCCACGCACCTACGTGATTGCCAATGGCCCCGAGGCTGCGTTCCAACTACAGGAACGATTGATCGATTCCATACCTGGAGACATCATTCAACTGGAAGCTGGAGAATACCGCTTCGATAGCCAACTGGATGTCACTTGTGACAACCTCACAATTCGTGGTCGTGGCCCTGACAAAACGATTTTATCATTTCAAGGTCAGGATGTCGGGAGTGAAGGTCTGGTGGCCACCGGAGATGCATTTCTGATTGAAGATCTGGCTGTTGAAGACAGTGTTGGCAATGCGATTAAAGTGCTCGGTTCTAATGGTGTTATTTTCCGTCGGGTGCGTACCGAATGGACCAATGGTCCTGATGCTGATAACGGAGCTTACGGAATTTATCCCGTTCAGTGCAAAAATGTATTGATCGAAAACTGCACGGCCATCGCCGCTTCCGATGCGGGAATTTATGTCGGACAGTCAGAAGATGTCATCGTCCGAAATTGTCGCGTGGAATGGAATGTTGCTGGAATCGAGATTGAAAACACATTACGGGCCGATGTTCACGACAATGTGGCAACCAATAATACCGGAGGAATACTGGTTTTCGATTTGCCGGGTCTGCAATTGACTAATGGAGGACATGTCCGTGTTTTTAATAATCGCATTATTAAGAATAATACAAAGAATTTTGCGCATGCTGGGAACATGGTAGCCGCGGTTCCGCAGGGATCGGGACTTATGATAATGGCTACCGATCATGTTGAAGTCTTTGAAAATGAAATCGCCGATAATCAAACATTTGCAATTTCGATTGTCAGTTTCCTGATTACCGAACGTCCAGTTAAAGATCCAGCCTTTGACCCCTACCCTGAGGGAATCTGGATTCATAATAATCAAATCCTCCGTGGAGGGAATCAACCCTCTGGAAAATTTGGGACTCTCCTGGCTCCTGTCATCGGTATTCCTTTCCCTCAAATATTCTTTGATGGAATCATCAATGTGAGGAAACTCGTTGTTGGCAAGATGCCAGAAGAGTTCTCTCTGAGATTATCTGACAATGGGGATATAACATTTGCTAACGGTAATGTTTCTCAATTGACTCCCGAAAATGTGTTTTTCGACAAGTATCATGTCGACAGAGACCTGACGAATTATACAGGGGAGTTGAAATCTCTGGCTGCTGTAAAATTGAGCGATTTCCCAGCCCCTCCCCCAAATGGGAATCCTGCTGTTGAAGTTTATCGTCAAACCCCGCGATTGCTCTCAGCGTGGAATCTCTTCGCAGGAGATCCCCGAGATCAGCAGCCTGCCGAGGGGATTTTCAGATACGATTTGAACACACCGTTATTTTCTGATGGAACAGCAAAACACCGATTCATTCGTCTCCCATCTCACAAAGCGATGGTTTTTGAACCGAACTCGGTTTTTGAATTCCCTGTCGGGACAGTCATCGTGAAAACCTTTGCAATGCCGCACGATCAGAGAACTCCAGAGGCCAGTCAGCAACTCCTGGAAACACGAATTGAAGAACTTCGCGACAATGGCTGGTATGGCTATTCCTACATTTGGGATGAGCAACAAAGTGATGCCAGGCTGGCTCTTGGAGGAGGTCGTCGAGAGGTAAAATGGTTGGACGAAACCGGTAAGACCGTCAGTAATGATTATCAAATTCCAAACGCAAATCAGTGTATCACCTGTCACGGGCAAGAGGGAAAGTTTCAACCGCTTGGCCCAACCGCGAGAAATCTGAATCGATCATTGATTCACAGTAGCATGAATCAACTGGCTGAGTGGCAATCCAAAGGCTGGTTGAAAGATTGTCCTGACATTGAGAGTCTTCCATCATTGCCAGTTTATAACGAACCTTCCACAGGCTCGTTAGAGCAACGTGCCCGCGCCTGGCTGGATGTCAATTGTGCTCACTGTCACAATCCCGTCGGCTCGGCTCGTACCTCAGGGCTGGATTTATCACTGTTTCAAAAAGATCCTGCCAGATACGGTGTCTGGAAATCGCCTGTCGCAACTGGCCGCGGGTCGGGAGGGCGTAAATTTGATATCGTTCCCGGCAAGCCAGACGAGTCAATCCTTATATACCGCATCGAATCAAACGAACCCGGAGTGCGAATGCCGAATCTGGCTCGCAATCTGACTCATACAGAATCGATTGAATTGATAAGAGAATGGATCGCGAGCATCGAAGATAACCCTACTGTAGAGGTGGAATGAAATCTATACGAGTTGCAACATTAGAATTTGCAATTCAGCAATTTACATAACCGAGTCATGCTCACGATCTGCCTCATCGGTTACCTCTTTACCCTGATTCAAACAGATGCTTGTGACAGTCGTAACCGACTCATTGCCCATACTGCAGTTTGGTGATTACTGCAGCGGCTTTTAGTGGTTTGAGCCCAATATTTCCAGGCTATCCCCCGTTTCACAATCATGGAAACAGTTAAAGTCAGCAAAGCGAATTTCGTGTGTCATTTTCAATATCCAAATCTGGCGATACTTAAACTCTATCGAACATCGAGATGAGCATTGCTAAAATGCTGTGGGAAATTGAGACTGGTTAAACAGTTCATTGGAAAATAATGTGATGTTTAACATCGACTTTGGCTCTCTTTGAAATAGACCACCTTAACTGTTTTTTGAGTTTGATATTGGCACTGATTACTTCGAATGATTCGCTCAATCACTTCGAGCAGGTACTGAAATTGTTATAAATCATGGAACATATTAAAGACGCAGAACTCCGTAATGAGATTAATTATCTCGGCAATATTTTAGGCGACACCATTCGAGATATTGTCGGGGAGGAAGCCCTGGCCATCGTCGAGGATCTGCGTCGACTGGCATGGGATCGACGAGTCGGCGTTCAAGATGCCGGACAGCGTATGTCCGAGCAGATCACAAATCTTGATAACACTCAAATTCAGATTGTGTTACGGGCCTTCAGCTTATTTCTGGATCTGTTAAATCTGGTGGAAGATCGTCGTCGGGTGCGAGTTCTCAGGGATCGGGCTCGTCATGCTTACCCGCATCCGCGCAGCGAGTCGATCCGAGCC
>TARA_R100000789_G_scaffold100629_1_pt1 | contig 27620 bp, 16 predicted proteins | sample TARA_R100000789 | Tara Oceans TARA_R100000789 (sample SAMEA2623403) | marine metagenome | biome: marine biome (ENVO:00000447); feature: mesopelagic zone (ENVO:00000213); material: "saline water (ENVO:00002010), including plankton (ENVO:xxxxxxxx)" | depth 450 m
AGCGGTCACCCGTTCTGCCAACGTGTTCACCATAGTACCCGCCAATATCGAAGGATATGTAAGTGGTGAGGACTATTTCTTTTTCCGTGTCGATGATGCCGTAATGGTTGTCGATAGCAACGGAGTTGTCGAACATGGTGTCATCACCGCAGTTGACAAGGCTAATGACCAGTTCACAGCAGTATGCCGTGACGGGGCGAATTGGAGTGTTGCCACAACAAACCTTACCATTGATGTGACAGGTTCCGACTTTGACAAGGGTTCATGTGGGCCAGAAGGATTGCTCGAACTCCGTAAGAAGAAATCTGCCATCTTGAAGCTTATGACCATCAAGGACGCAATGAAGAGCGAGGGAGGCAAGCGATATGGCTTCTGCTTGGATGCTGCCGATGGGGAATATGCTTGGTACGACGAGAACACCATCAGATTGCAGAAACGATTGAACAAAAAGGTCGCCAAGACCCTTATGGTGGAAATCGAATCAGTTGATGGATCCGCAGCCCACACCGCAGGGAAGTACGGTACAAAAGGTATGTTCCAAAAACTGGAAGAGGAAGGTCTTGTACACACAGGATATATCACTACCGAAACCGAATTGGAAGCCATTTGTGCATATTGGGATAGTTTGGGCTACAACGGTGACAAGGAATTTGTCGCCCACGTTGACAATACCCAATATAGGCACTTGGAGAAAATTGCAGGAGCAATGGCAAGTTCTTTGAACGTTGACCTCCAAGTCGTATTAGGGAATACCCCTGACAATATGATGAGGATAGGCTTCAAGTCACTTGTCATCCACGGCTATACCATCCACTTCTCCAAATGGGGGCTTACCGATGGCAACAGCCCTCTAGGCAAGAACCGTATCAAGGACGTAATGCCAAAAGGCGTTATCATGCCAATGGGAACGGTTCCAACCAAGATAAACGGTGTTGAACGTCAAGTACCTTATGTGTTTAAGGCATACCAAGATTTTGCACAGGAAGGCAAGCCCGGTATGATAAGGACTTTCCTTACTGGTGGATTTGCAGGAGGAAACGGTTCTGACTGTGAATACTTGAAGATCACCAAGTCAACAACAGTAGGCATTGGAATCCCGGTTCCAGAGGCCTTAACGATCATAAAGTAAACATACTTTAAATAGTAATTAAATTAACCCCATCTTACAATTAAATTTGTTTGATGGGGTTTTTTAATATACATTTATCAAAACAAAAAGCCGATAGAGCAGCAACCCATATCGGCAATTCTAACAATCATTAATTAATCACAGTAATTATGACAGCTTCAACAAATTTACAAAATTTCACGCACGTACATTTAGAACTTGACCCAAATAAAGTGTTGTTCGCACCAGACAATGAAGGTGTGGTACAATATGAAGAATGGAAGGACATTCCCGGATATGAGGGGTATTACCAATGTTCTTCTTTTGGAAGGGTAAAGTCTTTAAGGAGATTTATAAAGAGGACTAATCATTACATGGAAATATCTGAAAAGATATTAAAACAACAAATCCCACAAAGATATTTTTGTGTTGGAATAAAAACAAACAATCTAAGAAAAGGATACCAAGTACACCAACTAGTGGCCATGTGCTTTTTAGGACACAAACCAAACGGATTTAAAATAGTAGTTGACCACAAAGACAATATCAAAGAGAATAATTTTGTATGGAACCTGCAATTGACCACTAACAGACATAATGCATCCAAAGACAAGGAAGGAGGTACATCAAAATATGTGGGGGTTAGTTGGAACAAGAGAACAAAAAAATGGAGAGCCGTTATATATCATAATGGAAAAGAAACGCATCTTGGTCTATTTGACAATGAGGACACTGCATCGGAATATTACCAAAATGCATTAAAAGCAATCAAGGATGGAACCGATATAAAAATTAAAAGAAGAACCGAATCGAGTTCAGAAGAGGGTATAAACTACCAGAAGCCAAGGGGCAACAGAAAAGGAAGTTGGAAAGCAAGGGTCAGGATTTCAAAAGGTAAAAGACTTCATCTAGGTAGTTTCGATACAGAGGAAGAGGCTATAAAAGCAAAATATGACTTCCTGAACAACTCTAAGTGAACCGCCCATTACCCATCCCCCACACTTCCAAAAACCATAATGTTTAATATTGTGCATCCGTTCTTTTGAACAAGGTAATCCATTATTTTTCTTTATTTAGGGGGTTGATTTGTTTCAGCCCCTTTTTTGTATAATAATATTTTATATATTTGTTTCAATAAATAAAGAAAAACTATTATGCCCACCATTTTCAGAACCCTCAAAAAGCACAATGTAATCATTGTAAAGAATCCCTTCATCTACACGGAAAAGTACAAATCAGGCCCCAACATAGGCAAGGCAAAAAAGAAAAGACAGGTCAGGTATGTAGAGCATTTGGACAGTATTTTTATGGATGAACAAATCACCATAGACCCAAAGGCAGAGGCAACCCCCGTATATATCAAGAAAGGGGTGAAACTGGTGGAGGACGACAATACACAGTTAGCGGAGTTTTTACGCATCCACAACGACAATGAACTGAACGGTGGACGTATATTCAAAGAGGTCGATGTAGAGAAAGAGGAACTCTATGAAATTGAGAAATACGAAGCGGTGGATAGTGCCAAGGCCAATATCATGAAGGCCGACGACAACACTTTGAGGGCAGCAGCCGTTTTCTTCCTCAATCCAAGCTACATAGACAAATCACCTTCCACATTGAAGATAAAGTTGAGGCAGAACGTGGAGATAACCACCAACCCAACGGACAAGGAATCTTTTGTTTCCAAGATCAACGCCTTCTTTGCCGAGAAGAACAACAACGAAAAACTTTTGACCACCATTGCGCTCAATGAGAACATCATCAAGATAGTGAATGGTAAGAAGATTGCTTGGGACGATTCCAACGAGGTAATCTATGTAGCGGGTCAGACCAAGGACGTTATACAGGACTTTGCCGTATGGTTAAAGACCGATGAAGAGGGTAGGCAGATGTTGAGCGTACTTTCTGATAAGATTGATAAACTTAAAAAGTAACAAACAATGGCTAAAGCAGATTTACAAGAAAGAGCAAAAGAACTCAATATCCCTATCGTTGATAGTGATGGGAAAGAACTGACCGTGGCACAACTAAAGGATTCCATTTCCGAAAAGGAAAAAGAAGTTGTGGAAAAAGTTAAACCTTCCGAAGAAGAAAATGAGGAAGCGGTTGAAGAAACTCCAAATGTTGAGAGGAAGGAAGAAAAAGTTGAATCTAAAAAAGATAAATCGTTTCCAAAATATCACGACCCATCAGTGATACAGGCCGTAAAAATAGAGACCATCAAAAGAAGCATGAACGGTGGGGCAACGTTGAACTTGGTTGATGGTTTTGGTTCTATCGAAGTAGATAACCGTTATGTCCAACAATACAAACCAAGGGCAGGAGGCTATTTCGTAACCTGTGACAAGGGATGTAAGAAATACAAGTCAGAGGATGACTTTTCAAAATACGTACCTATTGAAGAGAAATGATGGATTTTTCCAAGGTGTTTTGAAAGAGGGCGTTCCAATAGGACGTCCTTTTTTGTTATTACCCATTTACTGATTGCCAACTTTTCAATTTGCCTATATTTGTGGAAAAGACTTCCTTATGTTGATCGATACGATTTACCAAACGGTACAGGCAAAGCTGAACAAGGAACAGCTTGGCTATCTCCCGCCCATAAACTACAACCTGTTCGTCAACAATGGGCAGATAAGGATTTTCAATGAACTCTTCACCAGCCACAAGACCAATGTAAGGAAGATGAACTGGATGTTGGACGGAAAGGACTTTGCCGATATATCAGAACGTACAAGACAGCTTTTGGAATACTATGCCTTTGAAACATCAATATCACCAATATCGGCAGGAAACTACAACTTTCCAGATGATTGTGAAAAGGTCGAGGACGTATTTGACGGCAATATAAGGATAGATAAACTGCACTATTCCGATTTCAAGGACTTGCAACGGAACATCTATGCAGCACCGAATTCCTGTAACCCTATATGTACAAAGGTGGGGGCAACCTTAAAGGTATTGCCAACAGGGATAGACCCTATTACCATGCACTATATCAGAAGGCCAAAGACAGCTAAGTGGACTTTTAACGAGGTAAGCGGAAAGCCGATGTTCAATCCCGATGCAAACGATTTTCAGGATGTTGACATACCCTATTCAGAATCCGATGCACTTACATCATTGGTGTTCGAGGATGCAAGTATCTATCTAAGGGACTTGAACGCAACGCAACTTGCAAATCAAGAACAACAACAACAGGCTCAACTTGAAAATATAGACTAATGGCAATAACGCTAACGGATCAGGAATACTTCGAGGACAAGACCCAATGGGGCCAGTCACAATACATAACACTTGGGCAGATAATAGACAACATCCTATTGACCGCCGATGACGATAGTTATTTCAAACACGCCAAGAGGTTCAGGTTGTCCATATTCGGGAAACAATGCCTGAAACGATTGAAGGTGGATCTGAAATTATCGGATAAAGCCTTTAGTTTCCAATTGGGGCCAGAGAGAATATTCCCATATCCCAAGTACATGACCAACTGGCACAGGGTATCGGTATATAACAAGTGCAAGAAACTATCCCCTTTGAAGATAAACACAAGCGAAAGGATAAACGACTATTTGCAGGACAGCGAATACAGGCTTCTCTATGATAATGATGGGAACGTATTGCAAGGGAATTATTTTGATGCCCAAAAGGGACATTGTTGTTTGGAGGTCGATCCATGTATAACAATAACACCATGTGGTTGTACGGAAGAGGACTTTTCCAAGAGTTGGGTAAAGCCAGTCAATAAGGCGGGCTATTTTGAGTTCAGCAACGATTTGGTGGACAGGGTAATCATCGTGGAATATGAAACAGCAGGACTTGACGAGATAGACGATTGTGACGTAAAAGTCCATACAGATTTGGAACTTACCGTACAAAACTGGATAAAATGGCAGTTTTTGTTAGGGAAAAGGAACACCCCAAGGACAGAGGCAGATTATTTCAGACAACTCTATAAGATTGAAAAGGAACGTTCCAGAAGTCTTTTGACCGATAAGATCTCCATAGAACAGATCATCAACATTGTATCAATGCGTTATAATAACTAATGCCAAGAATAAAGAATATATTTGCCGAGGGCAAGATGGACAAGGAGAGCAGCCCTGCTTATGTACAACAGGGTTTCCACCGTCATGCCGAGAACCTTATATTTAGGGGCAATAGCGGTGACGATGGTGAGGCCAAGAACATCAAGGGCAGCGAACTATTGTCCGATGCCACTGGTGGCAATACAGACTTCAAGTGTATATGCGCCTATTTCAACAACGATAAGGACTGTATATATTATTATCTGGCCACTTCCGCAAGGATGTTGAGCAAGGTCATTGAATACGACATCATCAACGAAACGACCACACAGTTGTTGAACGATACCAACGGGGTATTGCGCTTTGCCAAGAACGGCTATATAACTGGTGTCAATGAGATAAACGGGCTTTTATATTGGTCGGAATGGGAGAACAACCCAAGGATGATAAACATCGAAAGGGCAAAGACCTATGGGACGAACGGCTTTACCGAGGACGATATAAAGGTCATCAAAAGACCACCTGTACAGAAGCTTCGCACCACGTTACAGAATACGGTGTTCAACTCACAGCAGGAGAACTTCATCGAGGACATCATGATACATTTCTCCTATCGATGGAGATACCTTGATGGGGAATACAGCGCACTTGCACCGTTTACCAACCCACAGTTCTACCCAAGGACTTTCAACTACGACTATTCCGAGCAGTCCAACAAGAGCATGGTCAACAGGTATAACCAAGTGCTTTTGGAGTTTGACACAGGCGACCACAGGGTTGCCGAGATACAGCTTGTATGGAAGGAAAGTGGTAGCAAAAACGCTTGGATAATCGATGATTTCGATAAGGCAAAATTAGGCTATGCCGACAATGCCATAGAATCCTTTGCATTTGACAACAGTAAGACAAAACAAGCACTCCCACAAGAGGTTTTGAAGCATTATTACGATAATGTTCCCAGATGGTCAAAATCACAGTTCATCATCAACAGAAGGCTTTTCTACGGGAACAACTTGGAGAACTACAACCTATTGGACGAGAACAATGCGCCGATAGAGATAGACTATGAACTAGAGCTTGTCTCAACGGACAATACCGAACTATCTGGGGGCGAAACGGTTCCAACTTTTGTTCCAAAGAACACAGCAAAGAGCAATAGGGACTATGAGGTGGGGATGGTCTATATCGATGAAGATGGAAGGATGACAACCGTGCTCAACTCCAAACTCAACACACTCTACATCGAAGCGAGCAAGAGCATAGCCGAGAACAAGATAAAAGTGGTATTGGCGCACAAACCTCCATATTGGGCAAAATATTTCAGGTTCTTCATAAGACAGAACAAAAAGGGCTATGACCAATTATTGCCAGTAGTTTTTTATCGTGATGGTGTATATGCTTGGTTGAAGATAGAAGGCAATGATGCCGATAAGTTGAAGATAGGGGAATTTCTGATTGTAAAATCAGACACATCCGGGCCGTTGTCCACGTTGGTAAAGACAAGGATATTGGAAATCGTTGAACAGGATGAAAACTTTTTGGAATCCGAGGTTCCAGACCCTTATGAGGTTAGACAGAGAAAGGGAACATATGTAAAGGTAAAGACATCCAATTTTAGCCTCAACCCAAATGCCGTTCAAATTTATGACAGTACCGGAGGTGGTTTTAGGTCATCGGCAACATCAAACAATATTGGAAATAACCAGACTTATGTTGAAGACCCGATATATTATAACTTCAACGGTCTTAACGATGTTAATATAACAGGTACTTATTCAAATGCAGATGATATTAGATATGAAATTGAAGTATTCACACAAGGAACACCGGACACATTCAGATGGAGAGAATTTAATGTAGTAACAGATACGGTAGGTGTGTGGAACGACAACGGTGGATTGGGAATAAACATTACAGGTTCGGCACAGGCATTGTCAAATGGATTATCAGTAACATTTGGTGCAACAACTGGTCATGATATAGATGATAGGTGGGTCGTAAGCGCAAAATCATTGACAAGGGCAGCATCGTGGAACGAGAACAGTAGCGCACCTCCTGGAAGTTTTGGCAGAAGGGCCATTGTCATGTACATGGGCAAACCAATTTCAACGGGAGAGGGAATCCGTGGTGGAGCGCAGATAACCATAAGATATGACGATGATGGTTCAGATGCAGGGGCAGACGGACAGTTGCCAGCATTCGAGGACAATTTCACATCCACACAGGACTATGCCAATATCGAGGAATGGTTTTATGGTGACAACATAATCTCCCAATTGACATATCCAAACACATTGGATAGGGTAATGTTCAGAAGGGGTACTTTTACAAAAGTAGTGGACGGACAGCCACAGATAACAAGTATTGACCCTACTAAAAACATGGTCATGTTGTTTATGTCCTCCGCACATTATTCTGGTGGAGAATCCATAAGGGTAGTGGCAAGCATAAATATTACTGAACTAGACAACAGTATTATTTTGGAGACAGAACCGACACGCCAACAGGAAGATCTCTATTTTGAGATAGGCAAGACCTATAAGACCGTACAGAGTGGTGGCAAGGCAACCTATCATTCAGCCGTTACGAATGACTTCGGTACAGAACTGCCCAATACGGCGGGTGACGTTTCACAGGACGGCTCAAACGACTTGGAAGTCACCTTGGACTGGTTCAACGCATTTTGTTATGGAAATGGAATAGAGAGTTACAAGGTGCTTGATGCATTGACTGGAAAGGGAACGGATGTCGGACAGCGTTCATTGACCAACCTACTTGACGAATATAAGGAAACACATAGAACGACAGGAATATCATGGAGTGATGTCTATGACGATGAAACGGGCTTCAACGGGCTTAGCACGTTCAATCTTTCGCTTATAAACTTCATAGACCTTGACAAGGAAAACGGTTCCATACAGAAGATGCACGTACTCAATGGTGACCTACTGGTACTCCAAGAGGATGCCGTAGGTATATTGCCAGTCAATAAGAACATCATAACCGATGCACAGGGGAACGATGTGGTTGGGATTTCCACCAATGTGCTTGACCAAAGGAGTTACAGACCGTATGCAAGCGGTAGATTTGGCATTTCAAAGAACCCGGAGACATTTGTACAGTCTGGTTCACGGAACTACTTTACCGACCAACAACGTGGAGTTCTGATTAGATTGGCTAATGATGGGATAACCACCATAGACCAATACTATCTAAGGAGATATTTTTCAGACCAGATGTTGGCGCACAAAAATTCCGTCATGATAGCAGGGTTTGACACCACAAGGGATGAATATCTATTATATCTGCCGTTGCTAAACCAGACATTGGCATTCAAGGAGGATATAAACGGTTTTCCTAATTTCTATACATGGCAACCAGACTTTATATTGAACGCCAACAACGTGCTTTATGTATGGAGGCAGGGCAAGATGTACAGGATGTACACAAACGAGGTTCATAACAACTTCTTCGGGGTGCAGTATGAGAGCAGGCTAAAGTTCTATTTCAACCAAGAGTTCAGTACGGAGAAGGTATGGAAGGCACTTTCATTGGAAGGAAGCCATCCTTGGAAGGCAATCATCAAGACTGGACTTACGGGGAGGACTATCGAAAAGACGGATTTCGTACAGAAAGAGGACTATTGGTATGTGGAGATAATGGGTAATACCAATGATGATATAAAGGCGAGCAAGATTCTTGGATTGGGTGAATTTGCCATTACGGGCGGTGAGATATTGACCACTAGACGACCACCATCCATGTCCATAGGGGATTCGATAATAAGCAGCACATTGCCCTTTGCAGCTAATGTAATAACCGATATTACAGCAGATAGGATAATATTACAGGACAATATTACCGTAGCAAGTTCGTTCTTGATGTACAAGAAGAACCAGACGGTTGACGGGAACAGCATCAGGGGGGATATTTTGGAGGTGGAACTTATCAATGACGATACGGAAGAGGTTACATTGAGGTGTGCAAATGCAGAATTTACGAAAAGTTTTTATAGTTAAACGAAAAGGCATACATTTGTAATCAAGAACTTGTCGGAGAAGTTCAGGAAAAAATATTAAAGATGTGGTGCCAGTCTCCACAATATATCGACCCTAAGACAACTCCGACAAGTCTTAGGGTCTTTTTTATTCGTCCATTGACACGGTTCGGAAAGACCTTTAAAACCTAGTAAAATGGGATATTATCAAACTAGGATGCCAATGCGAAATAGGGATGGCAGATAATGAATCACCGATAGAGGATTAAGCCCTAAACTTTTGCTGAACGGTTAAAGCAAAAGACCTAAAAGAACTCAAAACTCAGTTGAACTGAAGAAGTTTTAGGTATATGCAAGTCTTAGGGCTTGCTATACCCGTTAGAATCTAAAATCTAGTTACCTGAAGTAAGTTTTATATTAAGTATTATAAAGAGGTAAATAAAAAAAATATCATGGAAAAAACAGTCTATCTATTGTTCGTCGGAAAAATGTTCGATGAAATAGGAGAGGAAAGAACAATCGAAATTTTAAAGGAATGTATGGAAGAACTGTCTGATACAACCACGAAAAGAGATATAGATTATAACGACCAGATTAATTTAAGCGCACAGGATTGGTTGGACAGTAAAAAAGAATTTAAATGTTCAAGTTGTGGAAGGATAAGTATTTCGGTCGCAAATGGGCATATAGATAAAATGACACAGCCAAACGGAAAACCTTGTGGTGGTGTATTCAGACCAAACAGATAAGTTCCTCTGAATTTTTACTGGTTATCGACATAAATCATTTCTTGACAGTTCTTACTTCCATATAAGAAACCACATTCGTTTAAAGATTCAATAAGGTTTTTCTTGCCTTCCCAAATATTGGTATAAATAAGTTTTGCTCCCATCTGCTTGCACATATAAATTAATCCTGTTATAAGAAATTTAAGGGCTTCATCCCTAATTTGTCTATCTTTCACTTTATATGTCGAAACAATGAACTCAACCTTAAATAATTTGCTTGCGGAAGTAGTGTATATGAACCCTGCACAAATATTTTCCCCGTCCTTTGATACCATAAGCCCACTTGAAAAGTCGTCTGGGAGCATTATCCTAACGGGAGGTGTGAACTTATGCCATTTCCACCAATCCACCAATTCTACATAATCGGCCTCTTCCGTGTTCCTTACATCGAATTTGTTTTCCATGAACCAAAGATAACGAATTACCGACCTTATTGACACATTGACCGTTAATTATCTATATTTGTTGTTAAATCAAATTTGCATCATGCCAGGAGTTACAACAGCAATCGCCGCAGGAGCAGGACTATTATCAGCAGGAAGTTCTGCAATAGGGGCAATCGGCAGCAATAGAAGGGCAAGGGACTATGAGCAACAGATAGCCAACTTTCAAAGGCAAGACCTTGAAAATCCCTATAAGAACATACGTATAAATACTGATGCAGCAGACCAACAGACCGAATCATTGTTGTCAAGCGGTGCATCAAGTATATCCGCACTCCAAAGAGGTGGCATACGTGCCGTAATAGGTGGCATACCACAGATAAACGAGAGCAACATCCTTCTCCAAGAAATGATCTCACGGGACATAACCAACCAACAAAGGGAAAGGGACTTGATGATAGCAAGGGGAGAGGAACAGATACAGCAGTTACAGGAGAGACGTGAGGAACAGGCTTTGTTGGGTCTTGGTCAGGCGTACCAAACGGCAAGACAGGACACACAGAGCAATTTCAATAATTTTATAAGTTCAGGGCTTTCCTTTGCATCGGCATTCGGTGGATTTGGTGATGCTTCTGGAGGACAGGCAACCACAACGGCACAAGTCCCAAATGGCGCAAGGGTTCCCGTTGGCACTTTTCAAGTAAGAAACCCATTGTTCACGGGAACGGCTATAAACCCCATAACAGGGCAACCCTATTAATACTACCTAATGGCGACAAATACCAACGCAGCAGCACTTAACAGGCTAAGGCCATTGGAGAACGTCAACACGGGTTCCATCATAGAGGAACATATCCGATATTGGAACAAGTACAAGGACGAGAACGAGGCCAAGGAACTTGCAAGAAGGGCAAAGCAGCAGGAACTTCAAATGAAGCTTGCGGGGGACACCTTTGAACTTTATGAAGGTTTGCAGCCATCCGATGTAAAAGGCTTTCTTACAGCGCAGATAATGGAGAGGTTTGAGCAGAACAAGCCTTATTATATGCAGCTTGCAAGGGCAGCAGCGGGTGGAAGTATGGAGGCAAGGTTAAAGATAGCCGACGAAAAACGTAAGATGCAGACCGCCATCAACGCAAGTGGGGCATATTCCGCAAAGATGGCCGAACTTGAAGAACTGAAACAAAAAGGCACTTATAACGAATATCTGGACAGCGAGGTCGATAGGTTCAAGGATTCCATAAAAAAGGGCAAGTTCAGGTTCAACGATGATTGGTCGTTGGATGTTTACAGCCCAGCACTCGAAGAAGCCTTTAAGGGAACAGAGGCACAGGCTTTCAATGATGGCATGGTAAGATTGGATTCAGCCTCTTTGTTGAGCAATGACTTTTTAAACGCCACCTACCATAAACAACCCGATTTCATAGCCAATGGAAGTACTATAGCGGAAAACCTTTTGGATTCGGTGGACGGCAACAAGTTGGTTACACCACAGACCAAGACAGAGGGCATAAAATTGGTGAAAGGGCTATTTGCACAGGATTCAACAGAGGCACAGAGTTTCTTTGCCGATGCACAACGCAGGGGATTGACAAGTTTTGAAAAGCCATTGGGACAACTTGACCAAGTTGAAATGAACACTTTGGCAGAGAGATATTACGAACAATATGTTATCCCTAATATACAAGAGGTGGATAATTCGGCATTGAACGAATCCCGTAGATTACAGAACCAAAGGACAAGACAGCTTATCAGACAGGGCGAAAGGGAAGAGCAGGAAGGAGCATCAAGGGTATCACTTTCAACAGATGAAGAAGGCAATGCACTTGTCATGTCGAGCATACAGACCGAAAAAGGAGTTGAACCAACTGAAATATCAACCATATTCAACCTTGGAGGTCAACCTATAACGGTAGGGGTACAAGGCAAATCAGGAAGCAATAGGACGTTCAACAGTATTGCAAGAACTGAAAGCGGAAAGGTATATGCCGTTGGAGAGGAAATATCAAGGGAGCAAATCCCTCTTTTCAACGAAGATGGTTCACCACAATTGGACGGCAATGGCAATGAGAAATTCAGGATAGAGGAAACAGTTGTTCCTTACATAGAGGAAAACCCAACAATACTCAACAACATAGCAAGACAATTGGACAACGAACAAGGAAAGAGGTTCAATAATTTGAGTGAATTAAGGACGTATCTGAACAGCCTTGAAAGAACAAACACGACACAAGAATCAACGACACAGCAACCTACACAAGAGACACGGGAGCAAAGAATAGAAAGATTGAGAAGGGCAGCATCAAACAACTGATATGGGAAAAGTATCGACAGAACCGCAATATTTGACACAGGAAGAGTTTGACAACAGGCTTGATACTGAAATCGGGAACCTTATCGACAAAGGTTTTTCGGACGATGACATATTGCTATATACCGAGGACTTCAACAGTCGTTTTTCCGTAAAAAAAAACGAAAGTTTGGACGTTTCCCAAACGGGTTCTCAATCAGTTTCTCCCGCAACAGGTTCGGTTTCGGAAATTCAAAATGGTTCTTTGGGTTCACCAAGACCACAATTCCCAAAGATTGACACAGGAACTAACGACAAGTTCCAAGAACTTATCAATAAAGCCCCATTGGGCGTAGGAGGCACAGATTCCTATGCGTTCAACGAATGGGAGGCTATAAGGCAGGAATATCAACAAAGACCACCTATGGCAGTAGATAATTCTGACCTATTGCAGAGATTGGAAGAAATACAGCCCGCACCAAGAACAGCCATCGATTTACAGGTACAGACCGTAAGGGACTTGCGCCAGAAGATGAACGAGAAAAAACTCCGTGCGGATGTCATTTCAAAGGCAACTGGAAAATCAAGGGACGAGATATTGGCGGGCGACCAAGACTATAAGCAACTCGAAAAAGCAGAGGTCAATCTAAAGGGAAATGATTTTTCAACCGTGTTCGGCTCAAACCTATTCAATGCAAGTGCAGGAATAGCGGGTACGCCAAACGCCATCATAGAAAGTTTGGGCAAGATGTTCGTTTCGGACGAGGAATACCAGAGCATCCCAGAGAACATGAGGGAAAACTTCTTCACCGACATACTTCAATCCGTACCATTACCAAACATACAGGGAATAGCAAGGGTGGCCGAAAGCGGAAAGGAAAGGCAGATAGACCTATTGGAAGATAGCAAGAAACTCCGTGAACTTAGCACACAGTATGAAACATCCATAACCGAGGATTTGGGAAACGTGGATTTGGCACAGGCAGGAAAAAGACTTGCAGTTGAAGGAGTTGGTTCTATTCCAAGCCTTGTACAGGCCGTAATTCCTTATGTAGGACTTGCAAGTATAGTAACGGGGACTTCCGCAAACAAACTCCAAGAGAACAAACTGGATGGCGACCTTACAAACAGGGATGTAGCCGATGCTTGGATAAACGGTGCGGCGGAAGGGGTGTTTGAAGCAGTTACCCGTGGTCTTGCCAAAAAAGCCGTAAGGTCATTTGGGAACGTGGGAGAGGAAGGAGCAAGGACATTCTCAAAAAGTTTGATAGACAACCTCGTTTATTCGCCTTTGAAGGAAGGGGCAAGTGAGGCAGCTACATCCGTTGTACAAAACCTTTCAGAGGCTTTGGTAAGGGGCAATGAAGTGGATGTAAAAGATGCTATGTACGAAGTGTTCGATTCCTTCCTTATCGGTGGACTTGTGGGTGGTGGACTTGGGAGCGTAACAACATTAGGGGATGCTATAAGCACCAATAGACGTGCAATAGAAGGTGATGAACAGGCACAACAACAATTGGAAGAGAACCCAAGGTTTGAGAACGAAATAGTAGAGTTGAACATCCCCGCAGTAGAAGAAACCCAGCAACAGCCAACAGAAGAAGCCACAACCGAACAACCTACTGAAACCACGGAAGAAACCGAAACACCAGTTGACACACAAGAGGAAATTGTAAAACCTACCGAAGAAGCAATAGTCGATGAAGAAAAACTTCCAGTATCGGAAGATGCACAGGCTTTTGCAAATGAACTTGGAAGTCCACAGGACATATCCGACATCATAAGCGGTGGCACAAAAGTACCCATAGGAAATACCAATGTAATCCTAAAGAGCGAAGGCGACAATATCAAGATAGAAAGCATACAGACCCCAAGGAATCAAAGGGGTCAGGGTAGTGCAAGAAATGCAGTCCAACGTATCACAGAGGTTGCCGACCAACAGGGAAAGACACTTGAACTCAATGTTGTGCCGTTGGACAACCAGACCGATGCCCAACAGTTAGTAGATTTCTATGAAAGCGTAGGTTTTGTAAGGGACGAAGGATTTACCTTGGACGGAGGCAGGATGACAAGACAGCCCAATGTTAAGGGAACAAATATAAATCAACCAATAAGAATATATAAATTATCAGAATCAAAAAATGCCCCTGAATATAAAGTTGAATATAATAATGGAAGATTAGATATAAGCGATATAAGCGGAAATGAACCATCTTATAGCACTAAACGAAAGATTATAGAAAAATATGCTGATGATTTTGATTTCAATCAAGGTGAACGGGCAGTATTACCAATAGGATTTAATGGAAACATAAATGAATTTGTAGCTAATAATTCCAATAATCCCACAGAGATTGCCCAATTATTAAACGATACCAACACGGATCAGTTCATTGAAAACCAAGTTGATTTTAAAGCACGAATCATTGCAGATGCAATACAAGGCAACATTGATCGCAACAGTTATATCAATTTCGGCGACAAAAACAACATTGGTTTTAATATAGCCAAATCATACTTTGCTAAAAAAGGGCAAGGCAGAAAAATAGACACCTTAGCGCAAGAACTATCAGAAGATAGCGGCATTGAGATTTCCCCGCAGGATATTGTTGATCACATGGAGCAATACCAAGGAGGTAAAAACGATATTTACAAAGAAGTACGTGACGATTTTGTTACACCCCTTAAAGATGCATTTACAAGAATTACTGGATTACCAGCAACCGATAAATTCATCAAGAAAGCAATTGACAGTCAATACCGTAACAATGAAATTTATTTAATTACGGATGTTTATACTAATGAAGAATTAATAAATTTACTAAATGAAAGAGAACAATTCACAGAGACAGAAGCCACAGAAATTACTCAATCTGACCCCAGCAATGAGGGCAGGATTACGAGGGAAGATAACAGACAAAGCCAGCAAAAATTCAGAGTTCAAGAAAAAGGTAATGAAAATGGCAGATTCCAAGAAACAACACAAGAAGCCACAACAGATGGAGAAGGAACAGTACAGCAATCAATAACCGATGTTGACATAAAGACCCCCAACGGACTAAACAGGGCAATTTCTTTCTTGGAATCATTGGAGAATGACCTCGATAACTTTGGGCGTGAGACATTGGGGATGAATATGCCAGTTGCAATTGCAAGAGCGGCCATAACCACAATGAAGGCTTCCCTGCAAACTGCAAACTCAATGGCAGAGGCAATCCAAAAAGGTGTTGACTACATCAAATCTACGGATTGGTACAAGAACCTCAACAACACCGATAAATCAAATGTACAGGACTTCTTTGAAAGAGAGGTGCTTAAAATCCCAAGACCCGAACCCGCTAAAAATTTCACTAGGCAACAGGGCAAAAAATCAGTTTTCAACAGGGTATATGAGGGAGAAACCGAACAATCCCTAAAGGATGCCGTTGAAAGGAACGGACTGAACTATAAGATAGAGAGCCAAGAAAAGGCACAACGGGCAGCGAAGAAGTTTGTCAAGGACGTTGGTGTCAACAAAGCACTCAATGCCGTAAGGAGAAACGAGATCAAAGGTGCTGAAAAAGCATTTGTATATGCCGAGATATTGGATGCGGTGTCCAATGCATCGGAAGGGGCAAGTATCGAGCAAATATCAAAGATACAGGAGGATTATTCGTTGATAACCGAAGAGGCGCTTTTGGCATTCGATGAAGAGGCAAGGGATGCAGGACGCTTCATTTCCGCACTAAACAAGGTCTATAACACGTCCAAGATAAAATATGCCCTTGCCAAACAGGTAAACGACTATAAGGCCAATAACAATGGTTTCATAGATGAAGAGACATTGGCAAAATTCAAGGAAGCTGACAAAAAAATAAGGCAGCTTGAAGAAAAAATACAGAAACTAGAGGAAAAACGCCTAGAACAAGAGGGCGAAAGAACCATTGAGAACATCAAGGAGGGCGAACAGCGAAAGAAGAAAAAGCCATTTACCAAAAAAGAGGCCAAGCAGATTGCGGATAATATCCGAAAGGCAAAGATACACCGCCCTGGAATCTTCTCTTCGGCAACCCCTGCAACATTGGTGTGGGACGGGGCAATAGAGGTGGTCGCCAAGGCAGTAGAGACTGGTGGAACGGTTGCAGAGGCCATACAAAAAGGCATTTCATTCATAAAGAAGAGCGATTGGTACAAGTCTTTGAGCAATGCCAACAAAAAACTTGCTGAAAAAGAATTTAGGAACAACATACTCAATACTTCTGGCGAACCTTCCGTTACGGTCACCGATGAAGGCGACCTACGTATTTCGGAGCAGACATTGAGGACTTTGGTTGAAGGCGGAATCAATGACATCAACGAACTTGCAGAGGCGGTGCTTGACATGATAAGGGAATCCGACCCCAACACCACAATGACATTGAGGGATGTAAGGGACACTATTACCAAATATGGCAGACAGATAAACCCTAGCAAGGACGAGATCAACCAAAAGATTGCCGAACTTAAAAGGGTCGGTAGGCTGATGTCGGCACTTGAAGATGTAGTAGGTGGCAGAAAGCCAAAGAGAAGCGGTTTCCAAAGACCGAAGCCCACACAGACCGAAAGGGAACTCATGCGTCAGGTCAACGATGCCATGAGGGACTTGCCAATGGACGAAACAGAGATCAACGAGGCTTGGAAAACAGCACTTGAAAAGACAAAGACACGTCTTAACAACCAAATCGAGGATCTCGAAAAACAGATTGCCAACAGGGAAAAGAGAAAGGTCAAGCGTGAACCGATAAAACTCGACCAAGCGGCCATTGAACTAAAGAACAAGAGGGATGCGCTAAAAGAAGAACTCGATAATCTTGTAGGTAAGCCCGAACTTACCGAAAAACAGAAAATTAAACGCGCCGAAACATATCTTGAAAGGCAGATAGAAAGATTGACGGAACAGATTGCCACCAAAGACATTGAATTTAGGGAAACAAGAGAGCCTGTTACATCGAATGAAATCGAAAGGCTTAAAAATGAGAGAAAGGCATTGCAGGACGAGATCAACAGATTGCGCAATGAAGAAGGCATAATCGAAAGGAGAAGGTTGAAACAGTCAAAGGAACGCCTGAACAGACAAATCGAGGACTACCAAAGAAGGTTGAGGGAAAGAGATTTTTCCAAAAGGGAACCCAAACCATTGGAGGCCGACCAAGAAATGCAGGAACTTCTTGCTGAAAAGATAAAATGGCAGGAGGTATTTGAAAAGGAGAGATACCAACTTGAATTGAAGAACAGGACAAAGGCAGAATACGCCAAAGACCTTGTTGTGGGGATATTGAACATCCCAAGGATATTGATGGCAGGGGGTGAAATGTCGATGGTACTTATCCAAGGTGGAATACAGACAGTAAGTTTGGCAACAAGAAATCCTGTACAATTGGTAAGGACGTTCGGGAAGGCTTTTATGGCGGTCGGAAGCCAGAGAAAGATGGACGAGTACGAAGCCACATTGAAGGCAGACCCGAACTACAATCTAATGAAGCAACATAAACTTGCCCTTACCGAAGCGGACTATAAAATGGAACTTCGGGAAGAGGAATTTATAGGCAACAACCTTGTGTATGGATTGTGGAACCTTATGGGCAAGGGAGTTGAATATGGGTCGAAAAAGGTTTTTGGTATCAGGGACGTGCCGTCCATAGGTACATCATTGTTATCATTGGTAAAAAAGGATATTGAAAAGAACACGATTCCCATATCGGAGAGGATAAAGAACATGAATCCCTTACTTGCATTTGAACGTGGCAACACTGTTTATATGAACGAAATGAGGCGTTTGAGGTTCTTGGACGGGATGAAAAAAATCCAAATGGAAGGAAAGAACGAGAATGACCATCCACAGGACTTTAGACAGTTGGCAAGAACCGTAAACACACTTACGGGAAGAGCGGAGATAAACTGGAAGGTTGGCAATAAACACCTTTCCTTGGAGAGTGTGAACGATGTGATAGGAACAGTTTTCTTCTCCTTTAAGAACACCGTTTCCGTGTTCAACCAACTCAATCCATTTTGGTACGTTGCACAGCATTCACCGAACGACCCAATAACAAAACCATCGGTGGCACAGAAGATAGCTGTTAGGGATATGATAACATTTGTTGGGACTACCACAGCTTTTATGTACCTTATGCAAGCAGCAGCGGGAAGTGATGACGACGAACCATTGATACAGATAGAGACAGACCCTAGAAGTTCTGATTTTATGCAGATGAAATTGAAGGGAAGGAGCAAGTATATCAGGTTCGACCCTTGGCACGGCATGAGGACACAGGTGGTTTTCTTTGCAAGGCTGTTTTCGGGAGAACAGAAGAACAGCAAAGGAGAGATAAAAAGGATAGGACAGGGATATAAGGCAGATACCCAATGGGACATCTTTACAAGGACATACATCGAGAACAAGTTCAGCCCATCGGCAGGGATGGCCTATAAATATCTTGACAGCGAGATAAAAGAGGTCGGTGGAGAGGAAATGAGGGTAAGGTTCGGTGAGCCATTGTCGGAAACCTATAAGGAGAACTTTTATCCCATGTACATCAATGCGGTAAAGGAAATCCAAGAGGAAGATCCAGACCTTATGACCTCTTACTTGACAGCACTATCTTTCTTTGGACTTAACACAGGCGTATATGGTGATATAGACGAGAAAAAATATGAGACAAAAAGGATGACCAAGGAAGAGGCTAATAAAATAAGATTGGAAAATGCAAAGAAAAGGGAGCAATTGAGAAATCAACGATAATGGAAAACAAAGAAGAAAAAAAACGGATAAAAAGGCATATAGAAGCCCTTGAAAAAAGCTATGAAAACCTCATAATAATACTCAATGAGGACATCGAAAAGGACGAGGAAACAGGAAAGGTTAAATTGAAGGATGCACAGAAAAAGGTTTTTGCCGAGGGCATAATGAAGGCTTCCGAGGCAGCTACATCACTTATCAAAATGATCACCGACAAAAAAAAGGAACTCAAAGAACTGGACAATGAAGAAACCGAAGAAAAACAAGAGGTAAAAGTAAACGACAAACGCAAGGTAGAGGAAGAGGACTATCCTTTGGAACAACATTTGAACTGATGCGAAACACAAGTTATCGAGATAGCATAGCTGAAAAGATAAACCCATATTCCTTCATCAAAAAGGAAACATATACCTCATGGAACAAAGAGAGGAAATGGACGTACGGCTTCCATAAGGAATTTGATGAAAACTTTATCTGTATATCCAAGGACGGCACATTGGGGGAAGTCTATAAAGTGGGCGACCTTATCATAGGGCTTCCAAGCCAAAAGGACAAGGAGATAATCAATGCAGACCTATCCCCGGAAGAATCCATTTGGAGAAGGACGGAGATACCCGAAGAGTTTCTTGAACTGGAAGAAAACTATCGTTCAAACCTTGTGGATTCGGGTTCACAGAACGAGACAAAGAAGATACGCAACACCTATCGTGAGAGCAGGAGGCTATTGCTTAAAAAATACAAGGACTTCATAGCCAAGGAATATGAACGAAGAAAAAATGGACTTTTCATAAAGATAGACGAAGAGGTCTTTTACATGACGGGATCCAACTATATGTTCCTGAACTATTACTATCTTACCGATTCCGATATGTACCCACTTTTCAGGACAACGGCCGTGCATACATGGTGGCATTGGGAGGCTGTAAAAGCGGATGACAGGGTGTTCGGGGAACTTAGGTTCAAGAGTAGGCGTGTGGCATGGACATCGGAGGCAGCGAGCGAGGCACTCAACGCCATGACCATAACAAGATACGGCAACATTCCCGTGGTTTCGGAAAGAAGGGAACTTGCATGGGAACTTTTCCAATCCAAGATAGTTGACCCTTTCAAATACTATCCGACATATTTCAAGCCCGTAATCAACGACCCGAACGACCTTCCAAAGACCAAGATAGAGATAACCCATGATACGCCAAAGCGTGAGACATCGAGGATAAACACCTATCCCACAAAACTTACGGCCTATGACAGTACAAGGGTAACACCATTTGCCATCAACGACGAGGTTTTCAAGTTCGAGGATGTCAACTTTTCGGATTTCAGGGCAAGGCATAAAAGGTGTTACAACAAAAGTAAGGACACCAAGCCAAAGGGCAAGTTCGGTTCGACAACTGGCGATAAGAAACTTAACATAGATTCCGCTAGGCACGAATGGGAAAATTCAAGCCCGTTGAAACGTGACAAGACGGGTACAACAGGAACTGGTCTTGTGGCATTGTTCGTTGATGCCTGTTATACATGGGGTGAAGAGGCCATGTTCGACAAATGGGGCTATCCGATAGTACACGACCCCGTTGAACCTATAGAGAACGAAATAGGCGGTATAGTTGAATTTGGGGCAATCACCAAATGGAACGTAGAGGAAGAGAACGCCAAGAAAATGAAGAAGAGCGAACTGAACTCCTTCTACCGAAATGTCCCACGTACCATAGAACACGCTTTAAGGCACGAAGGCGGTATTAACAACGACTTTGATATAGATAACCTTAACAACCACTATGAGTTTTTGGATAGGCTTTCTGAAATAGAAATTACCGAAAGGATTTTTAGAGGCAACCTTAACTGGATGGGCGACCCGTTTGATTCCAAGGTACGTTGGGATCCCAATCCAAAGGGAAGGTTTCAAACCACATGGATTCCAAATACTGATTTACAGAACCAATTTTCCAAGAAGAACTTCCACGGTTCGATGATAAATATGCCAGATAATTCAGACCTTGGATGTTTCGGGGTGGACAGTTATGACATCATAGGAAATGCTGCAAGTGGCGGTTCGGATGGTGCGATAGTGGGATATTCCAAGTTCAACATGGCCGGCGCACCTTCCAATTCCTTCTTTTTGGTCTATAAGGAAAGACCTGAAAAAAGGGACGATTTCTTTGAAGACGTGATAAAGACAGCTAGGTTCTTTGGGATGTTCGCACTTGTGGAGAGCAACAAATCAAGGTTGTTGGAATTTATGTACGATAACGGACATACGGGATGGTCGCTTAGAAGGCAGGACAAGAAATGGAAAGACCTCACCGATGCAGAAAAACTATGGGGTGGAATACCCTCTTCCACAGAGGTCATAGAAGATCAGACAAGTGGATTGAAGGATTATATCGTTGACTATGTTGGAATAGACCTTGAAAACGACTGTAAGGTATGGTTCAAGGAACTTATCAAGGAATGGATAATGCTAAAACCTGATAAGAGGAAGGAATTTGACCTTGGCGTTGCATCGGGATTGGCAAAAATGGGAGCGCAGTACAAGGTAAGGCAGCGTAAAACGGTAGAAGGCTTCAATAACAATAGCGGGCTTTCGTTTTCTATGCTTTCGGCTTGACATTACTTTTTGCCCATACACATTGATTTGTAAAGGGTTATTTTTGATAATAATAAGAAATACAGATGAACTACTTGTATTCGTTTTTCCCAGATGATTTTGTTTCCAACGAGGAAAAGAACAGTCCTGAATATGGCTTGAAGATAGGCCGTGCCATAGATACCCAATGGTTCCAAGGCCAGTTATCGGCAAGGAGAAGGTGGATAGAAAAAATGAGGGCATATTCCCGTGGGGAGCAGACCACCGATTACAAAAGGATGATAGAGGGGCCGACACCAAGGACAAACTCACAATCGGGCGGTGACCCCAACAAGATAGGGCATAAAAACTACAAGATAGACTACACCGAGACTTTACGGATATTGCCCGTTTTCAAGGATATTTTGACCAATGCCATAGACGAGAGCCTTTTCAAGCCAAAGGCAGAAGCAATAGACATTACAGCGGTCAACAAGAAAAGGGACTATTTTCAGAAATTGGAGCAGGACTTCTACACACAGGACTTTGCGCAGATAATCAGCCAAGGATTGGGAATAGATGTTACATCGGACAACACGCCAAAGACAGAGCGTGACCTCAATATGATGAAAATGGACTATAAGCCCAAGATCGAGGTCGCACAGGAACTTGCCATAGAGAACGTTTTCAAGCACCAGAAGTTTGAAATGATAAAGGACAAGGTTGACGAGGACTTGGTTGACCTTGGCATAGGCGTTGTATGGCACCATACCGACAACAGGGAAGGTATCAAGATGAAATATATCGACCCCTATTATTTCATTCACAGTTCATTTGAGGAACAGGACGGAAGGGATTTGAGGTACAAGGGCGTTGTCAAAAAAGACACCATAGGCGAACTGATGAAGATTTCCGATAGGACGTTCAGTGATTCCGAACTTTTGAAACTTAAAAATCTTGCGACTGGAAACGCCAATGGAACAGAACCATACGACCACGAAGAGGACAGCGACAGACTCATAGAGTACATCGTTTTTGAATATGCGGTTCACAAGAGCCGTGTTTTCAAGAAATTAAGAAAGAACAAGTCCATAAAGCTTATAGATAGGAGCCTTGATGGATATGACCCTGCAAATCAAAACAAAAAAATAAAGATACCTTATGTATGTTGGTACGAGGGAATCTATGTGCCGACTGCACAATTGTTGCTGAAATGGGAAGAGATACCCAACCAAGTCGAGAAAGAGGCCAATAATCCCGTAAGCAATTTTGTTGTCATGGCACCAAAGGTCAAAAGGCTTTCCGAGACGGGTGCGGTAAGGTTCAACAGCCTTACACAACGTGCCGTTCCCATTGTGGACGACATACACCGTGACTGGTACAAGCTGCAACAGTTAAAAATGGAACTTAGGCCGAATACGGTAACAATCTCCCCAAAGGCCATAAGCAAAGTAGTACTGAACGGAAGCCAGATACCATCCAAAGATGTGATGTCACTCTTCTTTGGACGAGGTATATTGTTGGCGGATGAATTTGACGAGGACGGAGAACCAATAGGAAGATCCATAAAGGAGGAAAACGGAGGAATCAACAACAACGCCATAATGTTCTTGTCGCAAGAGTTCAGCAACAACTACAATAGATTGAGGACACTTATGGGGATAAACGAAGTCCGTGACGGTACTACGACCCCAAATAGCAAGACAGCAGTAACCGTACAGAAGATATTGTTGGCAAGTTCAAACAACGCCACCAACCACATAGTAAAGGGCAGTTTCAATATGTCGCTCTCAATGGCAGAGGTGACCTCATTGAGATTGTATGACGTGCTAACCACAAAGGTATTGAAGGACAAATATATGAACATCATAGGGTCGGACAACGTTGACCTATTGGATGCCATCAAGGAACTTCCAATGCACAGGTTTGCCATCTACTTTGACTTCAAGCCAGACAATGAGGAAAGGCTATCTTTCGAGCAGTCATTGATAACGGCATTTGAAATGCAACAGATAACCGTTCCGCAGTACAACAAGGCAAGGCAGATACGAAATACCAAGAGTGCGGTCAAATACCTTGAATATTGCGTTGACGAGAACACCAAGCAGCGTGAAGCAGAAAAGATACGGGCATTGGAGGCACAATCGGCAGCACAGGCAAAGACCAATGTAATAGCTGAACAGGCCAAACAGCAGACCGTCACGGCAGAATACATGAAGGAAAGAAACCTTTTGTTGTTGAAATACAAATTAGAGGATGAATCCAAGCGCAAGGAAGCATTGACCAAGGAACTGATGAACAACCAAAAGCATATCAGGGACATGGAACTAAAGGAACTTGAAAGCCGATATATGCTAGAAAAGGAGAATCTGAAAGAGGACAGAAAGGATGAAAGGGTGGATCAACAGAGCCAGAACCAAGCTGTTCTGATAGAAAAGCGTAAAGACCCGTCCAAGCAAGTCAACTTTGAAAGAGGGAACAACAACGATTCGATCGAGGCAAGGTTGAACGAGATATTTAGCCAGACAGAAGTGGATTTTGGTGAACAACCATTACCAACGACAAAGGGAAACCAATCATTATAACTTATTTTTGACTTAAAACATTACCGATGGGCGTCATAAACAACGAAGATCTTTATCCCATAACATCAATGGTCGCCGATGCCACCATGATAGGGTCATTGCCCAATGGAGATACAGTACAGTTCTCTATTTTGGGAATAGTGGACTACATAGCGGGTGAATTTGATTTTGTGAACTATGACAAGGCAACACGGGCAGGACAGCACATCATAGGCAACGACCCCGATTACCCCGATACGATAAACAACAACATCAATGATGGGAACAAGTATTTTGCCACCATCAAGAACTTCCCGCCAAATAGCAATGCGGATGTTAAATTCATAGTCAGACTAAGATGAAAAAACTGATATTCATAGCATTATTTTTGATGTCCTTGGTAGGATGGTCACAGGAATATATCCCCATCAATACGGGATATGGTTTCGAGCAGACCACTACGTCAGACCTGAACGCCCTTACAAAAAAGGCAGAAGGTGATATTTTCTTCAACTATACCACCAAGACACACATCTATTGGGACGGAACGAACTTCGCCAACTTTTCAAGTAAATCGTTCATAGACCTTTTAAGCCCTATAAGCGATTTTGACTTTGCCTTGGGTACTTACAGCGAACTGAATTCCGAATCGTTCTTGGGCAATACCATACTGATACCCACCGATGCATATCCAGGAGACGTGGTTACAACCGATGCCTATCTTACAGGGCTTACCCTTGGTCTTTCAGGTAGCGACCTTACATTGACCGCTACAAGGAACGGACTTTCCAATGTGGTTAGCAACACGATAGAATTGCCAGAAAGTGGTGGGTCAGGTGATATGACCAAAGCCGAATATGATACCGACGATGATGGAACGGTAGATGATTCGGAAGGTCTTAGCGGTATAAGTTCAAGTCAATTCATAAGGAGTGATGTAAGCGATATTAAAACAAGTGGGGCATTAAAATTCAATGATAATGTAGAATTACAGTTTGGAACAGGAACATTTGCAAGGATGTTTGGAAACGGTTCAAATACTTTATTGAATTTAGGAAATGGGAATTTTATTATCCAAGATGGTGGCGTAAACAAAATAACTTTCAATAGGACTGATGGTAATATAGTTACAGGGGGATATGTAAGTGTTGGTGATGAAGCATATAATTCTATATCTTGGAACGGTTCGCCGCAAGTCCCTACAAAAAATGCGATAAGGGATGTAATAGAAACCTTGGGTTCTACCGAAAAAGATACATTTACTCCCGTTCTGGAAGCGGGATCATCCACCCCTTATACCTATGACGTTGATGCCTATTATATAAAAGATGGAGATTTGGTATATGTATGGATCCAATTCACTAACATAAACGGTTCAGCAGCATCAGGGAATTTAGAGGTAACAGGACTTCCATATAATGCAAATGTATCTGCATTTTCAAGCGAACAACAGATGTTCCCATATTTTATAAGTGGAACATCATCGGCGGCGATAACCAATCCAATAGGTGAGGTTTCCAGTAATACTTTGAGATTGAGAAACCAAGACGGTGTGACCAATTCGGGAAATGCAGGGGTTGATTTTGGAGGTTCAGGAAATATCATCATAAACATGACCTATATAGCACAATAACGATGAAAAAGATATTATTCATAGCGATATTCCTTATAAGCCTTTGTGCAACGGCACAGAATACCTATTGGGTGGCAAATACGGACAGGCAGAAAGTGACCACTTTTGAAATGAACGGGCCAGTCCTTGAATTTCAGATAGAGAACGATGAACTTCAAACAGTTGACCTTTCACAATTTTTGGACGCACCTACGGCTTCCGAGATAGTAACTGCACTCAATACCCAATTAGGGAACACAAGGTGGAGTGTTGTAGAAGTCCCCGCAGGGGGAACAACAGGACAAGTTTTGAAAAAAGATACCAATACAGATTTTGATTATTCATGGCAAGATGATGGAGGTTCAGGAGGTTCAGTCCCAAGCGACACAGGGTCAAGTAATGGTGATGTGCTTACAACAGATGGGGCAGGTACTTATACTTGGGAGACGCCAACAGGTGGTTCATCAATAGAGGTAGAGGATGAAGGTGTTTCCTTGACAACGGGAGTGACCAAGTTTGATTTTGTCGGTGGTGGCGTAACAGCAACTGAACCCACTGCGGATGAAGTGACCGTAACCATAACAGACGACCAAACAGCAAGTGAGGTCAACATAACCGATAGCGGTGGAAACTACACAGGAACAACGGTAGAAGCAGCATTAACGGAGATTGCGGATTCATTGGCGGTAAAGTCAAATATTGACCCTAACAGCCCCATACAGACCATTGCTTTGGCTTTGGCCGATACACAGGCGGAACTTGAATCAGCTTCTTTAGGAGCAAATACAATAGGTTTTTCCAAAGATGGGGGTTCCACATTATCATTGAATAGTTTAACAGACGTAACAAAAGGAAGCCCTGCAACAAATTCAAGTGGAACATTAAGGGTGTTGGCAGACCCTAACGAAGATGGGGATTATAATGAGATCGATTGGACACCGCCAAGTGGTGGTGGAGCATCCGAACTATCAGACCTATCAGATGTAAACACATCTACACCTACAAATAGAAATGTATTGGTAGCTGATGGAACAGATTGGGAAAGTAGGCCATTGGTAGAGTCTGATATTAGTGATTTTGGGGATTATGTTGATTTAACATCTACCCAAACAATAACGGGCCAAAAAGAATTTTCAGGGGGAGTAACATCGAACAACATTCTACTTAACGGGAATCAAGGAGTTATCATAATACCAGAAATTGATACAAATGCAGCATCCGTTAGGTATCAAACCCCTATATCCCCGTTAGGTAAAATATCTCCTTCTGACGACCAAGGAATAACATGGTTCAATACCGATGGTTCATTTAATATTGGGTACACTGACAATACTTCTTCTAATAGAACTATTGCATTTGATTTTTCTGGAATAGGTCTGACAAAAAGAACCTACGAACTTCCGGACGCAAGCGGAACAATAGCTCTTACTTCTGATTTAGGTGGGGATGTACCAGACGACACGGGCTCTAGTGATGGAGACGTACTTACAACAGATGGGGCGGGTACTTTTACTTGGGAGACGCCAA
>TARA_R100000789_G_scaffold100358_1_pt1 | contig 27443 bp, 19 predicted proteins | sample TARA_R100000789 | Tara Oceans TARA_R100000789 (sample SAMEA2623403) | marine metagenome | biome: marine biome (ENVO:00000447); feature: mesopelagic zone (ENVO:00000213); material: "saline water (ENVO:00002010), including plankton (ENVO:xxxxxxxx)" | depth 450 m
TCATCGCCTTCAGCCGAAGTATTCAGTCTCACTGAGGCAAACGGCAACATCCTGGTCCACATGCAGGAGCTGATGAAGGTGGGCATCCATTTGCAATTGGAAGACCGCCGCTACTGGCATGGGCGACTGGGACGCTGAGCAGTTTTTCCAAATTTGACTGTCCACAAGCAGGACATTCCGGTTGTTCTGAAGGACGAACCAGCAATTCGAACTGGTCATGGCAATCAGAGCAGCGATATTCAAACAGTGGCATTTCTACTTCCAAAATCACTTCAGGAGATCAGATCGAGTCAATGAATACAAAGTTAATATTCTGGCGTGAATATTATCAGAAATCAATTCTCACTGAATGAGACAGGGAATACTGCAGTTTGCGGGTTACGATAGCGGCTTTTTGATGATTTGAACCCTCTATTTCCAGTCAATCACCTGCTACACATTCACGGAGACAGCTAACGTCCGCGGAATCAAAAAAAATATCTCAATTCCGTATTTGATTGGCTCGAATCCTCTGAATTATTTCCAGGAACTCGTCATAGTCTTCCTGAGAATCCGATTGAGAAGACTCGTTAAAATAAGGAGCTTGACGGTTTGGCCATGCAGAGGGAACTTGCAATTGAGAATTTTGAGATTCATCAAGAGCTGGCAGCAAAGGCAGAACATGCCCACTAAACCCCTTGGCGGAGGTGGTCTGATAAACGCGTTGCTGGTTGTCTTGAAAACGACCATCCAGAAAGACGATCGCCAGCGCGAGGCAGGCCGCGGTCAGAGAGAAAATGGGAAAGAACTGTTGCTTCCATTCCTGATAACGATTTCGCGAAATCTGCTTTTCTGGCAATCGCTGAGACAGCGAATTCCACAGTGAGGTTTTCAGTTCGCTCACAGGTTCTTCGTGGACACGATCAATCACACCGATCGCATCGCATAATCCTCGATAGTGATCCCGACATTTCGGGCAACTGGCCACGCTGCGTCGGAGAGTTTCCGGAAGCTCATCTGGAGCATCCCGTCCGACCAACAGAGCCAGCTTATCATAATTTTCAATACATCGGCAATTCATGGTTTCACCCATAATAAATTCAAATCCTACTGCAGTTTGCAGTGTACTGTAGCGGCTTTTTGATGGTTTGAGCCCTCTATTTCCAGTCAATCACCCGCTACACATTCATGGAAACGGCTATAATCTTTCACTCAGAACAAATTGCTCACGAGAAATGACTTCAATACTCTGTTAACTTTCCACCGGGGGTGAAGGGGCATCTTCTATACGTTTCAGCCAGAGAGCCTTGAAGCGATTTCTTGCTTCAGCCAATCTCCAGCGGATAGTCGCTTCTTTCCGGCCCACAATGGCTGCAATTTCTGCAGTGGAAAAATTTTCCAAATCGCGGAGGACGAGCACAGAACGATATTTTTCGGGAATATCTTCCATGACCCGTAGAACTTCTTCCGACATATCCTGATGGTTTCTCGGATCGGCTGACCCGGGATTCATCGGCTCATCGGGCTGAATTTCACTAAATACAGACGTTCGCCCCCGTCGTTTACGTTTTCTTAGGAAATCGAGAGTCAAATTGACCCCAATTCGAAACAACCATGGTCCAAATCGACGAGAAAGATCAAATTGATCCAGATTCTCGTACACCCGCAAAAAAGTTTCCTGTGCTAAGTCTTCAGCCAAGGTATCTTCATGAACGAATCGATAAATGACCCGATAAAGTTTTTTTTCGTATCGCAGAACCAGATCCCGAAAGGCGTCCCGATCTCCGCGACGCGCATCTTCAATCAGCCGCGCATCACTGACGGCGGAAGGTAACGATTCCTGTAAATTTTCAATATATGACTCGGGCATATCCGAACAATCTTTTGAAGTAATTGTCATCAACTATTATTACGGTTTCCAGGGGAGTGATGTTGGAGGAATTCGAAAATTTGTCATGTTTTCAGGATCAATTCCCTCAGATTCTGCAGAAATTGGCTCATTAAGTTGATTCCGGGATCACTCCACGATAAAGTTCGCCTACGAGAAATGCCTGCCCAGATGGCGGAATTGGCAGACGCGCCAGGTTGAGGGCCTGGTGGGGTTAATACCCCGTGGAGGTTCGAATCCTCTTCTGGGCATTTCTTTGCTTTGTCGGCTGCTCCGACGATATTTTGCTTGGAATTCGCTCTCAATTTATTGTCCTTGCGATGGGGCTAAAACCCTCGCCTTCAGGCAAAATTTTTAGGTTCTTTTTTCGTGGGTTCAAATTTGTCCAAGGACAATAAAAACCTGGCATGTGAGCGAAAAGACTTCAGTCCGAAGCTCACGGCCAAAAAAACGATGGCTTCAGCCGATAGTAATTCAGTTGTTGGAAACGGATTATCAGGCTCACCATTTTTCCCATCGACTTGCATTTCGCATAGGCGACCTCTTATACCTATTGGAGGAATGTAAGACTCGAATCGATTACTGGGAATTTGATAATATGAATGCTCATCTCCAACGTTTTTTGCTGCTCTCCGTTTTGTCTGTTTCTGCTCTGATCTTTTCAGGTCAGACTACCGTGGCAGCGGAAACTCCCAATGTGCTGTTTCTGATCTGCGATGACCTCAATTGCGATCTGGGGTGTTATGGGCATGAGCAGGTCAAATCTCCGAATATCGATAAATTGGCGCAACGCGGCGTCCGCTTTGCCAACGCTCACTGTCAGTATGCTTTATGCGGCCCAAGCCGGGCTTCGTTTATGACGAGTCTGTATCCAACTCAGAATCTGGTGACTCGCAATGCGATCTATATTCGCGAACATGTGCCGGATGTTGTCACGATGTCGCAGATGTTTCGCAGTCATGGTTATCTGGCGACCAGAATCGGCAAAATTTATCACTATAATGTGCCGCTACATATCGGCACGAGTGGACACGATGATCCCTATTCCTGGAATATTACAATCAATCCCCGCGGTCGGGATGTGATCGAGCAGGATCAGATTTTCAGTCTGGTCCCCGGCAGTTATGGCGGCACTCTCAGTTGGATGTCAGCTGATGGAACCGATCGGGAACAGACCGATGGCATTGCCGCTGATGAAGCCATTGAGCAATTGAAACATTACAAGCAGACAGGGAATTCATTTTTCCTGGCTGTCGGTTTGTATCGTCCGCATACTCCTTATGTCGCTCCCCATAAATATTTCGATCAATACCCTGCTGATTCGATTCCTGTGCCTGAAGTTCCAGAAGGGTATTTGGATACGCTTCCAAAACCAGCCGCGAAATCGATTCGGGCGAAAAAGCAACAGATTGATCTGCCGCAGGAAACTGCCCAGCAGGCTATTCAGGCTTATCATGCCTCAATTACGTTTGCCGATGCGCAAGTTGGCCGGATTCTGAAGGCTCTCGAAGAAACGGGATTGGCAGAGAATACAATCGTGATGTTTACATCGGATCATGGTTATCACATGGGTGAGCATGGGCACTGGCAGAAAATGTCACTCTTTGATAATGGAACACATGTGCCGTTGATCGTTGCGGGTCCCGGAGTGACTGATCAGGGGAGTGTCGTTGAAGGCCCCGTGGAGATGCTGGATTTCTATCCCACACTGGCAGAGATGTGTGACTGGAAGGCTCTGAGCACGGTGCAGGGGGTAAGCTTTGCTCCATCTTTGAAAGATCATACGAAGCAGACTCGGGAGTCGGCATTGAGTCAGTTGCATAACAGTTTCAGCATTCGCACCGATCGCTATCGCTACACTGAGTGGGGTGAAAACGGAGCCGACGGACAGGAGTTGTACGATCATGAATCCGATCCGCAGGAGATGAACAATCTCGTTGGTCAACCGAAGTACAAAGATACACAGGCGAAGTTGTCTGAAATGTTGCAAAAGCGAGTCGCAGAGGCTCAGGTTCCCCCCAAGGGTTTAAAGCAGATTACCTTTGAAAACCGAAGGCGAGTTCCCAAACAAAATTGAGTTGATGATTCATAACCTCATGCGGAGGTTCGTCAAAGCAATAACGGTCAGAATAGAAAATAGGGATTTTGGAATGTCTCATTTCAGGATGAAATTTCAGATTTTCCTGGCATATATTTTTCTGCTTCCGGGAATCGATCTCGCTTCAGTGTTTGCCGTTGAGAAACCCGACTCTCATTCACGCCCCAATTTCATCATTCTACTGGCAGATGATCTGGGTTATGGAGAGTTGGGATGCCAGGGAAATCCTCAGATTCCGACTCCGCATATCGATTCCATTGCCCAGGAGGGTGTTCGCTTTACGAATGGCTACGTTTCTGCTTCATACTGCAGTCCTTCGCGGGCAGGCTTGATGACCGGGCGGTATCAAAGTCGATTTGGCTATGAAACAAATCCCGTGGGAGCAGTGAATGAGGATCCGAATGTAGGATTGCCTAGGATGGAGGTGACCCTGGCTGATCGCCTCAAAGCGGCTGGTTATCGCACCAGTCTGGTCGGAAAATGGCATCTGGGTGGAACGGCTTATTATCATCCTCAACGAAGAGGTTTTGAAGAGTTCTTCGGCTTTCTGCATGAGGGGCACTATTTTGTGCCGCCGCCGTATGACGATGTGACGACGATGTTGCGGGTTAAAAAATTGCCCAATGGAACGTCAGGTCGGGCAAAGTTTGGAAATCGTGTTTTCTCAACTCACATGAATCATGCAGAGCCGGCTTATGACACGAACAATCCGATCCTTCGCAGTAGCCAGCCGGTGGTTGAGAATGAATATCTGACGGATGCATTCACACGAGAAGCATGTGAGTTTATTGAGCGATCCAAAGAGCAACCTTTCTTCCTGTATGTTGCCTACAATGCCGTCCATTCGCCATTGCAAGCCACGGACACTTCCATGCAGAAGTTTGCTTCAATTGAGGATGTTCATCGACGCATTTTTGCAGGGATGCTGTCGAATCTCGATGAGAGTGTTGGTCAGATTCTCAGGAAAATCGAGGAGGAAAACCTCGCTGAAAATACGGTAGTCGTTTTTCTGAGTGACAATGGTGGCCCAACTAAAGAATTGACCTCCAGTAACCTGCCTCTGCGCGGATTCAAGGGAGACATGTACGAAGGAGGAATTCGCGTTCCTTTCTTAATGCAGTGGCCGGGAGTGACGGCACGTGGAGAAGAGTATGCCGCTCCTGTGATTTCACTGGATCTGGTGCCGACGTTTGTTCGAGCTGCCGGATTGGAGATCAATGATCGTGAAACCGACGGGGTTGATCTCAGACCTTATCTCACAAAAGAGAAGTCCGGTGATCCGCACAATGTCTTGTTCTGGAGACAAAAACAGCGGGCAGCATTGCGGATGGGAGACTGGAAAATCGTGAACCATTCCCTGAACGATAACAAATCCCAGTGGGAACTGTTCGATCTGGCGAATGATATTTCGGAGACAAAAGATCTTGCGGAAGAAAATCCTGACGACTTGAACAAGGCTCTTCAGTATTGGAAAACACTGGCAGGTAAAATGCCATAGATCAGCCTAAAGATTCTGGGGGCTACGCATTGCTTCGACCCCAGCCACCCTTTTGTTACTTTCTTGAGCAATTCAGGAACCGTTGAAACCGTTTCGCTGTAAAGAAGCTTTCCAAACGATCGGTTCTGTTTTACGACCGAATGCCGACAGAGTGCCTTCGTTGTAAACCTGAAGCATCAGATTTTCGAGGCGAGGTTCGTTAGTCCAGCGTTTTGTCACCTGAGTATTGTCGAGCACAACATTCATGGTCGCTTCACCACGGGGGCGTTCCTGATTTTCAAAAAATCCTCGATGTTTCAGTTCCGCAATCAGTATGTCCAATTCTTCCTTCGGGATATCGAGCTCCCAGATTTCTTCAGCAGATCTGGAATTGTGATTCGATTGAACAATCGATCCTGTCTCTTCTTCACCACCAGCCAGTGAAATGAAGTTAGTCAGTCGTTCCCGAGCGGTTGTATGTTGAGCATCAGTGTCCATCAGGGATGGGCAAAATCGCGTGACTGCCAGGCGTGCGAGTCCTTTATCAAGACTTCCGTCAGGGTGAGGATACAAAATTTGAATTTTGGCTTTGGACCATTTGCCATCCGCAAACGAGACAGACTGGGCATTCGATTGAGAGTCCTCAGTTGTTTCCAGACTCGACTGCTCAACCCGATGAGTTAGAAATGGAAAAGACCGGCGTATGAGACTGGTTTTGCAGTTTGTCTCATAGTCGAGCTGGATATCCGAGTAAGAATAGACGGTTTCTTCGGATTTCAAGCCCAGGCTTCCCAGCATGGTTTTACCCTGCTGGCATCCTGAAAAAACAGGCAGCATTCCAGCGAATAGCAGGATGACAGCCCAGTTGTTCGAACGGATTATGAATGGAGTTTTTATGCGATTCATAAGGCGTAATTTTAAAAAAGCGTGAATTTGAAAACTTTGATTCATCAAATACTTGTGTGTATTGTTCTCTACAAAATTTGTGAAAATGTCTTCCTCGACAAATTCTTAACCAAGTCTCTCTCCCTATTCGATATCGTCTCCCTGATCGATGAAATCTAGGAAATTGACGCAATCCTATTGAGATGCAGCAACAGAATTGTTCCACCCGGAAGCTCGGGAAAATGCTCGAAGAATGTCAACTTTGCCGGTTATTCCACTTGTATCACTTTTGATACTCATCTAAGTCAGTAAATCAGACGACGCATGGCTGTTGAAGCTGTTACATTCCTCAATTGTGAGGAAAAAGTTTTGCCCAAAACCTGTTTCCGCAAAAACTTTTCGTTGTAACTCCAGTAGAAAACACGATAGCATAGGTAATATCAGTCTGCGGATTCGGTATCTTTACAATCGCAGGAAGTCTGTAAGCGGTTCAATCGACCGCAAAATGTTCGTTACGCTCGTCATCGATCAACGCGAGGTTACTCACTATGCTTTTCCATGTTCACAAGCAAACACTTTCTTTAACCATCGCATTTGTCGTGGCTGGTTTCATTTTGATGCCTGCAGCGATTCAAGCTGGCAAGCTCAGTCAGCGACCGATTCGAAAGTTGACTTACGATCCGAATGCGGAAAAAGTCGAACTCTTTGAGGGAATCGAAAATGAAGTCGTGGAATACACGATGATCATGAAAGATTCCAAAGAAGGGACGCTTTTCCTGGAAAACAAGACTGATGAAGTCATTTCAGTCGAAATGCCTAAAGCGATTGTTGGGATTCAGGTTCTGGCTCAATTCGATGATGGACTGGGTGGTGGAACTGGCGGAGCAGGTGGTGCCGGTGGTGGCCAACAGCCTGTTGGTGGTGGAGCAGGTGGCGGCGGTGGAATTGGTGGATTCGACTCTGGTGCAGGCGGTGGTGGATTCTTTTCGATTCCAGCCAATAAAATGATTGCCGTCCCACTCAATACCGTTTGCCTCGAACATGGCAAAAAAGAACCAACGCCTGTCGCTGAGTTCAAATTGGTGAAACCTGAAGAATACACCGAAAATGTAGCTCTTCAGGAGTTACTCGTTATGATTGCTTCTGGCAAAGTGAATAAAGACGTTGCCCAGGCCGCAGCCTGGCATCTGAACAATGATATGAGTTGGGCCGAATTGGCATCCAAAACAGAAAATAACTACGGAGCAGCTGGCCCACGACGAGTTTTTAGTAACGCTCATTTGTATGCAGCTCAAAATCTGGTTGCTCTGGCCGTTGGCAAGGCTCGAGAAGAACAGACCGACGAACCTGCGACAACTACTCCACGAACATCACGTGTGAGCCGCATTCAACCGTAAGTGACAACTTGTTATCGATAATTATAAGGCAGTATGAATTTGAATTCATACTGCCTTTTTTTAATACACGATTTAATTCATTACTTATCCGACGAAACAGACGACACATACAAGCACGAAGCGCAAGCGAGTGAGTCAAACTCGCAAGAACACACTGACTCGCTTGCGCTTCGTGCTTGTACTACTGGATAGGAAAATTGGTGACTAACTCTTTTATCCAGAATGCCCGATCAACTGGTGGCTTCTACTTCCTCGGTTGGGGTGTCATCCTGTGCCCCCAAGCTCGTTGAGAAGCCTCGTTTTTCCAGGGTTTTGACGCGTAGTTCCTCTGTAATTTCCGGATTTTCAACCAGGAACTGACGGGCTTTTTCACGACCTTGACCAAGACGAGTCTTGCCGTAGCTGAACCAGCTACCGGAGCGCTCAACGATACGGTCGTTTGTAGCAAGATCGAGAATGTCGGCTTCGTAGCTGATGCCGCAGGAATTGAGCATGTCGAATTCGGCAATGCGGAATGGGGGAGCGACCTTGTTCTTAACGATTTTCGCTTTAATGCGAATCCCGGTCGTCTCTTCTCCCTCTTTCAAAGTGCTGATTTTTCGAACATCCACTCGACACGAGCAATAGAACTTCAAAGCTCGACCGCCTGGAGTTGTTTCCGGACTGCCGAACATGACCCCGATTTTTTCACGGATCTGATTAATGAAAATGACTGTCGTTTTGGAGCGGGCAATGGCTCCGGTCAACTTTCGCATCGCCTGACTCATCATGCGAGCCTGCAGGCCGACATGTGTATCGCCGATTTCGCCATCCAGTTCCGATTTTGGAACCAGAGCCGCGACTGAGTCGACCACAATGATATCGACGGCATTTGATTTGATCAGCATTTCGGCAATTTGCAGGCCTTCTTCACCGTAAGAAGGCTGGCTGACCAGCAGTTCTTCGAGATTAACGCCTAATCGTCTTGCCCATGAGGGATCGAGTGCGTGTTCGGCATCGACGAAGGCGGCTACGCCTCCCTGCTTCTGGGCACTGGCAATCGCATGCAAGGCTAAGGTTGTTTTACCACTCGATTCCGGTCCGAACAGTTCGATAATTCGTCCACGGGGATAGCCTTTGCCACCCAATGCCAAGTCGAGCGACAAAGCACCGGAAGGAATTCCCTGGATGGCATCCTGTCCGGAATCGGACAATTTCATGATCGAGCCTTTGCCGAAGGCTTTTTCGATTTGTCCTAACGCATTGTCGAGCTGCTTTTCTGGATTTCCATTATCTGAGGCAGCCGGTGCTGCGGCTCGTGAGCGTGCTTTCGCCATCTTTCATTCCTTCGTAATACAGCCATTTGATAATGTACGCAGGTACAATACACTTGGCTGATTCCAATTTCAACTAAGTTTCCAGAGAATTATGACCGATCTTAACGAATAGGCCCCATCTTTGATGTGGCCAGCGGGGGGAAATATTGATGAGTGCCTGCCATGAAAGCCACCGGCTTTCATATAACTAATGGTGGCACTGTTGATCGGATATTTAAAAGTGCCCGATGTTGTGTATTTTATTCTGTTTCTCACTCCGGCTCCAAGCCTGAGCGTGGAAATGTTGAGAAAATCCATGATTTCGAGTCGTGACATGTTCGAAAGAAATCGATCACGTTCCGCAGAAGTGAGTCCGGAAACGTCGTTGAAGGCGTCAACTCATTCGATGTGATTGGGCAGAGTCATCAGCTCCAGGGACAGGGAGAGCCAGAAATGACGCAGGATCAAATCTTAGCGATCGCCGAGCAGGCGGCCAACGAAATGTTGTTGTGGGTTGGCTTCGGCACCTTGATCGGCCTGGCTGCGAAGGCGATTATGCCCGGCCGCGATCCTGGTGGAGCGGTCTCGACCATGATGATGGGAATAGGGGGAAGCATTATCGGCTGCGGCACACTCGCCTTCTTCTGGCAGGGAGTTGTGGTCAGCCCCGTTTCTATCGTTGGAGCAGTGGTTTCAACGGGAGGAGCATTCACTCTTCTATTCTTCTACAAATTGCTGGCGGGAAGTTTCTTTGCCGAATCTGAAGATGGAGATCGCTTTGTTCATCGCTATCGTCGATCCCGTCGTCGCAGCAAGATGATTCGTGGCGCATAAAATCGGGAATGCGTTTCAACAAAACCATTTTTCGATTTGTGAACCGCAGATGAATGCGGATAAACGCAGATACCTGGCACACACGAATCTCAATATTTGAAAAAGTGGAATCGGTTTGACCGACACACTCGCTTGGGTTCCGTGCTTGCAGGTTCAAAATAACGGAAATCCGGTTTTCATTTGGATCGGGGTTATAAGTTGCAAAAGTTGTCATACTTGCAGGACAATTTTTCAAAAAATTCGATCGGTTGAAGTTCAACCTGATCGATGATCGGTCACATAGAATTCAGTCAAATAACTCCTTCAAAGCAAATTTCCAAATAAAGTGGTGAATACACCTGTATTTCCAGTTATTCCGTGAACGATGCGATCTTGGCATACGACATGCTCTCTCCTGAACTGTGCTCTTAACTACACAGTTCACAATCAAAGGAGAAGAGAACGATGAGAAAACAAAGATTTTTGTATGGATGTGTCGCAGCGATTACGGCACTGAGTCTGGCGAGCGTGGGACAGGCTTTCGAAAAGTCTGAAGCCAAGACGCAAAATGCACTGGTCCCAACTTCAAAAATTGTCGGTAGCTACATCTACAATGCGGGCGATGAGTCAATTGCCTCGGTCGATGACATTGTGATGAATGCCAAAGGTGAAGTGCAGTATCTGATTGTCGGCGTCGGAGGAGTTGCTGGACTTGGTCAAAGCCAGGTTGCTGTCCCCTGTAAAGCCGTGAAATGTTCTTACACAACGGTCGATGGCGAACGAGAATGTCGGATGACAATGTCCATGACTCAGGAAAAGCTGAATCAAGCTCCTAAATTGGAGCAGGAAAATCATGCCGAACTGATGGACAATAACTGGGTGGCTCGCAACCGGTCACACTTCAGTATTGATTCCCCGTCTAATGAGAAATCAGCTGGGAAATTGATTGCTTACTCGAACGTAAACGATGTGACTGTTCAGACTGGTAACAATGACGAAACGACAAATGGTCAGTTGGACGATTTTGTTGTCGACACTGCAGATCACAAAGTGAAGTTTGCGGTCATCGGAATCGGCGGAGCTTTGGGAATTGGAGAGAATTATGTTGCCGTTCCCTTTAATGCGTTGCGTATGACTGAAAATGAAAATCAGGAATACACAATTTCAACGAATATCACTTCACAAAAGTTGAAATCTGCTCCTAAAGTGACCAGCCCTGATTACCCAGAGTTGGAAAGCGAAGATTTCCGTGCCATAGTCGATAAAATGAAAAAGCAATAAGTTTTGAGTTGTAGTCTCAGCAGTGAGACTTCATCAAAATGACCTGAGCATAATGCTCGGAAAATTTGAGAATGAATTTCTAAAGAGTGGAGACCCAATTTGGGGCTCCACTCTTTTTTTGATTGTCCTACTGATTTTCATCGGATTCCATTGAAATCACACGCCCGCCTGTCAGATAACAATGATTTCCAGTTGCGCGGCACCATTTTAATTTGATGACCGCCCGATGACACTTCTGTCTGGCTTCCCATTCGATTTGCACAAATGGCTCAACGATAATTTCTCGGTGTTGGACGCAGGCTCCTGTCTCGGAATAATTCAAAACAGAAGCCATGAAGGAAGGGTTTACTGGAATCATTTGATGGTCCAAAGGAGTGACCTGGACATCAAAAGAGACGTCACTTCTGTTTAACGATCTTTTTTCGAACTCCGCTGACCGTATCATCCAGGATGCCTGTCGTTGAGTACTTTTGGTTAGCTGCAAACTGCTCATGTCTAGCCCTGTCTAGTAAATTCTGGAAGGTCGCGAATTGATACATCAAAGCTACTTCATGTGATTTGCTTGGCTTCGTTGCCGAGCGACTTTGGTCGAAGATTTTTTATAACCGATTCGCTCAGGTTGGGATTTGTGCTAATATCAACATCAAGACATCATGTTTGATGTCCGATTACAGCCTAACGTTGCAAAATTTCAACGTCTGAAGCATTTTTGGAAATGATGCAGCAACCGATTCGATCCCAATGAGGCCGGTCGCTCGAATGCCTGGAATAACTGATGTTTGATTCCTATTCTGAAGCAGTGGATTGGTTATTTAACCGAGTCAATTATGAACGACTCGGAGCCGGGCAGTATGGTCGCAATGACTTCAAACTTGAGCGGATGCAAAAACTGCTGAATGCGATTGGCAATCCTCACGAGCAAATCCCGGTTGTGCATATTGCCGGGACGAAAGGGAAGGGGACGACTGCAGCAATTGTCGATTCCATTCTGCGGGAAGCTGGCTATCGTGTTGGACTATTCACCTCTCCCCATATGTTCCGGATCGAAGAACGCTTTTTGGTCAATGGTCAACCGATTTCCGAAGAGCGATTTGTGAATCTGGTGACTCTGCTGGCTGGTTATGTGTCAAAAACTCAGGAAGAAACGCCGGAACTGTCACCGACGTTTTTTGAAATTACGACCGCGATGGCGTGGTTGTATTTTCTGGAAGAGAACGCCGATCTTGCGGTTTTAGAAGTCGGACTGGGGGGAAGACTCGATTCCACCAATTTGTGTCGACCGCTTGTGACTGCGATTTCCAGTATCTCGCTGGATCATACACGATTACTGGGCGATACGGTGGCTTCCATTACTCGTGAAAAAGCAGGGATCATTAAAGCAAGCGTTCCTGTTATGACCAGTTCGACAGATCCTTTTGTCTGTGAAGATTTGAAAGCGATCGCTCTCCAGAAGGGATGTCCGTTTCAGCAACTTGGTCAGGACTTTCAGGTGGAAACCGTGAAACCCTGGTGTGAACAGGATCGATTTCAGACGGTGAGATATACTCAGTCTGATGTTCCGGAAGAGAAAATAATCGACGTCCAATTTTCTCTCCCCGGCCAGATCTATGCCTGTAATCTCGGATTGGCACTGGCTTGTATCGATCAATTGAATCACTCGGGGTATACCATTACGGATACTCAGAAACAGCGGGGGATACTGAATGTATCTCTGCCGTTGCGATTTGAAATCCTTCAGGAAGCTCCTCAAGTAATTGTCGATGCTGCTCATAACCCGGCTGCACTCGAAGCCCTGATGGAAACGCTCCCGCAGTATTTTCCAGAAAGGCCAGTCACTTTGATTCTCGCCATTTCAAGAGATAAAGATTACGCGGGGATGTGTCAAACTTTGCGAGGTATCTCTTCCTTAATTGTAACGCAGTATCTGGGAAATATTCGTTCGCTACCCGCAGCTGAATTAGTAGAAGTGATTGAGCAAGAGGAAAACCAATCCGTTCTTCTCGCAGAAAGTCCTGCAGAAGCTCTCGAAATGGCTTTGCAGGTGACGCCTTCGCATGGAATCATCGTGGCTTCAGGTTCTCTGTTTCTGGCAGCGGAGGTGCGTCAACTTGTTAAACCAGAAATCCTGACTCCTAGCATTCATGCTTAAGAATTCCACACAAAATAGTTAATGTTCATTTGAAAAGGATAACCCAGATCGTTCCGCTATCAGGGTGGACGAAGACCATCAGAGGTCTTCAGTTAGTTGATGAGTTTTGCAGCGGACTTCTTGCGGCTACGCCGCCCCGAAAGAATCCTTCGGGGCTATTCAGGATATATCGTTTAGTCACTGAAATCAGAAATGAAGTCTCAACGAGTTATGGCGTTTTCAGGGTTGCTCAATATCAATAAGCCGGCTGGCTGGACATCTCGGGATGTTGTTAATCGGGTGCAAAATGTGATTGGCATTCGTCGGTGTGGTCATGCGGGAACGCTCGATCCACTGGCGACTGGAGTTCTGGTAGTTTGCTTCGGGCAGGCGACGCGTCTGGTTTCTTATGTGCAACAATCGCCTAAGCGATATCTGGCGGAATTTCGTTTTGGAGTGACCAGTCAGACAGATGATATCGAAGGAGAGTTGGCCACCATTCCCAATGCCCGGTTTCCTTCGGAATCGGAATTGAAAGCAGCGATGCTAAGCTATGTGGGGACAATCGAACAAGTCCCTCCCAAATATTCAGCCGTGATGGTGAAGGGGCAGCGGGCTTACGCTCTGGCACGAAAAGGCCAGGAATTCGAATTGAAGTCAAAGCCGGTGCGAATTGATCGTTTCGATCTCGCAAAATATGACATGCCTGATTGGCAGGCAGAAATTGTTTGTGGATCAGGAACCTATATTCGCTCGCTTGGTCGGGATCTGGGAGCCCATTTCGCGTGCGGAGCCGTAATGACTTCGCTGGTCCGTGAATCCGTGGGGATTTTTGCCATTCAAAAGTCGATTTCAATAGAAGATTTGACACCTGAAAATTTTGAAGAACATGTTTCCCCCCCGGCAGAGGCGATCCGTCACTTGCCTTTCCGGCTCAGTACAGAGTCTGAAACGGATTTCATCAGGCATGGAAGACCACTCTCTTATTTCAATGAAGGATTAGCGGATCAAGCAGAAGTTGCCATTCTGGAAGCGGGAGGAAATTCGCTTATCGCCATCGCCGAATACCGGAAAGATGAGGAAATCCTAAAGCCCAGAATCGTATTTCCACATGATGTGGATTGATGAAATCTGTACAACATCAATCCAGTTATTCATTAAGTGCTTGTAAATTAAGCATCAGTGCACTTGAATTAATCGGTCGCGGATTGGCATGTAATAATTTAACCCTATCAATTAACCATTGTCCTAAAACAACTTGGTATTGGCATTGATATTGCATTTCTAACTGTTTCCAACACAATGAGTAATATCTTTATAAACTGACAGCATTTGAAAGAGACGGGCAATGTATGTTCGCAGATTACGTTCTACCGACATGTTACGACGAATTGCTCTCCGATAAACTCGAATCTCGTTTCCCCTCAGTCACGTTAAAATTAACCTCACTGGGTCACGATGAGATCTTACGTCGACAAACTTTGACTGAGGAACGACTGCGGGATCTGGGGATCACGTTTGCCGTCTACGGTCATCAGGATGGCCAGGAGAAAGTCTGGCCTTTCGATATTCTTCCCCGCGTCATGGGGCATGAAGAATGGCAACAGGTTGAACAGGGATTGAAGCAACGGATTTATTCCTTAAATCTGTTTATTGATGACCTGTATAACGATCAGAAAATTCTCAAGGATGGAATCATTCCCGAAGAAATGATTCAGACAGCTGCGACATTTCGTCAGCAGTGTGTCGGACATCGGCCTCCGAAATCGGTCTGGACGCACATTACCGGGACTGACTTGATTCGTCATAAGGACGGCAAGATTTACGTACTGGAAGACAATTTGCGCTGTCCTTCTGGCGTTTCGTATGTGATCGAAAATCGGGAAGTGATGAAGCGGGTGCTGCCGGAAGTGTTTCATGGACAATCGGTCGCAATGATTGAAGATTACCCGGAACATTTACTCAAAACATTGCTGGCCACGGCTCCTGATCATGCCGACAACCCCGTCGCCGTCGTGCTTACGCCCGGCATCTATAATTCGGCCTACTTCGAACACTCGTTCCTGGCTCAGCAAATGGGTGTGGAACTCGTGCAGGGGACCGATCTGGTTGTCATTGATGACTACGTCTACATGAAAACCACTCGGGGATTGAGCAAGGTCGATGTCATTTATCGCCGTATCGATGATATGTTCCTCGATCCATTAATCTTCAACAAAGACTCGATGATTGGTGTTCCCGGTTTGATGGATGCTCATCGAAAAGGGAATGTCACTCTGGCGAATGCTCCCGGAACGGGTGTCGCTGATGACAAGGCGATTTATGCCTATGTGCCTGAGATCATTAAATACTACACGGGTGAAGATCCCATCATTGAAAACGTGCCGACTTATATCTGTTCAGATCCGAAACAACGAGATCACGTTTTAAAGAATCTGGAAGAATTGGTGGTCAAGCCGACCAACGAAGCAGGTGGGTATGGCATTGTTCTAGGCCCGATGGCATCAAAAGAGGAATTAGAGACCTGTCGTCAGCAGATTATGGCCGATCCTCGCAATTACATCGCTCAGCCATTTTTACAGCTTTCAACCGTTCCCACGATTTGTCCTGAAGGCGTTGCCCCTCGACACGTCGACCTGCGGCCATTTGTGTTGCTCGGTGGAAACAGTATCGATGATATCTATGTGTTACCAGGTGGTTTAACTCGGGTTGCTCTCGTTAAAGACTCGATGATTGTTAATTCGTCTCAGGGGGGCGGAAGTAAAGATACGTGGGTTTTAGGTTGATTTAAATCCGTTGGTCAGGCTGTGCCTGATTAAATCGAGATCGATGGTGAGTTAAATCCTATTTTTGCCAATCATTATACAGTGATCATAAATTCAAAAGCGTATCGATCCCTGAGAATCGGGGAAAAGGTGAAGTTATGCTGAGTCGAGTCGCAGATTCCATTCTCTGGATGAGCCGATACATTGAGCGAGCCGATAACGTGGCTCGGTTTATCGATGTCAATCAAAAACTGACCTTGGGTTTTCAAAGTCAGCTCTCGCCACAATGGGAACCGCTTGTGCTGGCAACTGGCGATCAGGAAAGATTTGTAGAACTCTACGGCAAGGATTATTCTCAGGAAAATGTTGTCAAATTTTTGACACTCGATTCCGAGAATCCCAATTCGATTATTTCCTGCTTAAAGTTTGCTCGTGAAAATGCCCGCTGTATTCGCGATAACCTTTCCATCCCAATTTGGCAGGCGATCAATAAGTTTTATCTTATGGTCAAGAGTTTCCCCAAAGATTCCTCGACTTATGGGAATCCTCAGGCTCTCCTGGATATCGTTAAAGATCAGTCTCAACTCTTTGAAGGAGCCAGCCAGTTGACCATGTCTCATGGCGAGGCCTGGAATATCAATCAGTTGGGGCGATTGATTGAGCGAGCCGATAAGACGTCGCGAATTCTCGATGTCAAATATTTTATTTTGCTTCCAAGGGTGACTGATGTCGGAAGCAGTCTGGACATGGTGCAATGGACGGCTATTCTGAATTCCACTTCAGCTTTGCAGATGTATCGTCGGGCTCATGGTCGGGTCGATCCGAAGAAAATTGTCGAATTTCTGGTGCTTGATCGCTTCTTCCCCCGATCGATGCACTATTGTTTGATCAATGCCGATGCGGCTCTGCGGTTTTTGTCTGGTGCTCCTGCCTATGCGTTTTCTAACCCGGCTGAACAATTACTTGGTCGGATGAAAACGAATATGGATTATCTTTCCCATGATGATATCGTCAATCAGGGATTGCACGAATTCATTGACGGCTATCAACGTCAGTTGAATGAATTGGGTGTGGCTATTCAGGAAGCCTTTTTCTGTAACAGCAGTTCCCAGGTTCAGACGCAAAATCAACAATTTCAATATCAATAAATCTTACTTAAAAATCGACGAAATATTCTGAGATAGACTCACGAGAGACCCTGAATGAGCATTCATGTCGCGCTGAAGCACCGCACTCGCTATCTCTATGACAGACTGGTGACGCTCGGTCCACAAACTGTACGTCTCAGGCCTGCTCCGCACTGCCGGACGCCCATCCTGTCCTATTCTCTGAATGTGAAGCCGGAAGATCACTTCATTAACTGGATGCAGGACCCGCACAGCAATTATCTGGCTCGGTTCAATTTTCATAAGCCGACACGGGAGCTGTGTGTCACGGTGGACCTGACCGCAGAGATGTCGGTCATCAATCCGTTCGATTTCTTCATCGAAGAATCAGCCGAGAAGTTTCCTTTCGAATATGAAGAGATGTTACAGGGGGATTTGAAGCCATTTCTGGCGATCAAAGAAGATGGCCCTTTGTTAACGGAATACTTGAGAAGTGTCGATCGAACTCCGCGTCGTACCATCGATTTTCTGATCGATGTGAATCGACAACTGCAGAATGACATCAAGTATTCCATCCGCATGGAACCGGGTGTACAAACGTGTGAAGAGAGTCTGGAAAAACTTTCCGGATCTTGTCGGGATTCTGCCTGGCTGCTGATGCAGATTTTACGTCATTGCGGATTTGCGACCCGATTTGTTTCCGGCTATTTAATACAGCTTGCACCCGATATCCGTTCACTCGATGGTCCAAGCGGACCTACTGAAGATTTCACGGACTTACACGCCTGGACCGAAGTCTTTCTGCCTGGGGCTGGCTGGATTGGCCTCGATCCGACTTCTGGTTTGCTGGTCAGTGAAGGGCACATTCCGCTGGCCTGTACTCCACTACCGACGTCTGCTGCTCCTATTGAAGGGGGAGTTGATAAGTGTGAGGTCGAATTTGAATTTGAAATGGAAGTCACACGGATTCATGAAGACCCCCGTGTCACCAAACCTTACACCGAAGAAACCTGGGAAGAAATTCTGAAAGTTGGTGATCAGGTTGAAAGCATTCTCGAGGAGAATGAAGTCAAATTGACGATGGGTGGCGAGCCGACTTTTGTTTCGATTGATGATATGGAAGGCGAGGAATGGACCGAGGCAGCTGTCGGACCGGAGAAATATCGACTCTCTGAAGAATTGCTGCTTCGATTACGAGACCGTTTCGGCCCCGGTGCGTTTCTGCATTTTGGTCAGGGAAAATGGTATCCCGGCGAGCCCTTGCCGCGTTGGGCTTTGACGTGTCTGTGGCGAAAAGATGGAGAGCCGATCTGTCAGAATCAGGATTTGTATGCCACCTCAAAAACCAAGGAACAGGCAGATATTGAAGCGGCTGCTCAGTTTGTCGATGTGCTGTGTGAAAATATCGGTGTGGAATCGAAATTTGTCCGTCCCGCTTATGAGGATGTCTGGAATGTCATTCACGATGAGCAGAAACTGCCGGTGAATGTCGATCCGAAAAAGTTTGATTTGAATCATGCTGAAGAGCGGGCGAAGTTATCGCGAGCGTTGGAACGCGGCGTGACCGAACCAGTCGGTTTTGTCTTGCCATTGAAACGAGCGTGGTGGCAGGCGAATGCGAAATGGGAAAGTGGTCCGTGGCCGTTTCGTGGGCCGAAATTGTTTTTGATTCCTGGAGATTCTCCCGTCGGATTGCGTTTGCCGCTTGACTCGTTACCCAAGCGATCCAAGCCGAACGATTCCCGTCCCGATGTTTACGAGATCGATCCATTCGAATCGCGTGCAAGTCTTCCCCGATATGTCGAACTTCGAAATGCCGTTCAGCAGACCGCGCTGGAAATGCAGGAAGTCCAGACACAGTTTCAAAAGCGAACTGCTAACGGGAAGCCTCAGGAATCATTACAGAAAATTGTGGATAATCAGGCGGCTGCGGTCGCAGAGGCGAATCAGGTTATTCGGACGGCTCTGTGTGTTGAACCGCGAGACGGACACATTCATATTTTCATGCCGCCGGTGGGCACGCTGGAAGACTATCTCGATTTAACGACAGCCATCGAAGCCGCGGCTGAGCAGGTGGGGCATCCGGTTGTATTTGAAGGGTATCTGCCGCCGCATGACGATCGTGTCGAGATGATGAAAGTCACTCCCGATCCGGGTGTGATTGAGGTGAATGTTCAACCGGCTCAGAACTGGCGGGAGTTGGTTAAAATCACGACTGACGTCTATGAAGAAGCACATCTGTGTCGACTGGGAACCGAGAAGTTTCAGCTGGATGGACGGCACACGGGAACCGGTGGCGGTAATCATGTGGTGATGGGCGGGGCAACAGTAGCCGAAAGTCCGTTTCTGCGACGGCCTGATTTACTGGGCAGCATGATTCGTTTCTGGAATAATCATCCCTCATTGTCTTACCTGTTTTCCGGCATGTTTATCGGCCCGACTAGTCAGGCTCCCCGGGTTGATGAAAGTCGTCGCGATGCGGTTTATGAATTGCAGATTGCTCTCGATACTCTAGAAGCTTCGCAAGACCGACCCGCCTGGCTGGTCGATCGAATATTCCGTCACTTGTTGACTGACTTAACGGGGAACACCCACCGAGCGGAATTCTGTATCGATAAATTGTATTCACCGGATTCTTCAACCGGGCGTTTAGGTCTTGTGGAATTGCGTGCCTTTGAGATGCCGCCGCATTCGCGAATGAGTCTGACTCAACAGCTGTTGCTACGGGCCTTTATTGCCTGGTTCTGGAAGGAACCCTATCAAGTCGATCTGGTCGACTGGGGGACACGCTTGCACGATCAATTCATGCTGCCTCATTACATGATGAGCGATTTCAGCAGTGTGATTGATGAATTGAATGCTGCGGGCATCCCTATTTCCAGCGACTGGTTTATTCCACACATCGAGTTCCGTTGCCCTCAAATTGGAAACGTGACTTACGATGGTATGCTACTCGAATTTCGGCAGGCGATTGAGCCCTGGTATGTTCTGGGTGAACAAGCCGGGGCAGGGGGGACGACACGGTACGTTGATTCCTCTGTGGAACGGCTACAAGTCAAACTTTCCGGAGCCTTCTCGGAACGGTATGCCGTCACCTGCAATGGAAGACCAGTGCCGCTGCAGCCAACGGCAGTGACCGGGGAATTTGTAGCAGGCGTGAGATATCGTGCCTGGCAGCCACCGAACTGTCTGCATCCGACCATTCCCGTGCATGTGCCTCTGGTGTTCGATATCGTCGACAAATGGCAGAAACGATCTCTCGGGGGCTGCCAGTATCATATTGAGAATGCGGGCGGATTGAATCCGACTTCTTTTCCGATTAATGCACTGGAAGCGGAAAGCCGACGAGCGTGCCGGTTCTTCCGTTTTGGGCATACACCTGGAAAAATTGAAATCGCAGAAGAGCAACCGAATCCGCATTATCCGCTGACGCTGGATTTAAGACGGCAGGTGAAGTGAGCAGTTCATGTGTGATTACTATGGGGGCTTCGCTTCGCTACGCCCCCAGCCACCGACGAAATGAGAATTGAGCGGAGCAAATGCCTGTCCTACTTGGGTTTGAGAAATACATATTCTGCACTATAAACTACGTCGAACTCAGTACTGCTAGACAATCCAGCAGTGGCACACGTCTAACGACATATAGCAGACAGAGTCAAGGGGTGGTGGTTTAGCACGAGGTTTGCTTCTACCCTCGGCAAGGTAGTTCCGATTCATTATTCTATTGCACGAAGGATTGATCACTCAAGAACACACCTAACTGTTTGAATAGCGTTCTCAAGGCACTCGTGAATGACATCGGAAGTTGCGGCAGGTAATATCATGGAACGACTCTTGGCCTATCAGGGACCTGCGGGAGCGTTTGATGAATTTAAGACACCGGAAGGCACGATCAAGCCTCAGTGGCATAAACTGCTCGAGTCTCTCGGCAATCTGGATGAGGCTGACCTGTCAACGCGTTTGCACTCTGCGAATCGAATCCTGCAGGAGAACGGGGTTAATCTCACTGGGTTCGATCACGATCGTCGCACCAACCGGCCGTGGGAAATCGATCTGCTGCCCGCGATGTATTCAGCCGCGGACTGGAAAGTTGTTCGAACTGGAGTCGCACAACGTGCCCGACTGATTGAAGCGATTGTTCGCGATTTGTACGGAGCCCAGACCCTTATTTCCGATGGATTGATCCCCACGGACTTGATCTTCAAAAACAAGCAGTTTCTGCGATCCTTTCATAATCTACCGCCGGAAAGCTCCGGACTGTTATTGTATGGCTGCGAGTTGGGACGATCCCCTTCTGGCCAGTGGTGGGTGATGGCTGATCGGGCCAATTCGCCGGCTGGTGTCAGTTATACGCTGGAAAACCGGATTGTGATCTCGAAGACGCTGCCGCAGTTTCTGCGGGAATGTCAGGTGCATCGACTGGCCCCGTTTTTTATTCAGTTGCAGGAAACGATCAAGCAACTTTCTGCTCACAGAAGCGATAACCCTTCGGTCGTGATTCTCAGTTCCGGACCGTCCCAGGCTTTTTACTTTGAAGATGTTTTTCTGGCGAGATATCTGGGATTTACGCTCGTCGAAGCCGATGATTTGACGGTTCGCAAAAATCATGTCTGGCTAAAAACGTTGACGGGTCTGGTCGGAGTGGATGTAATTATCCGACGGCACGCCGATCAGAATATCGATCCTCTGGAAGTGGGAGGCTATTCTCCTAATGGGATCTCGGGCCTGCTCAATGCGATGCGGCATCGTAATGTGGTGATGCTCAATGGTCCGGAATTCGGCCTGCTCGATTCCCCCGTCTTCATGCCATTTATGAAAAAAATCTGTCAACATTTCTTCAGCGAAGAATTAGTGATTCCCTCAATTGCCACTTGGTGGTGCGGGCAAAAGCCAGCGTGGGATTATGTCAAAGCTCACTTCAACGAGTTGGTCATCAAGCCAGCTTTTGCACATTCCGGGAGTGATGAATTCATTGTCAGTGAAATGGATAAAGAGAGTCAACAAAAACTCCATGCGAAAATAGAGGATCGTCCCTGGTCTTACATTGCTCAGGAAAAAATTCTGCGTTCGACCGCACCCTGCTGGATTGGCGATTATTTTCATCCCGGCCATCTCGCATTACGCACCTTTGCAGTAAAATCTCAGGATAAATATGAGGGGATGAATGGAGGTTTGATTCGCGTCGAGCAGCGGGGGGCTCCGATGCCGCTTGCCATCTCAGCTGGACAGTGCAGTAAAGATGTGTGGGTTTGCTCGAACAAGCCCGTACCACCGGTTTCTCTGCTGGCGAAAATTCAGGAACGTCCAGAGATTAAGCGTTCGAACAATCAACTTCCCAGTCGAGCAGCTGATAACCTGTACTGGTTGGGACGATACATTGAACGACTGGAATTCACGGGACGACTGATCCGCAAAGTGTCTGACCGGATGCTGAGCGAATTTGGTCAGCAGACGATTAACGATATCATGCCGATGGTCGCCTGCCTGGCCGAGCAGGGTGGGATTGAAGAGTCGCTGGGGTTGGATGAATTTATTCCGTCTCGTGATCGAATGGAAAAACTCTGGCCCGCGATTGTCTGGGAAAATGAAAATAGTGGAAACTTTCAGGGCTTGTGCGAAAATGTGATTCGTCTTTCCTCGTTGGTTCGGGATCGGATGACCGATGATTTCTGGCGTGCGACTTTGCAAATGCAGCAGACGATCAAGCCGGATAAAATCCAATCGATCAGTGATCTTCAGGATTTGACGAACAACCTGATGCTGCAAATTTCGGCAATCTCAGGCCAAATTACAGATGGTCTGGTGCATGGTCCAACGCGTCATTTCCTGTTAATCGGCAGAGCACTCGAACGGACCCGCCAATTGACTTTGGTTTTACGAGAGTTCCTCAAAAAAGTCGATGATCAGGATGTGATGCCGCTGGTAACGCTCCTGGACGTCTGCAACAGCATCATGACGTACCGATCCCGTTACCGCGCAAACTTTTCCGTATTGCCTGTGTTTGATTTGCTGGTGACTGATTCCAGCAATCCCCATGCTCTGGTATTTCAGTTCAATGAGTTGCGAAAACTGCTGGCCGAGTTGCCCTATCGGGATCGCAGAAAGCCGCTCATTTCTCCGGAACGAGATATCATACGATGTGTGCGATTTGAATTGCAGTGCCTCTTGCCAACAACGGATCGACCATTGAACTGGGTTGACTATCGACGTGGCCTGGACAAAATTCTTAACGGGATGGACAAACGTGTTCAGCAAATTTCCAGCCAATTGACATCAACATTTTTTGTGTTGTCGGAGTTCACTCAGCAGGTGGATGATCATTGGGAGAGACGAGATTCATGAGATATCGCGTGACACATATCACCAAGTTCGATGCGGCTGATCGAGTTGCGATCGGAATGAATTATGTCTATCTGACACCTCGCTCAACGCCATTCCAAACTTGCGAGCATTCCCGAATCATTACTCGTCCTCCCGGAACAACGACTGATCGACGAGTCGACTATTATGGCAATATCGCCCATTTTCTGTCGTTCGAACGAGGTTACAATCATCTCGAAATTCGCGCGACCAGTCGAGTTGAAGTTCATCCCCGAGAGATGCCTGTGCTGACAAATTCGCAGCCTTGGGACCAAATCGTCTCCGAAATCAGTCGTGAACCGTGCCCATTCGATTTTCAGGTTCGCGAAATGCAGGCTGCTTCTCCGCGCGTCAATGACTACGATGAAGCTGTGCTTAAATATGCGAAACGATTTTTCCCGGAAGGCCGCCCGGTGCTGGTCTGTCTGGCGGATCTCCTGAAAAATTTCTCTGACGATTTCACATTCGACCCTCATGCAACCACAGTGAATACTCCAACAGATGAAGTTCTGGTCAACAAGCGTGGAGTCTGTCAGGATTTTTCACACTTAATGATTGCTCTTTGCCGGGCCGTCGAACTGCCGGCTCGCTACGTGAGTGGTTATCTGCGAACTCATCCTCCCAAAGGGAAACCCCGTTTGCGTGGTGCGGATGCTTCGCACGCCTGGCTGAGCGTATTTTGTGGTCCGCTCGGCTGGGTCGATGTCGATCCGACGAATAATATTTTTGTGTCGAGTGATCATATTACGGTTGCCTGGGGACGAGATTACAGTGATGTCGCACCTGTCAAAGGCGTTGTGATTGGTTCAGGCTCTCATGCTCTGGATGTTTCCGTCGATGTCGAGCCGATTAGTGAACTTGGAACGACACGTGAAGAAGCGGCGTTGTTGAACTGACTCGGCTCTTCAGTCGAATTGACAGTATTCACGCTTTCGCATGCTCTCATTTTTATATATCCTCAGAGCCAGAAAATTTGGCTTTTTCAATTGAGGATAATTATGAACGTGTTCCGTACCGTTAGCTGCTTACTTGTGTTTATTGTATCTGTAAGCGTTCAAGCTGCTGAAGAAGTTGCCTTTCCGCTGAAGGCACAAAAGATTCTGTTTCTCGGTGATTCGATTACGAATGCTGGTGGATACATCGATCAGCTCGAAGCTCAACTGAGAGTTCAGGGACTCGATCCGATGCCTGAGATTCTCAATCTCGGACTTTCCTCGGAAACCTGCTGTGGTCTTTCGGAGCCCGATCATCCGTTTCCTCGCCCCAATGTGCAGGAGCGTTTGGAGCGAGCACTGGAAACCATTAAACCGGATGTTGTCGTTGCCTGCTATGGAATGAACGATGGAATTTACTATCCGTTTAGTGAAGAGCGTTTTCAGAAATATCAGGCTGGTGTTCAGGAACTGATCGAGAAAGTGCATCGAGCTGGAGCGAAGGTGGTTGTGATGACTCCGCCTCCATTTGATTCGCTGCCAGTCAAAGAAAAGACCCGCCCGGCTGGAGCTGAGGAGTATGCGTATTATGCTCCCTTCGTCAATTACGATGAAGTCCTCACACGCTATGGCAAGTGGATTATGCAGGACCTGAAAGGAGCTGAGCAGGTGATCGATCTGCACACTCCGTTGACGTCTTACACGAAACAACAGCGTAAATCTGATCCGGCTTTCACGATGGCTCCCGATGGGGTGCATTGTAATGCGATCGGTCATGAAATGATTGCCGATGCGATTCTCAACGCCTGGGGGGTCCAGTCGCGTGAGCCTCTTTCCAAAGAGTTGCTCGATTTGGTCCGACAAAAGAATCGAGTCCTGCATGATGCCTACCTATCTCATGTTGGACACAAACGTCCGGGAGGTAAACCGGGGCTGCCAGTTGAGGAAGCCGAGGCGAAGGCGAAAGAATTAAATGCAAAAATTGATTCCCTCGTCTTCAAATTGCGAAATCCAGAAACGACTCAGCAGCGTTCCAATAATGGAACACGCTATCAAATTCATTACCCGGCCAGTCTTTCAGAAGACGCGTTGAAATTGTATGTCGATTACTATTTGTGGATTCATGAGGATGCCAAAACTATTCATGGAGTGATCGTTCATCAACATGGTTGTGGCGTGGGAGCTTCGGAAGGGGGACGAACGGCTGCTGATGATATGCATTGGCAGGCACTCGCGAAGAAATGGAATTGTGCCTTGATGGGTTCCAGTTATGAACCTCGTGACGGTGTAAATTGTCGCTCCTGGTGCGATCCCCGGAATGGTTCCGGCCAGCAATTTCTGAAAGCATTGACGAACTTTTCCATAAGCACAAAACATGAAGAAATCGCTAACGCTCCCTGGTGTCTGTGGGGACATTCTGGTGGCGGATTTTGGGCCTCATTGATGCAGACGAAGCATCCGGAGCGGATTGTTGCGGTCTGGTTTCGTTCGGGAACCGCATTTGGTTACTGGAGCAAAGGTGATATTGAAAAGCCGGAATTGCTGACTGGAATTTATCGCGTACCAATGATGGGGAACCCTGGTGCGAAGGAGAAAGACCACGAGCGATTCAAAAGTGCCTGGAATGGATTGAAGGCAATGCAGGCTGCGTACCAGGAAGCCGGAGCGGATTTCTTTGAGTTCGCTGCAGACCCGAACTCCGGTCACGATTGTGGAGGTTCGCGTTATTTGTCAATTCCGTTTTTCGATTTCTGGCTGGAACATCGACTTCCCCAGGAAGCTGGCGGAAAGTTGCGATCTGCAAAAGCAGCACTGGCGGATTGGCAAAATGAGATGCAGAGCAAAATGGAAGAATATCGCAAAACTGCAGCGGTCAGTGATACGACACCGCCACCTGTTCCGGCCAATGTGCAGCTGAAGTCGAAAGACGATCAAACTGTCACATTAACCTGGACTGCGGAAGCCGATCTGGAAAGTGGGATCAAGGGGTTTGTCATCACGCGAGATGGAGAAGTTGTGGCTACTCTGCCCGAAAAAACGACGGCGCGATTTTCTCGCCCACTGTTTCAGGGGCAATCCTATCACGACACACCCGAAGCTCCGGTTCCCGCGATGACCTGGACTGATGGACAAGGAAATCTAAAATCGAAATACGCTGTGCAAACCGTGAATAGTGTCGATTTGCGATCTGAACCGACTGTAGCGAAGTAGGTGTTCAAGGAATACAGACACGAATCGCAAGTGAGTGAGTCAGGTCTGATAATCAACTCACTTTCCCTCTCCTTGGGGAACGACAATCTTCCCTTCTCCTTGGGGAGAAGGTGGTCGAAGGCCGGATGAGGGGATTCCTTCGACGTTTTTGGTGAAATCAACATCGATTTCCCCTCACCCTCACACTCTCCCAGAGGGAGAGGGGACAAATTTCGCAGGTCGAACAATTTCTGACGAATTTAACGCACATGTATTGTTGGGTTACGCTACGCTAACCCAACCTACTTTTCGCTATTCACCGGCTCGTGTCAGCCAGCCATTTCTTTGCAGCCAATCGGTGCAACGATCGGGCCAGGTAGTGACGGGTTGATCATCGATGCGGCGCAAGCCGTATCCGTGTCCACCGGTATCGTAAACGTGCAAATCGAAGGGAATGTTCTTTCTCTTTAGTTCGAGTGAAAGCAAAAGACTTCCTTCAACGGAAATGGGATCGTTGAATGCGTGCACGATAAACATGGGTGGTGTGGACTCATCGACGTTTAGATCGGCTGCCAATGCGGAGGTCTCTTTATCATTGAGATAAGCCGGATAGATGAGCATCGCGGAATTGGGACGGAAGTTATTTTCGTCGCTCTTATCAATCGGTTCGTAAAGCCTCTCTATTGTCAAAGCGGCTCGGGCAGCGGTGTGGCCTCCTGCTGAGAAGCCGAGTACGCCCACTCGATCTGCGTTCAGATTCCACTCTTTCACTTTTGATCGCACTAAGCTGATCGCGCGTTGCGTATCCTGCACGGGAGCTTTCCAGATGGGATCCTGATCACGAGTCGG
>TARA_R100000789_G_scaffold26354_2_pt1 | contig 27411 bp, 30 predicted proteins | sample TARA_R100000789 | Tara Oceans TARA_R100000789 (sample SAMEA2623403) | marine metagenome | biome: marine biome (ENVO:00000447); feature: mesopelagic zone (ENVO:00000213); material: "saline water (ENVO:00002010), including plankton (ENVO:xxxxxxxx)" | depth 450 m
TCCGGTATCGGCACGGGCGCACAACCCCTGATCGCAGAACCCGAGGCCGTGGATGGTGGCGGAACGGTTGATCCCGACGCAGATCCGGATCCCGACAACCTGTATACCAGCGAGCTGGACGACGCGTCCGACGAACTGACCGTCAACGAGATGACGTTTGACCCGGACACTGGAGAACTGGTGTTCAATGATTTGCCCTTTGATAGCGACAAGGGTGTGGGTGGCGAAAACGTCTATACCCGAGACGCGGGTGTCAGCGCAGCGCTGGCCGGCAGCGGGTTTGACGCCTACCGCAATGCCGCGGGGCCAAGGGCAACACAGCAGTTTTTCGCGGTCTTCCGGCGGTCGGCCACTGGGTTCAGTGAGGTCGGCGCGGTTGGGTCGGATCGCTATCTGTCGTTCGGCTTTGGCGGCGCGGCGGCGCAGCGATTGGATGGCAAGGGGGCCTTGCCCGACACCAATGACTCTTATGTCTTTACCGGCGAATACGCTGCGGTGCGGACGGTGGTGGACGATGATCTCAACGACACACGGATAGAATATGTCTCGGGCGTGTCGCTGATCGACGTGGACATTCAGGACTTTGACGTCTCTGGCGCGGTTGAGGGGCTGATCGTGAGCCGCGAATTCTTTGACGCCAACGGGGTGAACATCGCCGATCTGAGCCGCGCGGATTTCCTGTCGCTGGCCACAGCGGAGATCAATTTTGACACCTGGACGATCTCGTCCTCGGATGCCAGCGCGGTGCGGTCGGACGGTGAAGTGACCCAGACCGGCAGCTGGTCGGGTCTGTTTGCCGGACCGAATGGCGAAGAGGTTGTGGGCATCGTGGTGGTTGAAGGGCAAGGGCCGGTGGGCATTGATCCGGCGACAGGCGACTTCATCACACAAGATGTCCGCGAGGTCGGCGGCTTCATTGCGACGCGGCCGTAAACCTGTCGCCATGGGCGTTGGTGCCCGTTTGCGGCGCGCCATCCGTTTGGTGCTGGCCCTTGCGGTGTGCACGGCGGCGAGTCTGACCCCGCAGTCCGCGCGCGCCGATGAGGTTCGCATGAGCATCGACGAGGCGCGCGGCGCGGCGGCGCGGGCGCTGATGGCGGGACAGGCGGATCTGGCACTGGTGCTGGCCGAGGGGGTGCTGTTGGGCGCGCCGGGAGACGCGCAGGCGCTGATGATGAAATCCCGTGCCTTGCGCGCGTTGGGTCGCCCCCAAGAGGCGGCCAGTGCGGCGCGGCAGGCCTTTGGCCAGAGCGATGATGAGCGGTCCCGGTTTTTTGCGGCCCTGCTGATGGCGCAGGCGCGATCCACCGGCGGGCAACCGGGGGCGGCGCAGCTATGGTTGCGGCGCGCGGCGCAGATTGCGCCCGATGAGCAGTTGCGGGCGGCGGCGGTGCGCGATTTTCGCCATGTGCGGAGCCAGACCCCGTGGCGGTTGTCGTTGGACATGTCGGTTGAGCCGTCGGACAATCTGAACGGCGCGCCCAAGACCAACAGCTTTACCTTTGGCGGATTGCCTTTTGTGAATCCCACAGCGGTGCCCTTGTCGGGAGAGCGCTTTGTCTTTGGGGCCGATTACCTGCGCCGGGTGCCGTTGAGCGAAACCCGGCGGCTGAACCTTGGCGCGTCGGTCGAAATGCAGCGCGTGCGCTTTTCCTCGGACGCGCGCGACAAGGTGCCGGGCCTGCGCAACGGCGACTACCGGCAGGACGCGCTGGCACTGAGTTTGGGCTATGAGGCGCGCGGGGCCGAAGGGGCGTGGCTGGGCAAGTCGCAACTGTCGCTGTCCCGGCACTGGCTGGCGGGGACGCCCTATGCGGATGCCGCCCGGCTGGACCTGAGCTATGGCCGGATGCTGATGCCGGGGCTGACCGGCACCGCGCGATTTGCCTATGAGACCGAACAGCGCCTTGATGTGGGCCTGCGCGACAACCAAACCCGCGAGGTGGGGGTGACGCTGACCCGGCGGTTCGGCACTGCGGCGCTGGGGCTGGATGTGCAGGTGACGGACACGGCGTCCGAGTCGCGGCTGGTGGCGCGTGAAAGCGCGCGTGCGGCGGTCAGTTACGGACTGGGCAAGCCTGTTCGGGGCATGCTGCCGCGTCTGACGCTGGCTTGGGAGGTCACCGACTACGATCAGGCACCAGCCAGCTTTTGGGTGACTCCACGGCGGGATGAGGAACTGTCGGTTTCGCTGAATGTTCTACTGCCGGAATTCGATTACTATGGCTTTGCCCCCGAGATCGGGGTTTCCTTCCGCGACCGGAGTTCCAATTATACCATATACGAGACCCGCGGCACCGATCTGCGGCTGGGTCTGAAATCGGTATTCTGAAACGCGGCGATTGCCGGAAGGAAACACATGTCTATCAAATACCTGCACACGATGGTCCGGGTGAAAGACCTCGAAGCGTCGATGAAATTCTATGAGCTGCTGGGCCTCAAGGAGACCCGCAGGACTGAAAGCGAAAAAGGCCGGTTCACGCTGATTTTCATGGCGCCCCCGGGGCAAGAGGATTGCCCGGTCGAGCTGACCTACAATTGGGACGGCGATGACGGGCTGCCGTCGGATTCGCGCCATTTTGGCCATCTGGCCTATTCGGTGTCGAACATTTACGAAACCTGTCAGTACCTTATGGACAATGGTGTGACCATCAACCGCCCGCCGCATGATGGCCGCATGGCGTTTGTCCGGTCGCCGGACAATGTGTCGGTCGAGTTGTTGCAGGAGGGCGAGGCGCTGGAGCCTGCGGAACCTTGGACCAGCATGGGCAACACGGGCCACTGGTGACAGGCCTGATACGCCTTGGGGCCGCCCTTGGGGCGGTCCTGATCCCTGCGGGGGCCGAGGCGGCCTGTCGTCTGGCGCTGTTGCTGGCGCTGGATGTGTCGTCATCGGTCGATGAGGCGGAATATCTGTTGCAGCGCGACGGGCTGGCGGCGGCGCTGATGGCCCCGGACGTTCAGGGCGCGATCCTGCAAGGCGGGGGCGGCGTGGCTATTGCCGCCTATGAATGGAGCGGGCGACGCCAGTCGACGGTGATCCAGGAGTGGGCACTGATGTCGACTGCAGGTGACATCGCGGCGGTGTCCGCGCGGCTGCGGTCGGCGGAGCGGTCTTACCGGCGGTTCCCGACCGCACTGGGCTATGCGCTGGGCTTTGGTGCCACGATGATGGAGGCCGCGCCCGAGTGTGAGCGGCGGGTGATAGACGTATCGGGCGACGGTATCACCAACGACGGGTTCTGGCCGCAACAGGCCTATCGGCACTTTCCCTTTGGCGGCGTGACAGTGAATGCGCTGGCAGTATTGGGGGCGGACCCGGCAGTGGTGGATCACTATGAATTCGAGGTGCTGCATGGACCGGGTGCCTTTATCGAGACGGCGCAGGGCTATGAGGGCTACGAGCAGGCGATGATCCGCAAACTGTACCGCGAGATTCAGGACCGGATTGTCGGCGCGATGCCTGACCCGGCCGCGGGGCCGGGATGAGGTGGCTGGCCATCCTTGCACTGGTCTGGGCCGGTGCGGCTGAGGCCGGGTGCCGTCAGGCGCTGGCGCTGGGGCTGGATGTGTCGGGATCGGTGGATGCGCGGGAATACCGGCTGCAACTGGACGGGCTGGCCGGCGCGTTGGAAGACCCCGAGGTTGTCGCCGCGTTTCTTACAATGCCCGAAGTGCCGGTGGCTCTGGCGGTGTTCGAATGGAGCGGACAGGGCGCGCAACGGCTGGTAGTGTCCTGGCGCAGCGTCACGGGTCCGGCGGACGTGGCTGAGGTGGCGGCGCAATTGCGTGGCACCACACGGATGGCGATGGACCGCTCGACCGCGATTGGCGCGGCCAAAAGGTTTGGCGCGGGCCTGCTGGAACAGCAGGCGGGGTGTTGGCGGCGTGTGCTGGACCTGTCCGGCGACGGATTGTCGAACACTGGGCCACGCCCGCAGGACGTGCGCCCAGACGGGATCACGATCAACGGATTGGTGATCAGCGCCACGGGCGGCGCCGACGAAATCGGCGCGCTTGCCTCATATTACCACGCTTATGTGATCGCCGGGCCAGAGGCCTTTGTCGAAACGGCCCTAGGCTTTGAGGCGTTTGAGGCGGCCATGGTCCGCAAACTGAAACGCGAATTGCAGGTGCTGGCCGTCTCGACCCGATAAGAGGCCGCCGGGGCGGCGACCTGGGGCCGACGTGCCTTTGGTGCACATCGCCCCGCCCGCCGTTGCACCTGACCGGCCCGGGCATTGCCGGGTCCGGCCCGCGCTGGAGATCAGTAGATATAGCGGATCTGATCTGTCCAATAGCGTTCGACCCGACGCAGCGACGAGGTGATCTCATCTATCTTGTCGACCGAGAGAACCGCCTTGTTCTGCAACCCGTCCGCATGGCGGGCGAACAGTTCAGCGACGATGTCCTTGATCTCACGCCCGCGCTGGGTCAGCCGCACCCGGACAGAGCGGCGGTCGATCTCACAGCGCTGATGGTGCATGTACCCCATTTCGACCAGCTTCTTGAGATTGTAGCTGACGTTGGAGCCTTGATAGTAGCCCCGGCTTTTCAGTTCACCTGCCGTGACCTCATTCTCGCCGATGTTGAACAGCAAGAGGGCCTGCACTGCGTTGACATCTATGATGCCGACCCGTTCGAACTCATCCTTGATGACGTCGAGCAGCAAACGGTGGAGACGTTCCACCAGACTCAACGCATCCAGATAACTCGACATGAAGCCTTGTCCTGGCCCCTGGTTCAGGGACGAATGAATGCTCATTTCGTTCTCCGCCTGTTTTCTTTGCAACAGAGCATTCACGGATAAACACAAATATCGGGTTAAACCGACAAGAAGACCCGGAAAATTCTAATGATTTCCGTGTCTTGATTAACCTTTCTTACCATGCGGCGGGTGGCTGAATCGGGGTGACTCTTAGGTGTGAGGCACCCCGGCGCGGTGGCTTGCGGCGGGAATTTCCCGGCATGATCAACTGCTTGCGGCGACTTGCGCGATTTCAGCGACTAGCGTTGCGTGGATGTCGGGGGCCGGAGCCTGACCAGAAATCCATTGATACAAGTCTTGGTCGTTTTCTTCCAAAAGCCCCTCGTAGGCATCCAATGCCTCGGCATCCATCTGGTCCAGACGCGCCTTTGAAAAGCGGATCAGCAGAATGTCCATTTCCTTGGTGCCGCGCCGCATCGAACGCATGTGCAGTCGCCGCAGGCGCGTGTCACGGGATTCAGCGGGTGCTGTTGTCATGGTCATACAGTTTCCTTGAGCACGGTGCGCAACTGCTTTTCCAGCCGCCCCAGTTTGTCCGCCTGCGCCCGGAACTGACCGCGCAAGGCGCGAATCTCTGTCAGGATGGCATTGACGTCCGGGTCCAGCGCCTCGGTCTCGGAGGGGTCCGGCAGGCCGTCGCCTTCGCCGGTGATCAGCCAGACGATCGAGATATTCAGCACACCGGCCAGCATGTTCAGACGGTTGGCGCGTGGTTCGCTGAAATCGTCCTCCCATGCCTGGATCGTCTTGTGCTTGACGCCCAGCCGTTTGGCCAAGATTTCCTGGGTCATGCCTGCCGCTTCGCGGGCTGCGGCAAGCCGGTCGCCGAAAGTCGCTGTTTCGGGCCCGTACCAGTCAGTTGTGTCGCTCATGGTCTTTCCTTTCAGGCGAAGCCGCTTGAACGCCGTTCGGGCGCAAACTATGACAGGGCAGGCAGATTTTCAAACAACGAGGCCCCCCATGTCTTTTCTGTCGCAAACGCTGGCCCGTGTGAAACCCTCCCCAACGGTGGCCGTGACGCAATTGGCGCGTGAACTGGCCGCGGCGGGGCGCGATATCATCGGACTGGGCGCTGGCGAGCCTGACTTTGACACACCCGACAATATCAAGGCTGCGGCAATTGCGGCAATCGACGCGGGGAAAACGAAGTACACTGCGCCGGACGGCATCCCTGAATTGAAGCAGGCCATTTGTGACAAGTTCGCGCGCGAAAACGGGCTGACCTATGCGCCGTCGCAAATCAGCGTCAGCACGGGTGGCAAGCAGGTGTTGTACAACGCGCTGATGGCCACGCTGAATCCGGGCGATGAGGTCATCATTCCTGCGCCTTATTGGGTCAGCTACCCAGACATGGTGCGTCTGGGCGGCGGAGAGCCGGTGATTGTGGAGGGGGCCGAGGCAGAGGGGTTCCGCATCACGGCTGACCAGCTTGAGGCTGCGATCACGCCGAAGACCAAGTGGTTCATCTTTAACTCGCCATCCAACCCGACCGGGGCGGGCTATGACCGTGCGGCGCTGAAGGCCTTGACCGAAGTGCTGATGCGACACCCGCATGTCTGGGTGATGTCGGATGATATGTACGAACACCTCGCCTATAACGGGTTCACCTTTGTGTCGCCCGCGCAGGTCGAGCCGGGCCTGTATGATCGGACGTTGACCGTCAATGGAGTCAGCAAGTCCTATGCCATGACCGGCTGGCGGATCGGCTATGCGGGCGGGCCAGAGCATCTGATTGCCGCCATGCGCAAGGTGCAGGGCCAGTCCACCACCAACCCCTGTTCGATCAGCCAGTGGGCCGCTGTCGAGGCGTTGAACGGACCTCAGGATTTTCTGGCAGAGCGGGCGTCGGTCTTTGCCCGACGTCGTGACATGGTGGTGGCACGGTTGAACGGCTGCGCCGGGATCACCTGCGCGGTGCCGGAAGGGGCGTTTTATGTCTATCCGTCTGTGGCAGGCTGTATGGGCAAGACCTCTCCCCAAGGGACAACCATTGACAGTGATGAGGCGTTTTGCACTGCGTTGCTGGAGGAAGAGGGCGTGGCGGTGGTGTTTGGCGCGGCCTTCGGCCTCAGCCCACACTTCCGGGTCAGCTATGCCGCCTCTGACGCGGCGCTGGTGGATGCTTGTGACCGGATTGAACGATTTTGCGCGGGGCTGACATGACCCACGAGCTGCCAGAGTTCTATTTCCGCGTGCGCGAGAATGGCGCGATGGTCTATCGGGTCGATACAGAGAACCGCCAGCGGCGGATCGAAATGGATCAGATCGCGGTCGTCAACGTCAACAAGGGTGAGATCAAGCCGCAGGGCGACCGGGAACTGACGCCGGGTGAGATGGAAGAGATCCGCACATGGATGGAGGCGCGTCAGGCGCTGCTGGCCATGCGCGAGCTGGACGACATTCACCGCGCGGTGGACCACCTGAACCTGACTGCGCAATGGGCGCAGGCCAAGGCCACACCCGAGCAGCTGGATCAGGTGACAGATGCCTTGCTGCTGGCGATGCATGATCTGCGCACCGTTCTGGTGCGCAAAAAGGCCGACCGGCTGACAAAGAGTTAGTCGCACTGGGGCGGGTTTTCGTTTGACGCGATAGTGGGCGCTTTGGGGCGTCGATGCCTGCCAGATGGGCGTGCTATGGCCGGGTGGGCGCGCGGCGGGCTTTTCCCCTTATGATCGGGCGGTGCGGTACCTATGTCTGGTCCATGCCACAGTCAGATCTCTTTTCATTCCGAAGTGTTGGGCGGCCGTTCCTTGAGACGGACCGCTCGCTGTTTCCCTTGTCACCCGACGATGTGCGCGCGCTGCTGTTGACCGCCCGTTGACGGTGGCGGGGCTGTGAATGGTCCTCGTCCCTGTGGACGTGTCAGTGTTTCACACGGCTGGTTGGGTCAACCAAGGATCGCGGGCCAGTTCGCCCGGCCTTTGGCGATGTTGCCCTCGATATCCTCAAGCCAGAGCGTGCGGGCGCGCAGGTTGGCGTTGAGGAAAAGCTGACCGTTGTACAGTGTCCATGCCTCGGGGATCGTCGGCGCAAGATACCCGCGCGACGCGGCAAAAGCGCAGTAGCCGCCGAATTGCGGCGCATAAGCCAACGGATCGGCGTTGAATGCAGCGGCGTTCTGGGAAGAGGCAAAGCGCCAAGTCGCACCCTTCCAGTCGAGCGTGTCTGATCCGCCCGGCACCGGGCCGTTTTCCGCGAAATAGGCCACGGGGTCAGAGCCGTCGATGGCAATGCCGGCTTCGGCGTAGATTTCCGGTTCGGCGGCCAGCGCCGCGCGTCCGGTCAACACAAGGGCGGGCGCAGCAAGGGTCAGTCCAACAGCGGCGCGGCGGGTTAGTCGGGTCATGATGATCTCCGGGTCAGGGTGTGAGGTGCGATCAGGATGCCCTGCATCCGATTTGCGCAGAAGCCCCTGACACGCGGACGTGACAGCGCGTGCGCTGTTAAAAAAACTCGCATGGCCGTCATGAATCCGTTACAAAGAGGCCATGGCAAAAACGCTCTTACCCTTGGTTATCGGTCTCGGGCTGGCGGGTGGACCCGCATTTTGTAACCCGATCGCAGATGTGATTTGCGCGCCGACCGACCAGATGACCCGCAAACTGACCCAACAATTTGGCACCACACGCAGCGCAAGCGGGCTGCGCAGTCCCGAAGAGGTGGTCGAGATATGGACCGACTCAGACGGGGATTGGACCATGGTAATCGCCTATTCCACCGGGCAGTCGTGCATTGTGGCGATGGGGGCTTATTGGCAAGAAACCGAGGCAAAGAACCCGGCCTGACCCCCGATTTCGGGATAATCTTCCGAAAACGCACGAAAAAATTGACTCGCGCGCATGGATTGGTAGCCTGTCGGCTATTACTTCGTCTTTAGGGGGACAAAATGCGACTGATATTGACCGCCGCTGCCACGGCGATTGCCCTGAGTGCGACCTCGGCTTTTGCTTGGGGTGACATGTACATGGGTGACGGCACCAACGATCCGAATTCAAATTTTCTGGCGCATGAATACAAGGCGGCGAACTATTGCCCCGCCGGTTTGCAACCCGTTCTGGTTGGCGGCGTCGTGTGCTGCGGCACACCCAACGCAGGCGTTTATTACAACCATCCGGGCAAAGCGAAGCGCGCAACTCGGTCGTACACACCGCAAATGGTCGTGGGCGAAAAGGGCGTTGTTTATCGCTAAGACGGCCTGCCCCTTGGCAAGCATGGTCGGGCCGCGTATACGCGCGGCCTGATTGCTTTTTGTGACCTGAGAAAAGGGCCGAACCATGCAGGGCACCGCGAATCTGAACATCATGATGAAGGCGGCGCGCAAGGCGGGGCGGTCGCTGGTCAAAGACTTCCGTGAAGTCGAGAACCTTCAGGTCTCGATGAAGGGCGCGGGCGACTTTGTCAGCCGCGCTGACATTGAGGCAGAGCGCATCATCAAAGAAGAGTTGATGGGCGCGCGTCCGACCTATGGCTGGTTGGGTGAAGAGGGCGGTGAGACCCCCGGTGAGGATCCGACCCGTCGCTGGATCGTCGATCCGCTGGACGGCACCACCAATTTTCTCCACGGGCTGCCGCACTGGGCGATTTCGATCGCGCTGGAGCATAAGGGGCAGATCGTGTCCGGCGTGGTCTTTGACGCGGCCAAGGACGAAATGTTTTACGCCGAACGCGGTTCGGGTGCTTGGTTGAACGATTCCAAGCGTCTGCGCGTCTCCGGACGGCGCAAGATGATTGAGGCGGTTTTTGCCACCGGCATCCCCTTTGCCGCCAAGCGGACCCTGCCAGCGACGCTCAAGGATCTGGCCCGTGTGATGCCGGAATGCGCGGGTGTCCGGCGTTTCGGGGCGGCGTCTCTTGACCTCGCCTATGTGGCGGCGGGCCGCTACGAAGGCTATTGGGAACGTGAGTTGCAGATCTGGGATGCCGCTGCGGGCTTTCTGATCGCCAAGGAAGCGGGTGCGCTGATCGAGGGCGTGCGCGAAGGACAGGACCCGCTGGAAAGCGGCAGCATCCTGTGCGCCAACAACGATATCTTCAAGGGTTTCGCCAAGCTGTTGCGCGCTGAGTAAGGTCGGTTTGACCGCGTTCCGGGTGTGACCGGGGACGCGGTCGTTTTTTCGTTTTAGACATCCGAGGGGTGATTGACCCCGTCGTGCCATGCCAGCGGCTCAAACTCCTTGGGCGCCATCCCTTCAATGCAATATAGGTTCACGCCGTATTCGTTCGGGTTCGACCGACGGCGATGGTACATGTAAATCCCGCAGGTCTTGCAGAAATGATGCTGCGCCGTGTGGGTGCCAAAGCTGTATAGCGTCAGGTTCTCCGCCCCTTTCACCACCTCGATCCCATCCAGCGGGGCCGAAACGACCGCCGCGCTGCGCCGCCGGCAGTAAGAGCAATCGCAGCGGCGTGCGGTTGTGGTGCCATCCGATAGGCGCACGCGCATTTCGACGGCGCCGCAGTGGCAGGTGGCGGTATAGGTTTCGGTCATTTGCGTCTGATCCTTGGAACCTGAGTGTGGCGTTGGCGTCCCTGAACACGCGGCACGCGGCTGGAATCAAAGGCGTATGCCTTTTCCGGGTGCGGGGGCTGCCCATGGGTGCGTGTCCAGAAGCGCGGCCCACCAAGCCGCAGCCAGATCGGCACGGTCAGCGCAAGTCCCACGACAAAGCCGCCGACATGCGCCCAATAGGCGACACCGCTTTCGTCCGATGATGTGCCCCAACCTCCGATCAATTGCATGGCGAACCACAGCGCCAGCATCAGCCATGCAGGTACGGGAAGGACGCGGAAAAAGACGATGAGGATGATCAGGATGTCGACGCGCGCCTTGGGGAACAGCAGCAGATAGCCGCCCATGACCCCGGCAATTGCCCCGGAGGCCCCAACGGTAGGAATAGTGGAAAACGGGTCGGTCAGCCAGTGGATCAGACCCGCGCCCAAACCGGCGGCCAGATAGAACAGGGTAAAGCCCGCATGCCCCATCTTGTCCTCCAGATTGTCGCCGAAGATGTAGAGGAACAGCATGTTCCCGGCGATGTGCAGCCAACCACCGTGCAGGAACATGGAGGTGAGCAGCCCGGAATAGCCATAGCCTTCGGACAGGAAGGCGGGAATCAACGCATAATTCGCGTAAAAGGACATCAATGCACGGGGGGATTGATCCTGATCCAGCGTGCCCAGAAAGACCGCGATGTTGATCGCGATCAGGGCGTAGGTGACAAAGGGCGTGCGCCCCGAGGGGTTGTGGTCGCGGATCGGAAACATGCGGCGGAGAGTGGCAGTCCCTCGCGCAAGGTCAAGCGCGAAAACCAAGCTTGCGCAAGACCCTGAGCGGGCCTTGCGCCAGTGGTGTTCGACCGTAGCGCTTAACCGTCTTGACCGGCCAGAAGCGCGGCGTTGCCCCCTGCCGCGGTGGTGTCGACGCAGACGTGGCGTTCCGCGCGGACGTGGCCCTGATCCGGCAGGCCTGTGATCAGCGGCAGGATTGGTCCGGGGCGCGCGGCAAGCGCCTGACGGTAGGCACGGGCCGAGGCATCGTCGCCCCACCAGATTGCGCCGGAGAACCCTGTCGCCTCTTTCAGGGCATCGACCGTGGCGCATTCGGCGATGACCGCAACACCGCCGAGTTTTGTCACCGCGTCGACCTGCGCCAAGGCGCGTTCCAGACCGGGGCCAAGGCACAGCACCGGGGGGCGGGCATGGCTGTGCAGTACGTTCGATTCACCTGTTGGTCCGGGCAGGTCGGTGCGGCTGGGCGCGGGGGTGGATTTGACCTCTGCCAGCCGCGCCATGACGGCAGCGGTGTTGTGTTTGCTCTTGGAGGTCGCATCGCTGTGCTGTGCGGGGTGCGCGCGAAAGCGGTCCAGATACAGCGGCCCGCCCGCCTTGGGGCCGGTGCCGGACAGGCCTTCGCCACCAAAGGGCTGGCTGCCCACGATCGCGCCGATCTGATTGCGGTTGACGTAGATGTTGCCCGCAGAGACGCGCGTCGTGACGTGCTGCACCCGGTCGTCGATGCGGGTCATCAGGCCAAAGGTCAGCCCGTAGCCGGTGGCATTGATCGCGTCGATGACCTTGTCCAACTCGCGCGCCTTGAAGGTGGCGACGTGTAGGACCGGGCCAAAGATTTCCCGTTCCATATCGGCGATGCCGTTCACGCGGATCAGGGTCGGGGGCACAAAATGGCCAGTGGAGGGCACGGCGACCTGTTGCAACACGCGCCCCTCGCGTGAGGCCTGGGTGACATGGTCGAGGATGCCGTTCTGCGCCTCAAGGTCGATGACCGGGCCAACATCGGTGGCGGCGTCCCACGGGTTGCCGACGACCAGCGTCTGCATCGCGCCCTTGAGCATCTCAAGGAAGCCCTCGGCCACGTCCTCTTGGACATAGAGGCACCGCAGGGCCGAGCAGCGCTGCCCGGCGGACTGGAAGGCGGATTCGATGATTGCCTGTACTGCCTGTTCTGGCAGGGCGGTGCTGTCGACGATCATGGCGTTCAGACCGCCGGTTTCCGCGATCAGCGGCGCGCTGGGGGCGAGGTTTGCCGCCATGCTGCGGTGGATCAGTTGTGCGGTCTCGGTCGAGCCGGTGAAGGCCACGCCGTCGACTTGCGGGGCAGAGGTCAGCGCCGCGCCCACGTCTCCGGCACCGGGCAGCAGTTGCAGCGCGGTGACCGGCACACCTGCCTGCGCCAGTAGCCGGCAGGCAAGGGCAGAGATCAGCGGCGTCTGTTCGGCGGGTTTTGCCAAGACGGCGTTGCCTGCGGCGAGGGCGGCAGAGATCTGTCCGGTGAAAATCGCCAGCGGGAAGTTCCACGGCGAGATGCAGACCATGGTGCCCAGTGGCGCATCCGTGCCGTCCTGTCCGCGCGCTGCGTAGTAGCGCAGGAAATCCACCGCCTCACGCAGTTCGGCCACGGCGTCGAGCATGTTCTTGCCCGCCTCGCGGTGCAGGATGGCAAAAATCTCGGCGTGGTTTGCCTCATACAAATCGGCGGCGGCGTTCAGGATGCGCGCGCGTTCTGCCGGGGAGGCATCCCAAGGCTGGGCGGCTTCGGCGGCGGCGCGGGCCAGATCGGCGGTGGCCCATGTGACCTCACCGACCTGATCCGACGGATCGGCTGGGTTGACGATGCTCACGGTCGCGCCGGCAGGCAGGTCGACGCAGACCATGGGCGCGGCGCTCCAGCGGCTTTCGCGGAACGCGCCGCGACCTTTGTCCAGCGCGGCGACGGTAGGGCGGTGGCGCAGATCAAGGCCCTGCGAATTGGGGCGTTCTGGCTGGAACAGGTCCGGGCCAGTGGTCAGCGACTGTGCAGGGGTCGCGTTGAAGGGATCGGCGGCGACGGTTTCCGGCGCGACATCCTCATCGACGATCTGGTTCACAAAGCTGGAGTTGGCCCCGTTCTCCAGCAGGCGGCGCACGAGGTAGGCCAGCAGGTCACGGTGCGCGCCGACCGGCGCATAAATGCGGCAACGGGTGCCATTTTGCTCCTTGACCAGCCGGTGCAGGGTTTCCCCCATGCCGTGAAGGCGCTGGAACTCAAAGGCCTTTAGGTCGTCTGCCATGTGCAGGATGGCGGCGACGGTGTGGGCGTTGTGGGTGGCGAACTGCGGGTAGATGCGGTCCGTCTTGGACAGCAGCTTGCGCGCGTTGGCGATGTAGGAGACGTCGGTGTTGGATTTCGAGGTGAACACCGGAAAGCCTGAAAGCCCTGCGACCTGCGCGCGCTTGATCTCGGTGTCCCAGTAGGCACCTTTCACGAGGCGGACCATGATCCGGCGGTCATGCTGTTCGGCAAGGGCGTACAGGTAATCGATGACCGCGCCAGCGCGCTGACCGTAGGCCTGCACGACAACGCCAAAACCCTCCCAGCCTGCCAGTGCCGGATCGGACAGAACGTCCTCTATCACGTCGAGCGACAACGACAGGCGGTCGGCCTCTTCAGCGTCGACGTTCAGGCCGATACGGGCCTGTTTGGCTTGCAGGCACAGGGCGCGCAGGCGCGGCACCAGCGCGGCGCGCGCGGTGTCGGCCTGAAGCTCGTCATAGCGTGGGTGCAGGGCGGACAACTTGACCGAGATGCCGGGGTTGTCGCGTGTCGCATCCGACTTGGCGGCGGTGGCAATGGCGGTGATCGCGCGGGCATAGGCATCGAAATAGCGCCGGGCGTCGGCCTCTGTCCGGGCGGCCTCACCCAGCATGTCGTAGGAATAGCTGTAGCCTTTCGCCTCCATCGCCGAGCCGCGTTTCATGGCCGCCTCGATGCTTTCACCCAGAACGAACTGGGCCCCCATCTCGCGCATGGCGCGGCCCACGGCGGTGCGGATCACCGGCTCTCCGAGACGTTTGATGGCCCCGCGCAAGTGGCCGACGGGCCCCGGCTTGCTGTCTTCCAGAACCTTGCCTGTCAGCATCAGCGCCCATGTCGAGGCGTTGACCAGCGGTGAGGTGGAATGGCCAAGGTGTTTGGACCAGTCGGACGGCGCGATCTTGTCCTCGATCAGCGCGTCGATGGTGGCGGCGTCGGGCACGCGCAGCAGTGCCTCTGCCAAGCACATCAGGGCGACGCCCTCTTCGGTCGAGAGGCCGTATTCGGCAAGGAACACCTCCATCAAACCGGGGCGGGTGCTGCCGCGAATGTCACGGACCAATTGCGCCGCGCGGGTCGTGATCTGGCCGCGGGCGGCGGCGTCAAGATCGGCCTCAGTGCGCAAACGGGCGAGGGTTTCGCCCTCATCCGCATAGGTCAGCGCGTCGATGCGCGCGCGCAGGTCGGTCATCTGGTCCTTGGACATATTTATGGCTTTCGCGATTTGAGGCATTGTTGGATGTAAGGGCAGTGCGTGTCTTCGCATGCCTCACCGATTGGTGTAGAATAACCGCGAAATAACGGGCTATTTGCCCGAATGTGGGCAAGATACTTGTCCATTTGGCCGAGTTTTCGGGGTATTTGCAATGCAAACGGAAGAATCGAGTCTTGATCGCTTTGACCGGGCGATTCTGGCCGAACTGGCGGTAGAGGCGCGGGTTTCGGTGACGGAACTGGCGCGCCGCATCGGTTTGTCAAAGTCCCCGACCCAGACCCGGCTACGCCGGTTGGAGGAGACGGGGTTCATCCGGGGATATCGGGCGGTGCTGGACCCGATCCGGCTGGGTCTGGATCACGTTGCCTTTGTCGAGGTCCGCATGGTGGACACGCGAGAGGCGACATTGGCCCGCTTCAATGCCGCCGTCGCGGCCATTCCGGAAATCGAGCAGGCGCATCTGATCGCGGGCAATTTTGACTACCTGCTCAAGGTGCGCACGCAGGACATGCCCAGTTACCGCCAAGTGCTGGCCGAAAAGGTTTCGACCCTGCCGGGGGTATCTTCGACATCAACCTTTGTGGCGATGGAGGCGGTCAAGGAAGACGTTATCGCGGATGTGACTTGACCAAACGGTACGCCGTGTCACCCTTTGGGTATGAAACACATATTGTTCCTGATGTTGTTTGCGCCGCCGGTTCTGGCGGATGGCTGTCCCACCGCGCCGGATCATCGCGCCGAAATGGACCCGCTCTATCAGGCCTTGCTGACCGCCCCGGATGAGATGACAGCCCGGCTGATCACCAACGAAATGTGGGGTTATTGGGACAATGCACCGGATGAGCCCAGCCAGTCGATGCTGGATGAGGCGATGCGCGCGCGGGCGCGGTTCGATTTCGTTTTCGCGCTGGAGCGATTGGATGCGCTGGTGGCCTACTGCCCGTTTTACGCCGAAGGGTACAATCAGCGGGCCTTTGTCAATTTTCTGCGTGAGGATTTTGAGGCCGCATTGCCGGATCTGGAACGCGCGTTAGAGCTGAACCCACGCCATGTGGGGGCCCTGTCTGGTCGGGCGGTGACGCTGATTGCGCTGGACCGCGACGACGCGGCACAAGTCGCCTTGCGCGCGGCTTTGGCTGTGAACCCGTGGTTGCCGGAGCGGGCACTGTTGAAGTCGCCCGTTGGGGATGATCTCTGACGCCTTCTTTTGCTTGCCGTGGTTTACACGGCACGCGCAATGGCTATGTTCGCGCCACTGGCCCGCGTGGTGGAATGGTAGACACAGGGGACTTAAAATCCCCAGGCTTTAATGCCGTGCCGGTTCGAGTCCGGCCGCGGGTACCAGGTTTTCAGGGAAATGGAGGGCGATCAGCCGGTTGTCTTGCGACGCAGGCGGATCACCACCTCGACAGAGGCGATCTCGGACCCTTCGGGCGCTTCGGGCAGGCGGGTGATCTGCAACTGTTCGGCCGGGGCGTCGGTCAGCGCGCCCTGATCCTCCCAGAAGAAATGCGGGTGGTCGTGGGTGTTGGTGTCGAAATAACTGCGCGAGCCGTCTACCGTCACCTCTTGCATCAGGCCCGCCTCACAGAAAGCCTTGAGCGTGTTATAGACGGTCGCTAGCGACACCTGTTCACCGCAATCTTTGGCGGAGGCAAAGAGGCTTTCGGCGGTGACGTGGCGGTTCTTGCCGTCGCCGACCAGCAGGGCGGCCAAGGCGACGCGCTGACGTGTGGGGCGCAGATCGCTGCGTCCCAACCAGTCTTTTCCGCGTTCCATTGCCTCGGACATCGTGTGTGTCACCTGATCCCTGCTCACCCTGTATATAAAGCGCCCATTGGGCAAATTTCAAACGGTTTCGCTGATCTGGACAGCGTCGTTAGGCGGCCAGCGCCTTGGTTTGCCCGGTCTCCTGCCCTTGCGTGGTGTGTCGGCCGGGTGCTAAACGGGGCAAGGTTTGAATATGAGACAGCAAAAGGGGCCCGTCTGAATGGCCGACTATCCCACCAGCTTTGGCAAGGACGACCTTCTGAAATGCGCACGCGGTGAGCTGTTCGGGCCGGGCAATGCCCAGCTGCCCGAGCCGCCGATGCTGATGATGGACCGGATCACCGAGATTTCGGGCGATGCGGGCCTGCATGGCAAGGGGCATGTGCTGGCCGAGTTCGATATCACGCCGGACCTGTGGTTCTTTGACTGTCATTTTCCGGGCAATCCGATCATGCCGGGCTGTCTGGGTCTGGACGGTTTGTGGCAGCTGACGGGCTTTAATCTGGGCTGGCGCGGCTGGCAGGGGCGGGGCTATGCGCTGGGCGTGGGCGAGGTCAAGCTGAAGGGCATGGTCCGGCCCGACCGGAAGATGCTGACTTATAAGGTGGACTTCACCAAGGCGATCCAGACCCGGCGGCTGACCATGGGGGTCGCGGACGGGATCGTGGAGGCCGATGGAGAGGTCATCTATGAGGTCAAGGACATGAAGGTCGCGCTCAGCGAGAACTGACCTGTCCACGCGTGGCGCGCAAGGTGACGTAGCGTCTTCAATGACTTGCAGAGACGGTTTTACCGATTGTTTACGAACGGGCCTCTGTTGGGGGCCCGTTTTTTGTTGGGGTTTTGGGGACTCGATGTACTCCGTTCGAGTGGGGTTTTGGGCGTCTTTGGGCGTTGCGACGGCGGTGCCGGGCTGAAGCCCGGCCTACGGTGTCGCGCAGGGCGCGTGCGGGGGACGCGCAGTGTCGGCGGATTGGTGAGCGGTGCGTGCGAGCACGCACCCTACGGCGTGCTAAGCGCCGGGCTACCGTGCCGAAAATTGAATTTTTTGAAGGGCGATAAATGGACTTGGGTGCCTTGGGATTCCAAGATGCGTGGCGCGAATACAACGCGGTGCGCTTGTTGGGGCGGGAACTCAGTTTTTCACGGCAATTAAAGGTCAGGCAGTGGTTGATGGCAGCTGCGGTTTCAGTGATTGCCTTGCCAACTTTTCTCATGTCGGTTTTTTACCTTTTATTTCTGGAGGTTCTAGATGGGTAGAGGGGCAACCGGGATGGAATGTTTTTGATATGAGTAACATTGCAAACTTCATTCAGAAGTTGCCGGCTGCCTCCGTAGTACATTTCCTAGTATCTCACTATGGATGGGATTGACGTGGAGCGGCTGGCGAACTTTCTGAATTGGTTCTTTGGAACGGTGTTTGCGTTTCTTTAGTTTTTCTGTATTATGTTGTTTTTACTCGCCATCTGCTGGGTGTTCATGTTTGGGTTGAATTAGATTTGCGGGCGGAACTTTTGTTCCAGCGAGTGAGCGTTTAAATGAGTTGGATTTCAGTGACCCAAGTTACGTGCAGACTCTTGATGCAATGATATCCGATTCAATCGGAGCGATGATTTCTTTCGCGGGTCACAAAGGCACCATTCCACTGCCTCAAGCATCAGCCGCCGCTGCCCTTTACCCATCTTCATCAATAGCTGTTCCATCCCGGTTGTCCGATGTTGACCGAAGTTCAGGATAGAAAAGGGGCAGCATGCCCCCCAACCCCCTCCTTGCACCTCCCCCCCGCCTTACCCTACTAAGTTCGGGACACATCATGAGGAGGCTCCATGCGCCGCGTCGTCGTTACAGGGCTTGGGATCGTTTCGAGTATCGGGAATTCTGCGGAGGAGGTTCTGGCCTCGCTCAAGGCAGGCAAGTCCGGTATCACTGCCAACGTGCAGATGCAGGAACACGGCTTTCGCAGTCAGATCGCGGGGGCCATCAATCTGGATGTGGCCGAGCATATCGACAAGCGGACGCTGCGTTTCATGGGGCCGGGGGCGGCCTATGCCTATATCGCCATGGGGCAAGCCATCGCGGATGCGGGGCTGGAAGAGTCCGACGTTGTGAACCCGCGCACCGGCCTTGTGGCCGGATCGGGCGGGCCGTCGACCAGTGCCATGTTGACGGCGCACCAGACGGTGCTGAAAACGGGGGCGACCAAGCGGGTTGGCCCCTTTGCGGTGCCCAAGTGCATGTGCTCGACCGTGAGTGCGAACCTGTCGACCGCGTATAAGATCAAGGGCATCAACTATTCGATCACCTCGGCCTGCTCGACCTCGCTGCATTGCATCGGCAACGCAGCAGAGCAGATCATGATGGGCAAGCAGGACGTGATGTTCGCGGGCGGTGGCGAGGAGCTGGACTGGACCCTGTCGTGCCTGTTCGACGCGATGGGCGCGATGTCGTCCAAATACAATGACACGCCAGAGCAGGCGAGCCGCGCCTTTGACAAAGATCGCGACGGATTTGTGATCGGGGCTGGCGGCGGTATTCTGGTGCTGGAAGAGTTGGAGCACGCCCGCGCGCGCGGCGCCAAGATCTATGCCGAAGTGACCGGCTATGGCGCGACCTCGGACGGGGCGGACATGGTGGCGCCCTCGGGTGAGGGCGGCGAACGGGCGATGCGGATCGCGCTGTCGACGCTGCCCGAGGGGCGGAAAGTGTCCTACATCAACGCGCATGGCACCTCGACCCCCGTGGGCGACGTGGGGGAGATCGAGGCGGTGCGGCGCGTGTTCGGTGAGGGAACCACCCCGCCGGTGTCGTCGACCAAATCCATGACCGGCCACAGCCAGGGCGCGACCGGCGCGCAGGAGGCGATCTATTGCCTGCTGGCGTTGAAGCACGATTTCATCATCCCCTCGATCAATGTGCAGACGCTGGACCCGGCGTTGAAGCCTGCCGAGATCGCGACGGAGTTGGTCGAGAACGCGGGTCTGGATTCGGTCATGACCAATTCCTTTGGCTTTGGTGGCACCAACGGGTCTATGGTGTTGTCGAAGTTTCACGACTGAATAGCGCGGAAGAAGTGACATGACGTTGAGTCTGAAAGGCAAGCGCGGGCTTGTCATGGGTGTTGCGAACGAGCGGTCGATCGCATGGGGCATCGCCAAAGCCTGCCATGAGGCGGGCGCGGAACTGGCCTTTACCTATCAGGGAGAGGCGTTCGGCAAGCGGCTGGAGCCTTTGGCGGCCAGCGTCGGGTCGGATTTCATGGTCGACGTGGATGTGACGGATGATGCGTCGCTGGACGCGGCGTTTGATGAGTTGGGTCAGCGGTGGGACAGCGTGGATTTCCTTGTCCACGCGATTGCCTATTCGGACAAGAATGAGCTGACGGGGCGGTTTCTGAACACGTCGCGGGCGAACTTTAAGAACTCGCTGGATATTTCGGTGTATTCGTTCATCGAGGTGGCCCGGCGGGTGCATCCGCTGATGACGGACGGTGGCACGCTGCTGACGCTGACCTATCTGGGCAGCCAGCGGGTGGTGCCGAACTACAACGTCATGGGTGTGGCCAAGGCGGCGCTGGAGGCGACGACACGTTATCTGGCCAATGATCTGGGCCCGGATGGCATCCGCGTGAACGCGCTCAGCCCCGGACCGATGAAAACGCTGGCGGGGGCGGCCATCGGCGGCGCGCGGCGGACCTATAAACACACCGGCCAGAACGCGCCTTTGCGGGCGAACGCCACGCTGGAGGCGGTGGGCGGCACGGCGGTCTGGCTGCTCTCGGATGCGGGCAGTTGTACCACGGGTGAGGTGATCATGGTGGACGGTGGCTATCACGTTGTGGGGATGCCGCAACTGGAGAACTTGTAATGCGTCTGGTCTGGGTTCTGGGGGCGGCATTGGCGCTGGGGGGCTGCATGGACGGCGCGACCCCGGCTTCGGGCGGCGCTGGCGGCGGGCAGGGCACGGAGGCGCGCAAGCTGTCGGCGGGCATGACACAGGCGCAGGCCGACGCGGTCTTTGGTCTGGACGCTGGCTATGAGCGCAACCCGGCCAATTGGGACGAATCCTGCGTCAGCTACGCCTACGGCGATGCCGCAACGCCGCGCTATGTCCATGCGGTGTTCCGGGGCGGTCGCCTGCTGCGCGCGACCGACGGGCACGGCGCGATCTGCACCTACGGGGCTGCGCTGTAAATCCTGTCACGGGAACCGAGGTCTGCACCGGGCGTTGATCCTCCAAGCCATTGGAGGTTCTCATGACCCACAAGATCACCCTGCAAAGCATCGACACTCTGACCCATAACGTGCATCGGCTGACCTTTGATAAGCCGGAGGACTATGCCTACACGCCGGGGCAGGCGACAGATTTCGCGCTGGATCGCGACGGATGGCGCGAAGAACAGCGGCCTTTCACCTTTACCTGTCTGCCGGACGAGGATCGGCTGGAGTTTGTCATCAAGTCGTACCCCGACCACAACGGCGTGACGGACCAGATCGGCAAGATGAAGCCGGGCGACACCGCCCTGATTGGCGAGCCGTGGGGCGCAATCGAGGACAAGGGCGATGGGGTCTTTATTGCCGGGGGCGCAGGCGTGACGCCCTTTATCGCGATCCTGCGCAAAAAGCTGGAGGAAAACGGCACGCTGGAGGGCAACACGCTGCTGTTCTCAAACCAGTGTGAGCGCGACATTGTCATGCGCAACACCTTTGAGGCGATGGAGGGGCTGCGCTGTCACTGGACGGTGACAGAGGAAAAAGGCAGCCCCCTGGCGCGCGGTCTGATCGACGCTGACATGCTGTCCGGGTTTGTCGATCCGCAAAAGGACATCTGCTATATCTGCGGCCCCGATGCGATGGTCGAGGCGATGCCCGAGGAACTGGCCAGACTGGGCGTTGAGCACGATCAGATCGTGGTTGAGGATTTCGGCTGACCTTGCGAGCACGTTTGATGTTGTTGGGCCGGGGCATCATGTCCCGGCCTTCTCACATTCCGCCTAGAACCACTGTCCCGGCTCCATCAGGCCAAGGTCGAGCAACTGGCGCGAGTGCCATTCAAACGGCGTGGAGTTGTGCCAGCGAAAGCTTTTGATGTCGAAGGTCGATCCGGGGTTGCGTTTGAGCGCCTTGGCGGTGCGAAAGCTGGCAATCGCTGCGGTCAGATTGTTGTGCCACGGGCAGGCGTAGGTGTTGTATTCCTCATCGGAAAACGTGTGATCGTCGCGCAGTTGCAGCCCCGATTTGGCACGGAAAATGGCGATGCGGTCAATCTTGCGCCGGGTTTCGGGGACGTGTTCCTCATACCGCCAGCGCAGCCCGCCGAAGAAATTCAGTTGCCGTTCCTTGGGGTGGTTGTGGTTCTGCGGGTCCGGGCGGGCCAGTGCGTAATAGCCCGACCGGTCCAGCCATGCGTCGTCCAGCGACACCGCATCACGGCATTTCCTGAGATCCCCGGCGTAGAGGTCGACCACATAGGTCAACATGGCATCGCGCCGTTCCTCTGTGTGATAGGCCAGCATCTCGCCGATTGTCCGGCTCTCTGAGAAGGGAAAAAAGAGATATTCGGCGTTGTAGCAATAATAGACCCACTGGCCGGTGGCCTTGGCGATCACGGCATTGACGGCCCGTGTCAGGGCGGCGTCGGCGCGCATGTCATGGGCAACGTGGTGCACCTTGTCCGTTAGATCGGCGGGCAAGGTCAGGTCGGCCGCACCAAACAGCACGACAGACCGGAAGCCGCAGTGGCGGTGGTGGCGCAGGGTGGTGTCCAGTTCTACCGCGTCCTCGGCAAAGATCAGCGCAATGGGGCCACGGCGCAGCGCGTCGGCACCTTGGGACAAAAAGTGATTTAGGGTCTTGTAGAACATGCTCGGCCTCTGGTGGGGCTTTTACCGCAAGGTCGGTGAAAATCTCGTGCATTGCAAGCGGGGGGGATTCTGCGGTATCGCCAGCCCTTAAATCCGAGACAGGAGCGCGCGCTATGGCCCCGAAGAAACTGTATATCAAGACCTACGGCTGCCAGATGAACGTCTATGACAGCGAGCGCATGGCCGAGGCCATGGGCGGCGAGGGCTATGAGACAACCGCGCGCCCCGAAGATGCGGATATGATCCTGCTGAACACTTGCCACATCCGGGAAAAAGCGGCGGAAAAGGTTTATTCGGAACTGGGCCGCTACAAGGGGCTGAAGGCGGACAAGCCGGATCTGAAGATCGGCGTGGCCGGATGCGTGGCGCAGGCTGAGGGCGCAGAGATCATGCGCCGTCAACCGATGGTGGATCTGGTGGTCGGCCCGCAAAGCTATCACCGGCTGCCAGATCTGTTGTCGCGCACCCATAACGGCGCCAAGGCGCTGGACACGGATTTCCCCGAAGAGGACAAGTTCGATCACCTCACCGCGCGGCCCAAGGCCAAGCGCGGGCCGACGGCGTTTTTGACCGTGCAGGAGGGCTGTGACAAATTCTGCGCCTTTTGCGTGGTGCCCTATACGCGCGGGGCAGAGGTGTCGCGCCCGGCGGACCGGGTGCTGACAGAGGCGCGTGATCTGGTAGAGCGCGGCGTGCGTGAAATCACCCTGTTGGGCCAGAACGTGAATGCCTACCACGGCCATGAGGGCGGGCTGGCGGGGTTGATCCGCGCCCTGGCCGAGATTGATGGTCTGGCGCGTATCCGGTTTACCACCTCGCACCCCAACGACATGGATGATGCGCTGATCGCGGCGCATGGCGATTGTGACAAGCTGATGCCGTATCTGCATCTGCCGGTGCAGGCGGGGTCGGACAAGATCCTGAAACGGATGAACCGGAGCCACACGGCAGAGGACTATCTGCGGTTGATCGAACGGCTGCGCGCGACGCGGCCCGATCTGCACCTGTCGGGCGATTTCATCGTCGGCTTTCCCGAAGAGACCGAAGAGGATTTTCAGGCCACGATGGACCTGATTTCGGCGGTGGAATATGGCTCGGCGTTTTCGTTCAAATACTCCGAACGGCCCGGCACCCCGGCGGCAGAGCGCCCGCAGGTGCCCGAGGACGAAAAGGACGATCGCCTGCAACGGTTGCAAGCGTTGTTGACGACCCAGCAGCGCCGTTTGCAGGATGCGATGGTGGGCCGGGACGTGCACGTTCTGTTCGAAAAGCCGGGCCGGATGCCCGGCCAGATGGTCGGAAAATCGGAATATCTGCACGCGGTTCACGTCGAATCCGACGCGTTTTCAGCGGGTGATATCGCGCGAATCCGAATCGTTTCCAGTGGCCCCAACTCTTTAAAGGGGGTTGTTGCGCCGCGCTAACTGCCTCCTTGAACCCCTTGTTTCAAAAAAAGGGTTCAGATTATCCACAGCAAAACAAAGCGTTTTCGGGAACTGTTTCCGATTTTGGGACAGTACACATAGCTTTTCTCTTCACAGCCGGGGGAGTTTTGCTAATGTGTTGATTATAGTAAATATGCGTGCGCCCGCTGCCATGTGGTGTCCGCATTTGGGGAAACTTAAAATCAAGGGACCAGGCTGTGGCTTATCGCATTTCCAAGGCCATCGGCGCGATGGCGCTTGCGGCCCTCGCTGGTCTGTCGGCCGTTGCGCCGGCAGTCGCCGGGGACGCTGACCAGAACACACCATTCATCTCGACGCAAAACACCCGGACCATCAAGGGTGAGCAGTATATTCCGGGCATCTGGGTGGACCCGGATGGTTGTGAGCACTGGGTGATGGACGACGGGGTTGAGGGCTATATGAGCCCGCACACTGACCGCAAAGGCATCCCGGTTTGCCATCGCAGCAACACCTGCGGTGTCATGAACACCGATCAGTTTTTTGCCACCGACAGCCACCGCATTTCTAAACACGGTCAGGCGCGAATTGCCGATTTTTTCAAGTCGGCAAACGCCGTCGGCTACGTCATCGCCGGTCACACCGACAGCCGCGCATCAGACGATTACAACATTAAGTTGAGCTATAATCGTGCGCTGGCCGTGGCCAGGGTGGCCCGCTCTGTCGGGGCAAACATCACCGATGTGCGCGGCTATGGCGAACGGATGCCGGTCGCGACGAACAAGACTGCAACGGGCATGGCCAAGAACCGCCGTGTCGAAATCCTCTGCTTCCGGTAATCCAGAAGGGATCATGACAATGAACTTCGTTAAACCGCTTCTGCTGGTTGCCGCTGTCGCTGCTGTTGCGGCCTGCGATCCGGTCGGCCCCGACAAGAGCCGGGACCGCCAGTCCATCGACAAAGACGACCTGACCGGCATGAAAGCTGGCATCTGGGTCGATCCGAACGGCTGTGACCACTGGATCATCGACGATGGCGTCGAAGGCTATCTGTCGGCCCGCCTCGACAAGTATGGCAAGCCGGTTTGCTCGGGCATCGCCCCGCCGACCATCGCCACGGGTGATTTCAAGGGTGGATCGACCTCGATCATCGGCGACCCGCTCTGACACCCTGACAACGGGCATTTTCTGGATATCGGACCGCGCGGCATCTGCCGCGCGGTCTGTTTTTGTGGCGTTCGCATGACATTTGCCCTTCATGCGTCGCAGAGACTTGCGCCTTGCGGCCTGCCAATGCACCATATCTAGCAGAAACACGCGTCCGGAATCGGATCGCCCTGCACAGGAGACGGGTTTGACAGCGGGCATTTTGACCGAAGCCATCCTAGAATTCCCCGACAACCGATTGCTGATCGACCTCTGTGGAGAGTTCGACCGCAACCTGACAGACATAGAGGCCCGCACTGGGGTGCAGATTCTGCGCCGTGGCAACCAGTTGGCGGTGCATGGCCCCGAGGACTCGGTGCCTGCGGTGGCGGACGTGCTGCGCGGGCTGTATGAGCGGCTTGAACAGGGCCGAGAGGTTGCGCGTGGCGACATCGACCGTGCCCTGCGCATGGAAGACGAAGAACCGGACGAACAACTGGAAATGTTCACCGGCGGCCCGGTCGAGATCAAGACTCGCAAAAAGCTGATCGAGCCGCGCACTGACGCGCAAAAGGCCTATGTGCAAGCGTTGTTTGCCAATGAGATGGCCTTTGGCATTGGCCCGGCGGGCACCGGCAAGACCTATCTGGCCGTGGCGGTCGGGGTTCACATGCTGATCACCGGCGAGGTGGACAAGATCATTCTGTGCCGTCCGGCCGTCGAAGCGGGCGAGCGGCTGGGCTTTCTCCCTGGCACGCAGGAGGAAAAGGTCGACCCCTACATGCAGCCCTTGATGGATGCGTTGAACGATTTCCTGCCGGGCAAGCAACTGGCCAAGATGCGCGAAGAAAAATCGGTCGAGATTGCGCCGCTGGCCTTTATGCGCGGGCGCACGTTGTCCAACGCCTTTGTCGTGCTGGATGAGGCGCAGAACGCCACCACCATGCAGATGAAGATGTTCCTGACCCGGTTGGGTGAGGGAAGTCGTATGGTGATCACCGGCGACCGCACGCAGATCGACCTCCCACGCGGTGTGCCGTCCGGCCTGGCGGATGCGGAGCGGCTGTTGGGGCATGTGCCCGGCATCTCATTCAACTATTTCACCGCCAAAGATGTGGTGCGCCATCCGCTTGTCGCGGCGATCATCGAAGCCTATGAGGCGGATACGCCGGGCTAGGCCGATGCGGCCGGTTCTGCGGTATCTAATGCGCCAAGGGGGCCGGGGGCGATGTCCCCGGCGCGATCACAGATGCTGACCGACACGATATTCGAGGATGACCGCTGGCAGGGCGTGGGTCTGGACCGGCTGGCCGAGACGGGCGCCGAAGCGGCGCTGTTGCATCTGGGGCTGGTGCCGGGCGACTATGAAATTGCCGTGCTGGGCTGCTCTGACACCCGCATCGCTGCGCTGAACAGTGATTTCCGCGACAAGCCGCAAGCCACCAACGTGCTGAGTTGGCCGTCTGAGGATCTGGCCCCAGAGGCCGATGGCGGCGCGCCATTCCCACCCGAGCCAGAAGACGATGACCCACATCATCTGGGCGACATTGCCCTAGCGTATGAGACCTGTGCGCAAGAAGCCGCCGATCGGGGCATCCCGATGGCGCAACATGTCACACATCTGATTGTTCATGGGGTGTTACATGTCCTTGGCTATGACCATATGCGTGACCTAGACGCCACGCTAATGGAACGGATTGAGGTTGAAATACTTGGCAACCTGGGTCTGCCGGACCCATATAGAGTGGATGGCGCCCCTTTGGGGCATGATGGAACGGATTGATGGGCGATAGCGAAGACTCGTCTAAGGCAGCGCAACGCGCGCTTGGATCGGGACAAATGAACGGAAGCGGGTCACGGCCCGGGTTCTGGCAAAGCATCTTCGGACGGATGGGCGGAGCGCGGGCGCAGGGCAAGGATGCTTCGCCACAAGCGACACCGTCCACGGCACGGCCTGTCCACGGCATGATCAACCTGCGTCGGATGCGGGTCGAGGACGTCGCCATCCCCAAGGCCGATATTGTCGCGGTCCCCAACACGATCTCCAAGGATGATCTGGTATCGGTGTTCCGCGACAGCGGAATGACCCGGTTGCCGGTCTACGACGGCACGCTGGACACGCCGGTTGGCATGGCCCACCTCAAGGATTTCGCGTTGGAGCATGGGTTCAACGGCACCGGCGAGCGGTTCAATCTGAAGCGTCTGCTGCGGCCGCTGCTGTTTGTGCCGCCCTCGATGCCGATTGGCGTGCTGCTGACCAAGATGCAGACAGAGCGTCGGCACATGGCGTTGGTGATCGACGAATATGGCGGCGTTGACGGTCTGGTCACGATCGAGGATCTGATCGAACAGGTCATCGGTGAGATCGAGGATGAGCACGACACCGAAGAGGATCAGTACTGGACCCGCGAAAAGAGCGGTTGCTATCTGGTGCAGGCCAAGACGCCGCTGACCGACTTTGAGTCCGAACTGGGTCTGATGCTGACCGAACACGACACCATCGACGAGGAAGAGATCGATACGTTGGGTGGGCTGGTGTTTATGCTGGCCGGTCGGGTGCCCGCGCGTGGCGAAGTCGTGCCGCATCCCGTTGGGCTCGACTTTGAGGTGGTGGACGCCGATCCGCGCCGGATCAAGCGGCTGCGGGTGCGCCCC